>Ga0208454_1000821_pt1 | contig 14951 bp, 17 predicted proteins | sample EasRivMeERMZT100_FD_187530 | JGI IMG/M metagenome (GOLD analysis project Ga0208454, IMG submission 187530) | Soil microbial communities from meander-bound floodplain in the East River, Colorado, USA - East River MetaG ERMZT100 (SPAdes) (version 2) | ecosystem: Environmental > Terrestrial > Soil...
TTGCTCACGGCGCTGGCTGCCGCCGTCATCGCCTTGGCGATGGCGGCGTCTTGCACGACGGGTACCGGCCGCTCGCGTTGGCCGTAGGCACTGGCCGTGAGCAACGCCAATGCGAGCGTCAGAATGCGTCGGATCATGAGTCACCCCCCCTTGCTGCTACTCATGCTGCAAACGATATACGATTGCCCGTCGACGCGACACGCACAAAAGGTAAGGGGGGAGTCGATGCGCGGCTTGATCGAATCGCTGCCACGGGCTATTGCCGTCGCGACACTCGCGACCGGCGTCGCCAGCGCCCAAGATGCCGCCGTGTTCCCGGATCGCAAAGGCGGCCAAGACACGTTCGGCCACTATGCCGTCGTCGCCGACTGGCCGAAGCCGCTCGCGCAGCTGCCAGGCCATGACGACTGGACCTACGGCGCCATGCAGAGCGTGTTCGCCGTGAGCCCCGACCGCGTATTCGTCCTGCAGCGCGGCGAGCTGCCGCGTCTCGACCGACCCGCGACGACACGCCTGCGCGAAGTGGGGCCGAGCATCGAGTTCCCCGTCTTCCGCCTGCCGTTTCGCGACGCCACCGTGGCCAGCCCACCGGGCGGCGGCGCCGCAGGCACCATGCCCGCCGACGGGCTCAAGGCTTGGGAAGCGCAAGGCGGCGTGCTCGGACTCGATGCGCGCTGGGAGCACTGCATCCTCGTGTTCGATCGCAACGGCAACATCGTCGAAGCCTGGACGCAGTGGGATGAATTGCTCGCGCGACCACACGCGGTATACGTGAGTCCGTACGATCCCGACCAGCACGTGTGGATCGTCGACGACTTTCGCCATGCTATCTTCAAATTCACCAACGACGGCAAGACGCTCGTGCAAACGATCGGCGCCTACAACGTATCCGGCGCGGATGCCAAGCACTTCTACCGGCCGACGTTCATGGCCTGGCTACCCGACGGCACGTTCTTCGTCGCCGATGGCTACGAGAACACGCGCGTCGTGAAATTCGACGCCACCGGCAAGTTCCTGCTCGACTGGGGCCAGAAGGGTACGCCGCCGAACGATACGCGAGCGGGTTACCTCAACAACGTGCACGGCATCGCCGTCGATCCGCGCACGCGGCACGTGTTCGTCAACGACCGCGCCAACAACCGCGCGCAGGTCTTCGATGAGAACGGCCGGTTCCTCGACCAATGGAGCTTCGGCGGCCCGCCGTCCGATATTCATTTGTTCTTGATCTCGGCCGACGGCTACCTCTGGGCCGCCGACCGCGGCACGAACAAGATCTTGAAGTACGCGCTCGACGGCACGCTGCTCTACTCGTGGGGCACCTGGGGCACGTTCCCAGGAGGCTTCTGGGGCGTCCACGGCATGAGCGTCGACCAGGAAGGCAACTTCTACGTGGCCGAGGTCGACACGGGACGCGTGCAGAAATTCCGCCCACTGCCGGACGCGAACCCGAGCTATCTCGTCGGCGGACGATGACCAACGAAGGAGTCGCAAGATGCCGTTAGCGGGCAGCTGCCTGTGCGGAGCCGTGAGATACGAAGTCTTAGGGCCGCCAAAGTTCATTGGCCATTGTCACTGCTCGATCTGCAGGAAGTCGCATGGCGCGGCCTTCGCGACCTGGGCGATCCTGGACCCGGGCCTGTTCCGCTGGACCGCGGGCGAAGAGTATGTCCAAGCGTACCGCTCCTCACCCGGACACGAGCGGTGTTTCTGCCGGATCTGCGGCGCACCTCTCGCGGCCAGGCACGCCGGACAAATCGGCGAGGTCGTGGTCGGGACGATCGACGGTGACCCGGGCGCGCGACCGCGCGAGCACATCTTCGTCGGGTCGAAAGCGCCATGGCATGAGATAACGGACTCGCTCCCGCAGCACGCGGAGTGGCCGCCCGGGATGGCCTCATGAGTCTCTCGGGGTAGCGACGGGTGTCCAGAGCCGATTGGCGTGTGATCCTGCTGGCGAGCTTGGGCGGTGCGCTCGAGTTCTACGACTTCGTCATCTACGGCCAATTCGCACAGTACATCGGCCGGAACTTCTTCCCCAATGACGACCCGACCGTCTCGTTGATCGTGTCGTTCAGCGTGTTTGCCGTCGGCTACTTCGCGCGGCCGCTCGGCGGGATCTTCTTCAGCCACATCGGCGATCGCCTCGGTCGGCGCCGCGTGCTGATCATCACGATCCTCGCGATGTCGGCGGCCACGACCGGCATCGGGCTCTTGCCGACCTACGCGCAGTGGGGTGTGACGGCGTCCGTGCTGCTCGTGCTGCTGCGCATCGTGCAGGGCTTCTGCCTCGGCGGCGAGTTGCCGGGCGCGATCGCGTACGTGGTCGAGACCGCGCCGCGGCGCTCGGGATTCTCCGTGGGCGTCATCTTCTTCTGTGTGAACACTGGCGTCGCGCTGGCGGCACTGCTCAACCTCGGCGTGCACGAGATGCTCACGACGGAGGAGATCGGCGCTTGGGGCTGGCGCATCGGCTTCCTCGTGGGCGGCGGGCTCGGCGTCGTGAGCTTCTTCCTGCGCTTGTCGCTCGAGGAGAGCAAGGAGTTCGCCCGGATCCGCGCCGTCGCCGGCGCCTCCGCAGTGCCGATCGCCGAGGTCCTGCGTCACCACACACCGGCGGTTGTCGTCGGCGTCGCAGTCTTGGCGGTGACGGCGGGTTTCAACGGCTTGTTGTTCGCGATGCCGGCGTTCCTACCGCAGGCGATGGGGTACACCGCCTTCACGGCGATCGCCGCGCAAAACGTCGGACTCGCCGTCATCTCGGTCGGTTTGCTCGCCGTGGCCTGGCTGAGCGACCGCGTCTCGCGCAAGGCGCTCACGCTCATCGGCACCGTGCTCATGATGCTGCTGTCGTACCCGTTCTTCGACGCTCTGGAACAACGGAGCATGAATCCGCTCGTGCTATTTGCCGTCATCGGCGCCGCCGCCTCGATCTGCGCCGGCACCGTGATCGGCGTCTGCGCCGATCTCTTCCCGACGCGCATTCGCTTCTCGGGTGTGGCGCTCAGCTACAACCTGGGCTTCACGCTCTTCAGCGGTTTGGCCCCCGTGATCGCGGCCCTGCTCGCACGCAACACGGGCGTTGCGGCTAACGCTGCCTATTTCATGATCGGCTGCGCGTTCTTGGCATTCGTCGCCGCCCTTTTCATGCACCGATTCGACGGGCGGATCCTCGCCGATCTCGCACCCGCGGAACCGTCCACGCCAAACACCTGAGCCGAGCGTCAGCTAGGCGGCCGCGCGACTTGACGCGCCGCTCATTGTGTATTAGTGTCATGATACACATATACATGAGCCGTTGCACCGAACGTGTTCGTCCTCAATCCGCAATCGGGAATTCCGATCTATCGCCAAATCGTCGAGCAGGTCACGCGGCTGATCGCGGGCGGCCAGCTACCGGTCGGAGCGGAGCTGCCATCGGTGCGCGAGCTGGCGCTCGAGCACTCCGTAAACCCAATGACGATCTCGAAGGCCTATGCATTGCTCGAAGGCGAGGGCCTGCTCGAGCGCCAACGCGGTAAACCCATGCGCGTGGCGGCACGGCGGCATCGTCAGGCGCCGTTGGCGCAGCGCTTGCAGCAGCTCGAGCACTCGGTCGACGAGCTCGTGCGTGCGGCGCGGCAGCTAGAAATCACCAAGAAGGACCTGACGGGTCTCGTCAATCAAAAATGGGAGGACGGCGATGGTTGAACCGGTCGTAACCATTCGCAGCATCACGAAACGCTTCGGCGCGAAAACGGCGTTGACGGACATCTCGGCGGCGATCGAGCCCGGCGACGTGATCGGTATTCTCGGCAAGAACGGCGCCGGCAAGACGACGTTACTCGAGGTCATGCTCGGCTTCAGCCCGCCGAGCGCGGGCTCGGTGACGGTCTTCGGCGAGGACTGCCTCCGCATGTCGAGCTCCGTCAAAGAACGCATCGGCTTCGTGCCACAACAGGACGAGCTGCTTGCGATGCTCACGGGTCAACAGCAACTGGCCATCACGGCCGCGTTCCACCGCAATTGGGATCGAGCGCTCATTGAGCGCCTGGTGGCCGAGTGGACCGTACCGATTCGGCAACGCATTCAGTCGATGTCGCTCGGTGAGCGGCAGAAGCTGTCGGTCTTGACGGCGCTCGGCCATCACCCCGACCTGCTCGTCCTTGATGAGCCGGTGGCGAGCCTCGATCCGATCGCGCGGCGACAATTCCTGCGGCAGCTCTTCGATGCGGCGGAGAGCCCGGCACGGGCGGTGCTGTTCTCCTCGCACATCGTGTCGGACCTCGAGCGCGTGGCCACGAAGCTCTGGATCGTCAAAGACGGTCGTTTGCATTGGCAAGGCGACGCGGACGCCCTGAAAGAGTCCGTCGTACGCCTACACGTGCGCTCACAGGAGCCGCTGCCGAGCGATCTTGCCATCGCAAACGCGCTGACCTGGCGCGTAGAGGGCGGCTACGCGACGGCGGCCGTCACGCAATGGCGCCCGGAGGCCCGCGAGGCAATCGGCAACCGGCTGGGCGCTACGGTCGAGGTCGAGCCACTGAGCCTCGAAGAGATCTTCATCGAGCTGCACAAATGAGCGCCGTCATTCGTGTGTGGTGGGTATTTTTCACTGCGTTTCCGGTGCAACGCTGGCTCGCGGTCGGCGGTCTCTGCCTGCTCGGCCTTGGCATCGCTGCAACCTTACTCGCCGACGGGCGATTGGCCGTGTCGCTCGGACTGCCACCCGGCGCCGAAGGGCGATTCGCCCTAACGCTCGGACTGATCGCGTTCGCCGTGCTCGCGCTGTTCCCCGCCGTTTTCGCCTCGGGTGGGATCCTGCGAGCACTCGCTGCACCGCTGAGTCACCAGCTGCTGCCGTTGTTTCGCCTGCGCCTGCTGCTCGCGATGGCGCTGTTCTTGGTCATCCTCGTCGCGCCGGTCGGCGCACTGTTTTGGCTGCGGCCCGCGTTACCCGACTCGGCGCTACCGATTGCCGCGATGACCATCGTCTTTGGCGTGCTCACGGCGATCGTGCTCACGATGTTCGCGGCGGCCGCCCAGTGGGGCTGGATGATGCTGCAGTTTCCGGTCTACATCGCCGGCGCGTTATGGGTGGGCAGCGGCGGACCAGAGCGTCTAGCCGCAGCCGGCATATCGCTGCCAGGGCTCGTCGGTGCGGCTGCCGCAGGCGGCTGGTTGATCTTCGTGATCTGGTTCCTGCGCGCGCGACGGATACGGCCGCCGATGCTGCTGGCGAATGCGGGCGTTTGGCCTTCGCGCCGGTTCGCCGACGGCGAAATGCCAACCCGCGCGACCGCCGCTCGCACGCTCGTGCGCGGCCGGCTCGCGAAACCGCTGGTGCAAGAGCTCGCATGGGCGGTGGTCATGGGGGTCACCCTCTGCCTCGGGCTCGAGCTGCTCGCGCTTCTGCCCCGACAAGTGCCCCCGCCGCCATCCCCGCCGCCAGAGCTCATGGCGTTCATTTGGCCGTTCTGGGCGATGACGGGCATGGCCGCAACGACGGGTGTGCTGGTTCGTCAGTCGCGCCTGTTATGGCTGTTCGTGCCGGGCTCACGCGCGGACGTACTACGCGTCGTCGAAGCAACCATGGCGCGCGGCTATCTATGGGCGGCCACGATAATCGCGACGACGATCGCGATGGCGGTGGCGCTCGAGTGGCTAGCGCCGCGAGAGATCGGCTGGGCTGCCGCGCTCCTGCTGTCGGCCGCCCTGTACGGGTGCTACGTCGGCCTCACCACCATGCGCGGCTACCTGCTGCCGATCGCGGGCTGTCTCGCGATGGCGCTCCTGCAGGTCGCGATTCTGCGCACTGGCGGCGGCGCGAGCGCGAGCGCATTGGCCGCGATGATAGCCGCGCACGTTCTCGGCGCCTGTTTGTTCCGTTACCTTGCTACACGCCGTTGGCGCAGCATCGATTGGCTGCAAGTCCAGCCCATTCGGCAGACACGCCTATAGACAAGCGCCGCGTTGCCACCAGCACGCGACAAGTAGCCGCGCGCTAGGCGCTCGTCACACTGACTTGCTTCACCGCATGCGACGCATCGACCGTGTAGGCGTACGCCTCGACGTTTTCCGGCGACGAACCGCGCGTGACGACCAACAGGCGCCGGCCGTCGGTACGGACGTGACGATGCCGAACTGGTCCTCCGTGCTGCCCGTAACCGTCTTGTACGCTTCGGTCGAGCTCATGACGACGATCCTCTTCACCGCGATATGCGATCCGCCCGCCAATCTAGATCGTTTCCGCGCGTCTTGCCCAGGCGGGTCGATCGCGAGGCGTGGGCACTCGGGCGACGCTACCAGGGGGCTGGCGCCGCAGGCAGGCGACTTGCAGCGTGGGGAGTTGCCGGCCGATAGGCCGCGGAGAATGCCTTGAGATCGGCAAGCGCTTGATGCCGAGCGAACTCGAGAGATTCTTGACGTTGACATGACAAACTGGGCCATGCTAATCAACTGAACGACCGGGTTCGGGAATACACAAGGCCGCACCAGAATGGCCACTTTTCCGATCAACGAATCAGCTTTCGATGACCCGCGGTTCCGGGCGGTCGTAAGCTATCTAGAGCAGCACATCTCAGACCCAAAGCGTTTGTCACTGCGGCAAGCGGCGTGCATCGCCAATCTTTGCCCCGAGTACTTTTGCAGACTCTTTCGTCAGCGAGTTGGCGTTGGCTTCACTGACTGGCAGTGCGCGTTTCGCATGGAGCATGCCAGGCGTCTCATTCTGGATCAGCGCAGGCGGACTTGCACCAGCGTGGGGCCAGCCGTCGGCTACGAAAACTCGTCGACGTTCGGGAAGGTCTTCAAACGCCATCATGGCGTGACGCCGGGACAACTTCGGAAGCTGGTGACGACGTCGCCGGAGATCAGGGACGCTCTTCACTCGAGGGCAAACCTGGATCTCCTGCTCAAGCTTTGCGAGTGGAGCGCCGAAGATCATGATCCGATGTTGCCCCTCGTAACCGCTCTTCGCGCAGCGTCTCGATGACTTCCAGTCTTGAAGTCCGAATCGTGCGGTTCAGGGGCAGGAAGTCAAAACACGTCGATGAAAAGTCAAGAAACGTCGATAACTGGTCAATTCTAGTCGACTCACGCGACCTGTTTGCGCGGAGGATATCGCCATCCGCGTCAGATATTCGCGTGAGGAAGACGATTAGCGACGTCCCACTCTCGCTGCCCAGAGTGCTTTCTGCCAATCCTCGGGGGCGCAGACGAAGCTCTCAACACAAGGAACACATCGATGGCAAAAAAACCTGTTGGTCTCAGCGTTCTTGCTACTGTCGGTATTTGCAGAAGCCGGCGAACTTGTTACGCCGCCTGATCTTGAAGGGTACTTATCCAATCCCGAAGCCTCGGCAGAATACGCGTCCACCGTCCTGCACACTCTGAACGAGCTGTCCGCGCGCCGTCGTTTGACGATGCTATTCATCAATGAGCAGAGCCCGTTCTACGGCGTTCAGATGAACCACGTGAACGTAGGCCGAGGCAACCTGACCTTTCTCGTTCGAGACATCGTGAGGCTCGATCGGATACCGATTGTCTTTGGCCGTGTCTACGACTCGGGCAAACAGGACGAGTCCGACTTCGGCCCCGGCTGGAAACTTTCGGTCGCCGAGTCCTTGCGACTGACCGGTCGCCGTTTGCTGTACGTCGACGCCAGCAATTCCGAGTATGAGCTCGATGTCGATGGTGCGCGTATTTCATCGGTCCATCCACACCTCACCGGGATCCGCGGCGGCAGGTTCGATGGAAGCGGCATCGTGCTCGAGATTGGCGATCTGGTTAAGACGTTCTACCGGTACGGCGATGGGTTCCGCCTTGCGGAGGTGCGGAACCACTCTGATGGCTGGATCAGCTTTTCTTACTCCGGAGACGTCATCGAACGGATCTCGTCGTCGGGCGGAAGGCACGTCGATATTCAACGCGATTCAACCGGCAGAATAGTCGCTGCCATGGATGACGCGGGTCGTCGCGTCGCATACGCGTATGACAGTTCCGGTCGATTGAGTGAATCGAATGATCTTGCCGGTGAAGCCTATCGCTACAGTTACGATGCGAAGGGCTTTTTATCGGAGCTCATTGACCCGCGTAGCGAGCGAAACGTAGCGGCGCGCTTTGACGAGGTCGGCAGGGCAATAGAGCTGACCTCTCAGCACGATGCAATGTCGTACCGTTATGAAGCGGGAAGTACTCTGGTGACAAACGCCTTACAACAGGCTGCGCGCTTTTGGCATCACGGCACGGGCTTGACGCAGTCGATTCAGGACTTTGCCGGAGGAGTGTCCGCTCTGGAATTGGACGCAGAGCTGCACGTCACGCAGTTTACCTTCGATGGCGTGGCCGTCGCCCGCGCCGCGTACGCCGGAGATCGCCTATCGGCGATCATCGAGTCGAACGGCAGCTCGTTCGAGACGCGCCGCTTCGCATACGACGCGCGTGGGCGTCTCATTCGCATCGGCGAGGCCGGAGAGGCTCTGGCGCGCTATGGATACGACGAGAGAGGAAACGTCACCTTTGCCGAGGACGCATCAGGTAAGCGGCGCTACAGCTATCGCCTCGACGGGAGTCTAGTCGGCGCTGAAATCGACGGATTCCGCTTGGCGATCGAAACCAACCAAATCGGCCTGGTGGAACGCGTGCGTTGGGTTTCCGGTAGCGCTCCATCCCATGAGCACGGGCCGGCCAATGCTCGAAATGGCGAGAGGCAAGAGCAGGAGGCGGTTCCCCTGTCGCTGGATATCTCGTACAACGATGCTGACCGTGTCGAAGCACTTCGATTCAATACGCCGACGGGCTCGCTCGCGAGCGACTACCGATACACATCTCGCGGGTTTAGGAGCGGCGGTCGGTACGATGTGCTCGAAAGGATAGGTCAGGGAGAGATCACGCTCAGTTATGACCCTGTGGGCAATCTGACCGAATGGACTCTTCCCGCGCCGTATCGCAAGTTGTACACAACTCACCACACGGTCGGACGTCGGAATCAGGTCTCGGCCGTAACACCCATCGGCCAGGAGGAACTCGAGCAGACGTTCGAATACGACGCTAATGGGCGTCCCGTGCGGATGGTTCAGGGCGGGCGTCGCGAGGTGGTACTGGGGTATGACGAGCTTAGCCGGCTGACCGACGTGCACCTCGACGGCGAGCACGTGCTCACAGCCCGTCACGGGCCAATGGATGTAGACCCTGTTCACGAAGCAGACGCACACACTCCGTTTACGGCGGTCGATCGGCCGGTTGCGTCGGCGGTATTCGGATCGCTCGAGGAGATTGCTTTTACGAGAATCGAGGGCACGCCCCACGGTTTCGTGCGCTTTATTCCCACCATGGCGAGGTTCATTATCCGCGATCCGCTGATCGCACCTCCCGATGCTGTCGTCTTGGCGAGCCTCAAGCGCAGGAACCTGGCTTCGCGAGCGACACTGACCGCGGAGCCGATACAGGGGTTCGATAAGCCATCCAATAGCCTTTTCATTCCGCCAGAATACTTCGCCGTCAACTGCTGGTACTGCGTCGCCGGTGCGAGCGGGTTTGATCTTGACCGAGTCGGTTCTGGACCCGTGGCCGTCGGTCAGACGGTCAACTTTGTTGCCGATGCGGATTATTCGGTGTGTTATTCCTACGAGTCGTGGTGGCCGGAGATTCCTGAGATCTGGTACTACGAGGGGGGTTGGAATCACCGAATCCTCGTTAACGGCACCTATGTAACACAATTCCCTGGCCCCACCCTCGGGTGGGAAAATCACGAATACTTGGAGTTCGGATTGAGCTTCCCGAGCCCCGGACAGAAAACGGTTACGGATGAGTTGCGGTGTTCTTGCAGCAACATCTTCATGGCGCAAGCACAGACGACGGTCCAAGTCTGCCCATCGTCCATAACCATCAACTCGCCGGTTGATAATCCAAATCCGAGTGATTCTCAATGGACGACGAACTTCCTTGACGGCGGATCAAATAACGGCGACAGCTAGCACTTCCGGCGATTGGACAGTGAATGCCCAAGGACCATCGGGTGCCACTTCGCAACCGTCTGGCGGTTCAGGTTCAAGTCTAGCTTTTGGTTTATCCTTTCCACACCCAACATTGGGTTCAGGGGGAAGTCTCGCGGCGAGCACACCGCTGACTGTGGGCATTACCGTGTCTGTCTGCAGCATTGGCGACACGAACACGATAAAGCAGGACACCCGCGACATTATTAGACAGGAGTACCGAAACCACGCCATTACGATTCCCGTGCGTGCCGACTTCAACGCTCCGAGTCCGACGACTCATTTCAGTGCGGCGCAGATCAACAATACCGCGTACCCGATGGTCGTTGGCACGCCGGGCACGATTGCTCAGAACACGCGAGATCAGTGGAACGCTCTAATCGGTCAACAGATTGGTTCTGGTCCGACCAACTACGACCTTATCATCAGTAGCGCGTGGAGAAACCCAGAGCGAAACGAGTATTTCAACGGTCAACTGACGAGCAATCATCAATATGGCACGGCCGTCGACTTGGTCATTTCGAGTATCGCGTCGGTCGCGGCCGCAACCGGGCTCACGCAATCCCAGCTTTGGTGTTTACTGGAGGACGCGGGCGACGGTGTAGGGACGGGAATTCCGGAGAGAAACGCGACACAAGTGAACTGTACGGACCCAACGATTACACACGTTCACGTCCAGACTTAAGGTCAGGCGACTATGAACATAATTCGGATAGCTCTGTGTGTTGCTCCCTTCCTAGCCGCGTGCCCTCAAGCTGTGATCGCCCAACCAGGGGGGGTCGGCGACTTCGCTTCGATAAAGCAGAGGATTGCCGCGAACTGCTACGACTGCGCCGGTTCATCAGAGACTGGTCTTCGTTCAGCGGTCGAGGACCTAGAGCGGCTGGTCACGCCGGGGTTCACGCCGATGGAAGCTCGGCGTTTGCTGGCCGACTCGTATCGCGAAATCGCATTGACATATGCGGATCGAAACTCGCCGGAACAGATGGAACTGCTGTCGCGTCATCGAGAGTTGTATGTGGCGATGCTGAATGATGCCCCAGATAGTCTCGATCTCTTGCAAGCGTACGTTCGAGTGGCCGAGGATCCAGAGCTCACAGAACGGTTGCGGGTCAGGACACGCGAAGCCCTTGCGGAGGCAAACTTCATGTCTGGAGCGCTGCTCTTTACGCGATCAAGCGAACCGCGCGATCGTGCAACCGCACGCGAGCGCTTGCAGCAGGCTGTTGATCTTGCCACCGGTCCCGCGAAGGTTTCGTACGGTCGACGCTTCGCTGATCTGCTTGCAGGTGCCGGCGACAACGCGCTGGCGGAAGAAGTGCTCAAAGCTGTCGATGTATATCGACGAGAAATGGGACTATAGGGCCGGAAGCTGCAAGCTCGTCATTCGTGTTAGTTTCCTCGGGTATCGACGATTGTGCCAACCGTGCCGGGGGGCCACCCTTTTTGTAGGCGTGGGGGTCACAACGTTTCTACGAACGAATCGAAGCTGGGATTCCTACTTGCTTCACGCTTGAGCACGAGTCGAACCTCAACCTCGATGCTCGGACAGAAATTTCCTTACGGTATGGCGCCCGAGAATGGCGGACGGCGGACGCTCGGAACTGAAAGACGACCAAGAGCAGATCCCACGGACATCATGAATTCTCCCCGCGGCGACCCCCGGAAGGTCAAGGACTATCATGCTCAGACACTTCTGCACTACTACTAGAACGTCGTTACGACCGGCCACCGCTTGGGCTCTTGGTTGTGCGCTACTCCTCGCGCCTCCCTGTGACGTAGTAGTGGCTCAAGACAGCCTCTATGCTGCGATACGATACGGTCAGTTAGAAGTCGTGCAGGACTATCTGGAGAACCGCGGAGACCCAAACGGGACGGCGTCTGACGACGATGGGAATCCCCTGCGACTTCTGCAGGTCGCCCTCTATGGTCGCCAAGAAGACATAGCGTTGGCTTTGCTGGAAGCCGGTGCGGATTTTAGCGCCTCCGGAGTCAGTTTGAACCTTGTTGTTGCCGAGGGTATGCCGCGCGTTCTGGACTTCTTGCTCTCGGACGCACCGGAGCGGTTTCGTGAGGCCACGCCGGCAGAACAACGGGAACTGCTTACTCCGGCGGTTACGCGGGGCTACTTTCAGGTGCTCGAGACGTTGTTGTCGCATAGTCGTCGCGTGGGCCTCACATGGGACGGTAGCGTGCTTAGTAGTGCCGTCGTGACAGCGACTACGTTCCGACAATACGATCTTGCCCGGAGACTCCTCACGTTCGGGGCCTTGCCGTCCGATACGGCAATGGTCGCGGCCACACAGAACGGCTCACCTGGGTTGGTCAGGCGCCTATTGCTGCTCGGCGGCAATCCAACTGCGACTCGGCCAGAGAACCGCGCAAAGCCGCGGCCCGGCGCAGGGACGCCCATCGACTACGCCTGGCAGCGATACAACGACAACACAGGCGATGAACGCCAGACCGCACGCTTCATCCTGTTTGAACTGAGCCGCGCGGGCGCGGTGCTGCAGGAGCGGGACCTGCCTGCCGGTGTACCGAGAAACGGAATCGCCGAACTCGCTGCGATTCCGGCTCCCTCGACAAGGATTGTTGAGGCTGCTCGTTTCGGCTTTTACGAGGTCGTCGAGCAACTGATCAGGGACCGGGAAGAGCTGGACGAGGACGCTCTGATCGAGGCGATATCAATTGCGCTGACCGCGCGGCACAACGACGTCGCGTTTCTACTAATCAGCTCGGGCATCGAGCTCAATGAGGCTGCGCTCCAAACCGCGTCGAAAGGCAACTCACCCGGCATCGTGCGCCACCTGCTTTCCCTCGGGCTCGACCCCAACCTCCGGGTCGACGGCAAGACAGCGATCGAAGCATGGTGGGAGCGCACGGCCGACAGGCAGTCCTATCGGCTCGGAGCCGACTACATTCTGCACGAGCTCATCAGAGGCGGCGGCGATGCTTGCTGGCTCGTGGAGCATGAGCGGCAGTTCAATAACGCCCAGGCCATACTTCTCAGGACTTCAGCGCCTCGCTGCTGGCCGGAGTAGAGGCCGTTGAAAAAACGCCGTGAAACATGCGCGACTGAGTTGGCTCAAATCGATTTCGCGAACAGTTGCGGCGCGCGGCCGAGCCGATGCTGGATTCATATCCAAGTGATCGAGGGCGAACACTCGCGACTTCGTCGCGAGTGTTCGCGCGCTCAACGTGACGCCGCACGTTACGTAGAACAACACCAACCGCCGTTCTGATCGATGCGCGAACGCCGCGCCATCGCGGCTCCGTGATCAGTCTGCCGAGATTGAGAAGTCGACGATCTGCAGCACGCACGGGGGCACGCACTCGCGCGTGAAGTCATCGACGACGTTGAACACCCGCAGCCGTCGGCCATTGGCGAGTTGATCGGAGACGAAGTCCACCGACCAGCGTTCGTTAACGGCGTTCGGCACGAGCATCGGGATCCTCGGGATGTTGTGCTTCTTCCGCCGCTATGCGGCGCACCTGGAGCCCCTCCTCGCGGTAGAGCCGATAGGTCCGCTTCCGGTTCACCACGCGCCCCTCGGTCACGAGCATGGCGTGCAGCGTCGGGCAACACAACCGGAGCGCGGATACGCCTGTGCGAGTTCCCTAAGCCGCACGCGGAGCGCGCCGTCGTTCCTCCCTTGGCGTGGGTACCAGGCCGCCGAGCGACTGAACCGGACGACACGCTTGACGCCCACTTGTGTTCGTTCGTCAGTCGCGGGCTGTGGTGGCTTTTCGTGCCAGGCTCACGCGCGGACGTGCTACGCGTCGTCGAAGCAACCATGGCGCGGGGCTAACTATGGGCGGCCACGATCATCGCGACGACGATCGCGATGGGGGCGGCACTCGAGTGGCTAGCGCCGCGGGAGATCGGCTGGGCTGCCGCGCTCCTGTTGTCGGCCGCTCTGTACGGGTGCTACGTCGGCCTCACCGGCGACCTGTGGCTGACGGTTTCGGGCTGCGTCGCGATGCTGATCGTGCAGATCGCGCTGCTGCTGGGCGGCCCCGCGAGCATGATCGCGTTGACCGCGATGGTGGCCGCGCACGTTCTCGGCGCCTGTTTGTTCCGTTACCTTGCCACGCGCCGTTGGCGCAGCATCGATTGGCTACGGGTCCGGCCCATTCGCCAGACACGGTTGTAGTCGCCGGCATGCTCGAGCCCGCTCGAACACCCACCATGCGTTTGGCACTGAGGAAACGTCGTATTACAATGTAATACATGAGTACCATTACCGTTCGTCTCGACCGAGCGCTCGATTCCGAGCTGAAGAAACTCGCCAAGAAAACCGGCCGGCGGAAAAGTGATTTGATCCGCGACGCCTTGCGCCGGCAGCTCGCTTTGACGCGCTTCGAGGGACTGCGCCAGAGTGTCGCGCCCTTCGCGGAGGCGAGAGGTTGGCTTACTGACGAGGATGTCTTCCGCGAAGTCTCATGAAGGTGTTTTTGGACACCAACGTCCTTGTCTCCGCCTTCGCCGCTCGTGGAATCTGTGAAGACGTCCTCCGTATCGTCCTGGCCGAGCATCAGCTGGTGGTCGCCGACAGCGTTCTAACGGAGCTCGAACGAGTGCTGACGCAGAAGCTACGGATGCCAAGAGCGAAGGCGACGACCGTCGTGGCGTTCGTCCGGAGTCAGGCGGAGGTGCGGCACCCCAAGGAACGCGCCGCCTGGCCAAAGACGGACCGGGACGACCAATGGATCGTGGCAGCCGCGATCGACGGCGGAGCGGATTTTCTCGTGACTGGCGACCACGACTTGCTCGACGTAGCGGCCGAGGTATCGGTCACCATCGTCTCGCCGCGCGAGTTCTGGGAGCGCCTTCGCTAGCAGGGAAGAGGCCGGGCTACTCGGCCTTGTCGTCGAACTCGAGCAGCTCGTTCTCGAACTCGGTGTACGTGGCATTGTCCTCGCACATGAGCTCTTCGATCGTCCAGTCGGTCTTGCGGTAGTAGCGACTGAACTCCCACG
>Ga0208454_1000822_pt1 | contig 14940 bp, 13 predicted proteins | sample EasRivMeERMZT100_FD_187530 | JGI IMG/M metagenome (GOLD analysis project Ga0208454, IMG submission 187530) | Soil microbial communities from meander-bound floodplain in the East River, Colorado, USA - East River MetaG ERMZT100 (SPAdes) (version 2) | ecosystem: Environmental > Terrestrial > Soil...
TGGCGACCACTTCTCGTACAGCGCGCGATTCGCGTACAACGACCCGCCGAATTCCCAGTCGGTGAACCACAGCTCTTCGGTCGAGCCCGCCATGCTCACCGGGTTGAATACGCCGTCATGATCGACCAGCACCTTGAACCGGTTCGTGTGGCCCGCCATCCACAGGATCATGTAACCGCCGTAGGACGCGCCGGCCGCGCCCATGCGCGTCGAATCGACGTACGGCAGCCGCGCGACGACGTCCAGCCCTTTCATCAGGTCTTCAAAGGGATAGTCGCCCCAGTGCTGTGAGATCGCGTCGGTGAACTTTTGCCCGTAACCGGTCGAACCGTGAAAGTTCACGGCCGCGACGACCCAGCCGCGCGTCGCGAACATCTGGTAGTTCCAGCGGGCACCCCAGTAGTCCGTCCACGCGCCCTGCGGCCCGCCGTGAACCAGGTAGACGAGCGGGTACTTCCGGGACGGATCAAAGTTGGGTGGCTTTTGCGTCCAGCCGAACACGGAATCGCCCAGCGCGCCGACGAATCCGAATTCCTCGAGCGGCGGCAGGTCGAGCGCCGCGACAGCCGAGTCGTTGTGGTGCGTGAGCGCCTTGTTCCCGACCCAGATTTCCGCCGGTTGCGTGTTGCTCTGATGCACGTAGACCAGCGTGCGATTGTCGGGCGCAACCTGGACGTTGGTGTTCAGACCGCCTGTCACGACGCGTGTCCGCTTGAAGCCGGGAACGTCAATGCGATAGATGTTGTCACGCCCGCGCTCTTCGACGACGGCATACATGCACTTCGAGTTAGAACACCATGTATACGAACCCACCCACAAGTCCCAGTCGGCCGTTGCTTCGGTGGAAGGAGTCGCGGGACGGGCCAGGTCCTGCAGCATGAGCCGCAAGCGATCAGCCTCGAATCCCCCCCGTGCCATGGAGAGGTAGGACAGCCATTTGCCGTCCGGCGAGAACCGGGGAGCGTTGTCCGCTCCTGGACCGGTCGTGACTGAGTGAAACCGCGCCCGCTCGTTCAGACCTTCACGCCCGATCAAGTAGATGTCGACGTTGGTGTTGTCTGCGACCGTCGAGTCACCATGGATCGCCACCGCTATTTCACGACCGTCTGGGGAAATCGCGACGTCACCGTCGCCTCCCGTCGCAATCGTCGGTATGTCGATATCAACTCTCGTTAGATCCGTCGCTTTCCCGGTTGCGAGATCCACACGAAACAGGTGCTGCCGCTTGCCTGCCCGGAAATCGTCCCAGTGGCGCCAGAACAGCTCCGTCCAGATCCGCGCCTCGGTCGGGTAGGGACCGTTGCGCTCATCGATCTCATGCCGCTCGGGCCATTTGATGTCGCTGACCACGAGCAGGCCCGAGCCATCGGGAAGCCACAGCGGATCGGACGCGCCGTCCGCGAGGCTCGAGACCTTGCGCGCGTCACCGCCGGCGATGGGCAGCACCCAGATCTGCGCGCCGCCCTCGCGCGTCGAGATGAACGCCAGGGATTTGCCGTCGGGCGACCAGCGCGGCTGGCGGTCCGATCCGGGTCCTCCCGTGAGCTGGCGGGTCCGGCCGGTGGCGACTTCGGCGACCCAGACGCGCGCGACGTTGCGATTGTCCTGCAGCGAGGGGATCGAGACCGTGTACGCAAACCATTTGCCGTCCGGCGAAAGCTGGGGATCGCTCACGACCTTCAGTCCGATGTAGTCCTCAAAGGTGATGGCGCGTTTTTGGGCAAGCAGGGACGACGGCAGGAGCAGCAGCAGCAGTGCAAGTCGCATCAATAGTCCGGGTGTGTGATGATTGCGCGCACGAGATCGTCGAAGAGTTTCGATTCCGCGCTCACGCTACCGTTGGCGTCGGTATGCACGTTCCACGCGGCAAGCTCAGTAAGCGCGGTGGCCTCCTCATACGTGAGGTGCAGGACGTAGCCGTTCTCCTGCTTGCCGGCTTTGTCGAGCACCTTCTTCAGCACATCGGGCAGGTGTTTGGCGCCGCGGACCGCGTCGTACTGTTGGCTGGTCACGGTGAGGTCCATAAGCTAATCTTCGTGACCTTCGCGGTCACCCGCAACCCAGAGCGTCGATGCCTCGCACGGCATTCCTGTCCACCGGTTTCCACGTTCCCGCGCGCGTCGTCACCAATGACGATCTCGCGAAGATCATGGACACGTCCGACGAGTGGATCGTACAGCGCAGCGGTATCAAGACGCGCCACTGGGTCGACAAGGGCGACACCGGCGTCGGCCTGGCGCGTGAGGCGTCGCGCAAAGCGCTCGACAAGGCGGGCCTCGCGGCGAGCGACCTCGATTGCATCATCTACTGCACCTGCACGCCCGATCACTTCGAACCCGGCAACGGTGTGTTCCTGCAGCGGGAGCTGGGCCTCACCGACATTCCCGCGGTGGACGTGCGCAATCAGTGCAGCGGATTCATCTATGGCCTGTCGATTGCGGACGCGTGGATCCGCACGGGCCAGTACAAGAATATCCTGCTCGTCGGCGCTGAGGTGCATTCGCGCGGGCTCGACAAAACGACGCGCGGGCGCGACACCGCGGTGCTGTTCGGCGACGGCGCCGGCGCGGTGGTGCTCGGCCCGGTCGACGACAACGGCCGCGGCGTGCTCTCGACGCACATTTTTGCCGACGGGCGGTACGCCGAGAAGCTGTGGGTGGACGGACCCGGCCTGGCGCACGACCCCTACGTAAGCGTGGAGATGATCGAGCAGGGACTGCATCGCGCGGTCATGGAAGGACGCGAAGTGTTCAAGTTCGCGTCGGTGAAGATGCCCGAATCGGTTGCGATCGCCCTCAAAGCCAATCGCTTCACGCCCAACGACATCAAGCTGCTCGTGCCACACCAGGCCAACCTGCGCATCATCGAAATGGTCCAGAAGGCCGCCGGGCTGCGCGACGATCAGGTCTACGTCAACATCCAGAAGTACGGCAATACGACGGCCGCGTCGATTCCCATCGCGCTCGATGAAGCGCTCGCCGAGGGTCGCCTGCGGAAGGGGGATCTGCTCGTCCTGACGGCGTTCGGCTCGGGCTTTACGTGGGGCAGCGCGGCGATTCGCTGGTAGCTAGCCGCCTCGCGCTCTCAGCTCCTTCAGTTCGCGCGCCGCTCCCGCCGCTTGCGGCGAGCCACGGTAGCGCTCGACAAACCGGGCGAGCTCGCCCACCAGGCGGTCGGTTCGGCCCGTCTTCCGATACAGGTCGATGAGCAGGTTGCAGGCCTGCATCTGCTGGCGCGCGTCGCCCGGGGGCTTCGCATTGCGAATCTGCAGGAAGAGTCGTTCCGCCTCGTCGTATCCCTTCAAATACGTTTCCAGCAGCATCGCGAGGCGGAGTCTCGCTTCGTGATCGTCCGGCTCGATGCGGATGTGATCGCGAAACCAGTCGGCGGCCTCCGCATACTTCCCTTGCACGATCAGCACGTCCTGGCGCGGGTACGTGGGCGGCGGCGGGATATCGCCATCCGCGAATATCGTCTTCACCACGAACACGGCGGTATTGCCCACGGTCCGGTGGACGGCGATCACGCCGGCGGCGCTAATCGGGATGTTCACAAGCAGGAGCAGACCGAAAACGGGCGCCGAGATCCAGCCTTGCTCCAACATGAAGTACCATAATGCGGACAGTATGACGAAGCAGGGGCAACCGAACAGCAGAACGACACGAAGCAGGCGTATCAAGTCCGTCGGATCGGTGTACTCCGGGCCTTTCGCCATTGCAGCCACAATTGCGCCTGAAACGCCCCCTGCGCAAGTTGCGTAGAGGCCGTACTCAAAGGAGCCACATCATGTTTGTCACACTGGGATTGGTGCTCGCGGGGACCGCGCTCGTGGGCGGCTACGTCATCACGAAGAACTTCGTCCGCCGCAAGCTACGATACGTCGATGCGGTACAGCGACCCTCGGCGCCAGTCATCGCCGGTGCCGTCGCGGCCGCAGCGCTGTTGCCCGTCACCCTGCTTCCCGCCGTCGGACTTGGAACGATGATCGCGCTGGGTGTCGGGGTCGCGGGTGGCGTCGCGAGCGGGCGCTCCGCTAGCCCACCTTCAGATTCTTGATCGGACCAGCAACCTCGGGACGACCAGCAACCACACGCAGGGCGCGCACCGCTTCACGCGCGAAGGTCCTGCCCGCGCCCTTCTCAACTTCTTCCAACGCACTCCAGCGCGTGAACGCCGGCCGGACCGGCGTCGCCGTCTGTAGCGTTTCGAACGCGTCGGCCACGGCCAACACCTTCACGGTGACCGCCATCGGCAGCGCCTCGATGTCCCAGTCGTCCCCGACGATCTCGTAGTAATGCGAATACTCGGCGATGATCTCGGCCGCGCCCCGCAGTGCCCGCGCCACGGCCAGCGATTCGTCCGTCACGGAGCGGGATAAGAGCCGCAGCAGCCGCTGGTCGGCCGTGCCGACTTCGTGCAGCAGCGCCGCGATCCGCAGGTTCTCCACCTCGTTTTCGGATAGCTTCAGCTCGGCCCCCACGTCGGCCGCCAATTGGGCGACTCGAGTGGAATGGCCTTCCTGGTGCCGCTCGGCCGATTCAATGTGATAGGTGAGTACCTCGAGCGTCGCCAGGTAGGCGTTCTTGAGATCCGTCAGGCGCGCCGCCCGCTGCTCGGCGAGACCACCAACCACATAGCCCGTGAGAATGAGGAAACCGGCCCACGGAATCAGCGTCAGCAGTACGTCCTCAGTCAGCCCCGGCTCCATTCCCAGCCCTCGCGTCGCCTGGAAAAAGACGACGAGCGACGCGATGAACAGGCCCGAGACGACGGCAAAGCGCCGGCCCCCGAAGAAGCCGGCGAGAATGATCGGCAGATAATAGAAACTGAGAAACGCGATCTTCTGGTCGATCAGCGCGTTGATGACGAGCAGCGATGCGACCAGCAGCACGACGAGGATGCGCTCGAAGTGCCTCAGGAACAGCTGCTTGGCGCGATCCAGGGATCGTTGCTGCAACACAGATTCCTTCCGCGAAGGTCGACCAAAGTGACTGACGGGTGGGCAATCTGCAAGTGAGACAGGTCACAAAGGGCGATTCGGTAAACCGTAAATCGCGTTCGGCACGAACGATACGGCCCACGGCACAGAATTCGCCCAGGGACTAGCCGGGGGTCGGCACTCTCGCGTCCTTGAGGCCACCCCCTCGGTGGGAAGGGCGACCAGTAAGTTGTGGCGCCACTCACCCAGGATCATTCCATGTTGTTTCTCGCCGTTCTGCTCCAGGATGAGGACATCGCCGCTCCGTTTGGGTCATTCATGGAAGCGATGCCGCATTGGGCTTTCATCATTATTCACTCCGCGCTCATCGTCGTGGGGTACTGGCTCTCCCGCAAGACGAAGAACAACGGCTTCCTCCTGTTCATCCTCGCGGAGCTGTCGTACATCACCTACCACGCCGGGCTGACACATTTCCTGTTTGCGCACATCATCGCTGAAGTGCTGGATGTGCTAGCGCTCGTGACCATCGCTCTGGGCTTCACCAAGCGCGTCGTCGCCGGGCGCCCGCCGCTCGTACCCGGCGCAGCGCAGCACCGGTAGGGGAGGGTATTTCACGAACCGGTGGTCCGTGTCGGCGCGCAGGCACCGATAGAACACGGACCCCCGGCGGTTTTTCGCGATCCGCACCCATGTACAGGTCGCACAAAGCCCCGCCGCGTGCTCAACCATAGGTCGAAACAGAAGCTAGTTATATCTTGGAGCCCGTGATCCAGGGCATCGGCGGGGCCGCAGGGGACAGCCCGGTCGACGACTTCGGCCTTCCTCCCGGCATCCGCGACGAGTACCTCCAAGGGGCCCGCGACCAGCTCGGGACGATTGCCGAGCTCGCCGAGCGCCTCGTGGCGGCCGGCGACGACCAGGCGGCGATCGAGGACCTGCGCCGTGACGCCCACCGGCTGCGCGGCTCCGCCGGATCGTTCGGGTTCCCACAGGCCTCCGTCGTGGCCGCCGAGCTGGAGGAGGCGGCGAAGCAGTGGCTCGAGCACCCCGCCAACGGGGCGGCCGATCGTGGTCAGCACGCCCGCGCGTTCGTTAGACGCTTGGCGGCTGCGCTCTTCACCAAGCAGGCGACACCTGCTCCCACACCGGCGCCAGCGCGCGCGGAACCTCCACTCGTCCTCCACGAACCTCCGCCAACCTCCACCACCGATGTTCCGGAAGTCATCGTCGTCGAGGACGACCCTGCGCTCGCGGAGCTGCTGTCATTCGGACTCGAGGCCCGTGGATACCGGTTTCGCCAATTCCGCAATGGTCGTGAAGCCCTCGACGTCCTCAAGGGCCTGAACACCGCAGGCGCGACACAGCCGCCGCTGCTGTTGCTCGACGTGGACCTCCCGGCTCTCGACGGCTACTCGATCTTCGATGAGCTGCAACGAGAGTGCCCGGGGAAGTACCGCGTGGTCTTCACGACGGTGCACGGCAGCGAAAGCGAGCAGCTGCGCGGGCTCGAAGCGGGCGCGATCGATTACATGGTGAAGCCGATGAGCTTGCGCGTGGCGCTCGAAAAAATCCGGCGCTGGGTGGGTCACTGAACGCGCGGGCGTTCCTGACGGTCGTCGTCATCGTTCAGGGTGGTCTGCTCGCGGCGATCATCGTCCTCATCGTCCTCAACCGCTGGTTCCGGCTGCGCCGCAGCAGTCGGCTCAGTCCGCGGCGCGAAGCGGTGGACGCGTCGATGCGCCGCTGGGCGGCGGGGACGACGCCGCTCGCCGGCGTGCTGGTCGGCCTCGCCCGGCTGCCGGCGCCCCTGGCGATCGACGCCCTCGTCAAATGGTCCGCCCGTGTCCCTGGTGAGCGCTGGCGCCAGCTCGCCGCCGCGCTCGAGCAGGCGTGGTGGGCGAAGCTCGTCCGCACCAACAGCATGTCGGCGCGCTGGTGGAAGCGACTGGAGAGCGCGCGCTTTCTCAGCGTCGCGGCCATGCCGCGCGATGTCGCCCGACTCACCCGGCTCATCTCTGATCCGCATCCGGCGGTCCACGTGGCCGCGGTGGCGTCGCTCGAGCGAATGGAGAACACGGCGCTGACGCTCACGGCCCTCGATCGCTTGCCGCGCCTGGCGCCCACCGTACAGGCATACTACGCCGCGATGCTGCTGCGGTCGCGACCAGTCGTCATCGATCATCTCCAGAAGCTGCTGCGCCGCACCGACGACCCCGCCCTTCCCCGCCTCGCCGAATTCGCCGCGCGACTGGGCGAGCCGGCCTTGCGGGAGCGTCTGACGGCACTGGCCGATCACCCCAACCCCGAAGTCCGCATCCAATCAGCCCGCGCGCTCGGCAACTTCCCGCATAAGGAGTCCGTCGCCGCCCTCCTCCGCCTGGTCACGGATGACGCCTGGGCCGTCCGCGCCCAGGTCGTGCGCTCGTTCGGCATGATCGCGGACGCGGGCAGTCTCGCGGCGGTGAAGGCGGGTTTACATGATTCCGAGTGGTGGGTGCGCCTGCGCGCGGCGCTCGCGTTGATGCGTTTCGGGGCGGCGGGCCGCAATGCGCTGCTCGAGGCTGAGGTCGGGGCGCACCCCTTCGCCAGCGCCGTCGCGAGGATGGTGCTCGGATTGCCGCCTCAGGCGCTCGCGGAGTTCGCGGCATGAGCGTGCTCACCACGATCGTCGGAACGACGGACCTCGCGATCCTCGTGTACTTCCTGGTGCTCAACTCGTTCTACGCCCTGCTGCTGATTCTCTCGATTCCGGAAATCTGGGAGCAGACCCGGCTCGCGGAGGATGAAGACTTCCAGCGGCTGATGCAGAGCGACGCCCTGCCGCCGATCACGATTCTCGTCCCGGCGTACAACGAGAGCGCCACGATCGAAGCGAGCGTGACCGCCATTCTTACGCTCGAGTACCGCAGCTATGAAGTCGTGGTCGTGAATGACGGGTCAAAGGACGACACGATGGAACGCCTGCGGCAGGCGTTCGATCTCTACGAGATCCCCCGCATTTATCCCGAGACGATTCCCACCAAACCGCTGCAGGCGCTGTATCGCTCCCGCTCCCGCTCGCGCCTGCTGGTGATCGACAAGGAGAACGGCGGCAAGGCGGACTCGCTCAATGCGGCGATCAATGCCTCCCGCTTCCCGCTGGTGATCGCGGTCGATGCCGACACGCTGATCGAGCCGGACGCACTGCTGCGGCTCACACGCCCCTTCCTGCTCGGCCGCGAGATCGCCGCGGTCGGAGGAACCGTGCGCGTCGCCAATAACTGCACGGTGCAGGATGGTCGCGTGACGGATGCGCGGGTCCCCGGCAAGCTGATTCCCGGAATCCAGGTCGTCGAATACCTGCGCGCGTTCCTGTTCGGCCGGCTCGGCTGGAATCGGCTGGGCGGCAATCTCATCATTTCGGGCGCGTTCGGGCTGTTCCGCAAAGAATACGTCATGGCCGTCAACGGGTACCGCACGACGAGCATCGTCGAGGACCTGGATCTCGTGGTGCGCATGCACCGCTACCTGCGACAGCACAAGATCAAGTACGAAATGCCGTTCATCCCCGACCCGGTCGCGTGGACGGAAGTCCCCGAGTCTTTGCGGACTCTCTCCCGCCAGCGCGAGCGCTGGCATCGCGGCCTGATTGCCGCGATGTGGCAATACAAGACCATGCTCTTCAATCCACGCCATGGACGAATCGGGTTCTTGGCGGTGCCGTTTTACGCATTCGGAGAGATGCTGGCCCCGGTCGTCGAGCTGTTGGGATACGTGATCACGCTCGTTGGACTGGCATTCGGACTCCTGAACGTGTCGTTCGCGCTGCTCTTCGTGCTGGTCGCGTGGGGGTACGGCATGCTGCTCTCCATGTGGGCCGTCGTGCTCGAGGAAGTGACATTCCGCCGCTACCGGCGCTCCGGCGATCTGTTCCGGCTGCTGCTGTTCGCGGCGCTGGAAAACTTCGGCTATCGGCAGTGCACCGTCTGGTGGCGCCTCAAGGCGTTCGTGGCCGTCTGGAAGGGCACGCAGGTCTGGGGCGACATGACCCGCAAGGGATTCGGGAAGCCGAGCGTGGCGGCGCTGCTGGCGCTGTGCCTCGCTGCTCCCTGTCTCGGCCAGGGTCTCCGCGTCAACGCCTGGAGCTCGTACGAATCCGTCGATGAGAGTGAGGCCTGGTCGACCCTGGGCGCGCAACTGACCCTGCGCTCGACGCGCGGCAACGGCGGCTGGGTGGCAGCCGAAATCCTCGGTCGCTACGGCGAAACGGACGTCACCGAACGGATCGGCGGTGTGCTTCATCCCAACGACCGGTTGTGGTTCACGCTCGAGGCGGGAACCTCCAAAGAGCCCCTGTTCATCCCGCACAACACCTGGGAAGCGGATGCCAGCGCGTTGATCGCCCAACGCGCATCGCTGGGCCTCGGCTATCGTCGCTGGAATTATGCCGAGGGCCCGGTCGATATCCTGATGCCGCACTTCACGACCGAGACGAGCAAGATGTCCTGGACCATGCGGGTGTTCATATCACGTAATCCGTCCGAGCGCACTGACCTCGCCGCGTCGCTGCGTGTCGCGCGCGCGTTCTCGCGGCGCACGACCGGTAACCTGTTTGGAGCGGCGGGGCGAGAGACGTATCTCGTCGGCGGCGCCCTGCAATCGCTCGAAACCGCGACCATCGGTCTGGGCGCTCGCTACAACGCGGGAAACCGGATGACGCTGCGGTTCGACGCGACCTTCATCAACTCCCAGCCCGTCTTGTCGCGCCGCGGCATTGCGATCGGCGTGGAACGCGGCTTCTGATATGGGAGTGGGGCCCTTGATTTTCCACAAGCTCCCGAGGTATTAGGGCATGCGCAAGCTCGAGCTGTCGCTGACGGTGATGATCGCACTGCTCCACCTGTCCTGTTCCGACGGGTCGGGACCAGGTGATCAAGCGAACGACCGCATTGCAATTACGAACAACACGGGTGTCCTCGCGTCGCGCGTGACGTATTTCGACGACTCCATCCCGCTCGACAGCGTCGGGGTCGGCTACCCGTCGGCCCCCGTTCCATTCGCCAGCCCGGCGATCCACCGTAGCGGCGCCGCCAGCCAGGCGTTCAACCTGAAGCTCAAGGCAGAAGTCGCGTCGCCATCGATCGGTGGCCAGGTCCTCCAGGCGACGTCCGTGTCCATTGTCGGGAATCTCGCCGTCGTGAGCTACAACATGGTCGGCAACCCATACCTGGGCGCCGTCGACGTCATCGACATCACGAACAAGAACCATCCTGTATTGGTCTCGGAGGCGCTGTTCCAAAACACGGACGTGAGCGCGGTGACTACCTTCGGGCAGAGCGTTTACCTCGCCGAGGCGACTGGCGACACGGGATTCGCAGCGCCGGCCGTGTTCGAGATCATGCAGCTCCAGGGAAACCAGCTCGTGCTTTCGGGGAACGCGCGTAGGGCGCTGAGCAGCTTCGCGGGGACAAGCGTGGCCGCGTCGGCGACGCGCGCGTATACAACTTCCGGTGACGCCGGTGGCCTGTTCGTGATTAATACAGCGACGCTGGCCGTCACCGACTCGATCGCGCTAAATAACGCCCGCTGGGTCACCGTGGCCGGCGGCAAAGTGGTCGTGATCCAGGGAACGCCGGGGAGACTCACCGTCTACAACGAGTCGAACATGAGCTCCGTCGGCACGTGGTCGTTCGCGGGCGCCGGCGTAGCTCAAGCGAAGTCGCAGGCGGAGGTCGTGGGCGGAAAGGCATTCATCGCCGCCGGCGACAGCGGTGTGCAGGTCCACAGCGTGTCGACCGGTTTGAAGGTCGGCGCGGTGCCCCGTCCCAACCCAGACTCGCTCGGCCTGAGTCCCGCCGTGGTAGTCACGAACGCGGTCACGATCGATCAGGACTTGATGTTCATTTCGAACGGCGAGGCGGGCGTCTATCTGGCGCAGGGCAGCCAGGCTTTCTCGGCGACCGGGCCGGAGGTCCAGCAGACGATCACGATGCGGGGCAAGCTACGGTTCGGCAATCTCCAATCCGTCAATCACGTCGCGCTGTCGGGCGGGTTGCTCATCGTCGCCGCCGGTCTCGGTGGCCTGAAAATCGTCCAGGTGAACTAGCGCGCGGGACGGGGGGGGGACCCGCTCGCCCCCGTCTCGCGTGCGACGCGTTCCGCGTCGCGCAGCACGCGCAACGAATTCAGTCCTGCCACCTTCTTCACATCCGCTTCGGTCCAGCCACGTCGCAGCAGCTCGGCAATGAGGTCGGGAAACTTGGAGACGTCCTCCAGGCCGACCGGCACCTCGCTGATGCCGTCGAGATCGGAACCCAACCCGACGTAGTCGACGCCGGCGACGCGCCGAATGTGCTCGATGTGGTCGGCGACCTGCGCGAGGGTGGCGCGCGGCGCGCGGGCCGCCCAGGCGAGACTCGAATCGGCGCGTGTCGCGGAGTCCGCTCCCGCCGCCCGCAGCGCGCGCGACCAGGCGTTCATGCTGTCCTCGGAGACGCGAACGGCCTCGGAGACGAACCCGGGGTTGAAATTCACCATCACGACCCCGCCGTTTGCCGGCACGAGCTTCAAGATCGAGTCGGGGACGTTGCGGGGGTGGTTGGCGAGCGCCCGGGCCGAGGAGTGTGAAAAGATGATGGGGGCGCGCGAGAGGTGGAGCGCATCGGACATCGTTCGATCGTTGACGTGCGAGAGGTCCACCAGCATCCCCAGCCGATTCATCTCGAGGACGACCTGCTTTCCGAGGTCCGACAGCCCACGATGCGACGTGTCGGTAGACGCCACTGCCCAATCGAGCGTGCGCCAGTGCGTGAGCGTCATGTACCGCACGCCGAGGCGCGCGAACATCCGCAGCGTGCCCAGAGAATTCTCGATCGCGTGGCCGCCCTCGATACCAATCAGGCACGAGATCTTCCCCGCCGCGAAGTTGCGCTCCACCTGGGCCGCCGTCGTGGCCATCGCCAGGGCGGTGGGATTCCGCGCGCACAGCCGGTAGACCAGATCGATCTGCTCGAGCGCGTAAGCGGCGGGACGCGTCGTGGCGTTCGAGTCCATCGTTGTCACAGGGACATACGCGGCCCAAAACTGACCGCCCACCCGGCCGGCGCGAAGGCGCGCGATGTCCGTCATCAGCCTGGGCTGGCTCTTCGCCAAGTCCACCGAATCAAGGCCGCCGCGCTCCCGGATCGCGTCGGGGATGTCGTTGTGCCCGTCGATGAGCGGAACGGTGCGAAGGATGCGAACGGCTTGCGCCCGATAGTCCTGCGCCCGAAGCGGGGAGAAGACGATCGACAGGAGCGCAGCACATGAGAGCAGAGCTTTGATCATGGCCAACAAGCTGGCGCCACCCGTACCTCTTATCAAGATTACGACGTGCCCCAAACTCCCGAGTCCAAGGTCAAAATCGCGCTCACCGTGAATGGCGAGCGCACAGAGGTCGCGTTTGCGCCACACAAGACGCTGCTGGAAGTGCTGCGCGAAGATCTCGGGCTGACGGGAACGAAACACGGCTGCGAGCTCGGCGAGTGCGGCACCTGCACCGTGCTGCTCGATGGAACGCCGGTGCTCTCGTGCCTTGTCCTCGGCCTTGCCTGCACCGAGCACAGTGTGCGTACGGTTGAAGCGATGGCCGACGGCGGAAAGCTGCATCCACTTCAAGAGACATTTGCCGACCTTGGAGCCGCGCAGTGCGGCTATTGCACCCCAGCCTTCCTGCTCACCGCCGAAGCGCTGCTGACTGAGAATCCCAAGCCGACGCGCGATCAAATCAAGGACGCGCTCGCAGGCAACCTCTGCCGCTGCACGGGCTACATCAAGATCTACGAGGCGGTGGAGCTAGCGGCGGCCCGGATGCGCGGGGAAGTCGCGGAGCCCCGGCGGGAGTCGTTGTATGGGCACCCGTAAGCGCCCATCCGGCCACCGCGTTATCGGCAAGGCGCTGCGCAAGGTCGACGCCGTCGCCAAAGTAACGGGCGCGACGAAATTCGCCGACGATCTCGCGTTCCCGCGGATGCTCTACTGCAAGCTGCTGCGCAGCACCGAACCGCACGCGCGCATCGTCTCGGTCGACGCATCGGCCGCGCTCAAGTACCCCGGCGTGCAGGCCGTCCTCACCGGAAAAGACCTCCCGATCCCGTTTGGCATTCTGCCGGTCTCCCAGGACGAGCACGCGCTGTGCGTGGACAAGGTGCGCTTCATCGGCGATCCGGTGGCGGCCGTCGCGGCGACCACGGAAGAAGCGGCGACGGCGGCGCTCGATCTCATCAAGGTCGCGTACGAGCCTCTCCCGTCATTCGCATCGGCCGAGGACGCCGTCGCACGACCGGAACCGCGCATCCACGACTACGGCGACACCGGCAATCTCCACAAAGTGATCGATCTCGAGTTTGGCGACGCGGCGGCCGGGATTGCCGAGGGCGATCTCGTGCGGGAAGATCTGTTCTTCTTCGAGGGCAATACCCATCTCCCGATGGAGCAGCACGCGGCGGTCGCAATGTGGTCGCCCGATGGCAAGCTGACGCTGTGGAGCTCGACACAGACGCCGCACTACGTCCATCGCGCGCTGGCCAAGGTCCTGGAACTCCCCGCGGCGCGCGTGCGCGTGATCGCGACGCCCAACGGTGGCGGCTTCGGCGGCAAGAGCGATCCGTTCAATCACGAGATCGCCGTCGCCAAGCTTGCGATGATGACCGGCCGTCCGGTGAAGATCACGCTGACGCGGGAGGAAGTGTTCTACTGTCATCGCGGCCGGCATCCCACGTTGATGTGGGTCAGGACGGGCGTGAAGAAGGATGGGTCGATTACCGGAATGCACTTCCGCTCGCTGCTGGACGGCGGCGCGTACGGCTCGTACGGGGTCGCGAGCACGTACTACACGGGCGCACTCCAGACCGTCACCTACCACATCCCGTGCTATCACTTCCAGGGCGCTCGAGCGTTCACCAACAAGGCGCCATGCGGCCCCAAGCGGGGGCATGGCACACCGCAGCCGCGCTTTGCCCTCGAGGTGCACATCGACAAGATCGCCGAGCAACTGGGCATCGATCCGGCCGAGCTGCGCCTGAAAACGCTCGTGCCGCCCAATTCCCTGACGGCCAACTACCTGCGCGTGGGCTCGATGGGCCTCGGCACCTGCATCGAAAAAGTGGTCGAGGGTTCGGAGTGGAAAAACCGGTTCCGCAAACTGCCGCGTGGACGCGGAGTGGGCCTCGCGTGCTCGAGCTACATCTCGGGCGCGGGGCTGCCGATCTACTGGAACAACATGCCGCACTCCGGCGTGCAGCTGAAATGCGACCGGGGCGGCGGCGTGACCGTGTTCTGCGGCTCCACCGACATCGGCCAGGGCTCCGATTCGATTCTCGCCTACATCGTGGCCGAAGTGCTCGGCGTGGATCCGTTCGACATCGCCGTGGTCACGGCCGATACCGATCTCACCCCGGTGGACCTGGGCAGCTACTCGAGCCGCGTCACGTTGATGAGCGGCAACGCTGCCCTGCAAGCGGCTGAGCGTGCCCGCCAGATCATCGCGCTGCATGCCGGGAAGAAGCTGGAGGTCCCGGGCGAGCGGCTCACCTTCGCCGAAGGCCGCGTGTTCGACGCGCAGGACCCCACGCGCGGCATGTCGTTCGCGGAAGCCGTCCAAACGGCCGAGGCGGCCGAAGGGACAATCGGGACGGTGGGGTCATACACCCCGCCGCGGAGCGCCGGGAAGTATCGCGGCGCGGGCGTGGGGCCTTCTCCCGCCTACTCATACAGTGCGTGTGTCGCCGAGGTAGAGGTCGATCCCGAAACGGGGATCGTGCGGGTGCCGACGATCTGGATCGCGCATGACGTGGGCCGGAGCATCAACGCCGCCGCGGTGATCGGTCAGGTCGAGGGCTCGATCTATATGGGTCTGGGCGAGGCCCTGATGGAGGAGATGACCTACCGCGGCGACCTCAAGGTGGTGCACAAAATCCCCAGCCTCCTCGAGTACAAGAGCCCCACGACGCTCGAGATGTGCGACGTCATCACCTACCTGGTCG
>Ga0208454_1000825_pt1 | contig 14889 bp, 15 predicted proteins | sample EasRivMeERMZT100_FD_187530 | JGI IMG/M metagenome (GOLD analysis project Ga0208454, IMG submission 187530) | Soil microbial communities from meander-bound floodplain in the East River, Colorado, USA - East River MetaG ERMZT100 (SPAdes) (version 2) | ecosystem: Environmental > Terrestrial > Soil...
GGCGGTGAAGCCAGAGGGTTGGGAGGGTGGTGTCGTGTCGGGCGCGCTTGCAGTCGTGACGCTCGCGCTAGCCGCGCTGGATACGTTGCCCGCCGCGTCGCGAGCCGCAACCGTATAGGTGTAGGTTGTCGCGGCAGACAGGCCCGTGTTGGCAAAGCTCGTCGCGGTGGGAGTCGCGATCTGGGTGCCGTTGCGGCGAACGATATAGCCGGTTACCCCGACATTGTCGGTCGAAGCAGTCCATGACAGGTTGGCACCGGTCGAACCAGCCGCCACGGCGGTGAAGCCAGAGGGTTGGGAGGGTGGTGTCGTGTCGGGCGCGCTTGCAGTCGTGACGCTCGCGCTAGCCGCGCTGGATACGTTGCCCGCCGCGTCGCGAGCCGCAACCGTATAGGTGTAGGTTGTCGCGGCAGACAGGCCCGTGTCGGCAAGAGTGGTGGTGGTGGACGTTGCTATCTGGGTGCCGTTGCGGTAAACGATATAACCGGTCACCCCCATGTTGTCGGTTGCCGCGCCCCACGCGAGGCTCGCACTGCTCATACCGGTCGCCACGGCGGTAAGGCCGTTCGGCTGAGAGGGCGGCGTCGTGTCGCTCGGTGCCGACCAGGTGGCCTGATTGCCGGCGCCACCGTCGCAGGCGACGAGCACCATGGTGATCAAGATAAGGAGCAGGAGGCTTTTCGATCGCTTCACGAGGAATCTCACTGCAGAACCGACACGGCGAACGCCGGCCGAACTGCGCGAATGTCATCGCGATTGATGCTATGCCGATGGCATTTGACGCCGGTATGCAATAAGGACGGTTCATCTCCTCGTATTCACGCATTTGTGGGGAAAGTCTCAAAAAGCGATTCGCCCTGCTACGGGCCGGGCCGGAAATTTTTTGTGGTGTCTCCAAACTGAGACACCACCAATTTTTCACGCTAAGGCGCGATCGTGCGTGCCCGGAAGAATCCCATCGAATGCCGCGGCATCTGACGCGGGAGGGAATACGTCGTGCAGACCGGTCATGCCACGAGGGCACTCTGTTCCCGCGAAGACCTGAATACCTCTTCAGCCGGCGCGCTCGGAAATTTCGACCAGGTTTCCGTCGGGGTCGCGCACGTAGACCGAGCGGATCGGCCAGTTGGCGCCGGTTTTCATCACCGGTCCCTCGATGATCGTCACGCGAGCCGAGTTCAAGCGCGCGATCAGCTCATCGAGCGGCACGTTTGCGATGAAGCAGAGGTCGAGCGTGCCGGGCAAGGCGACCGTCGCCTTGGGCTCGAACTCCCTGCCCTTCTCGTGGAGATTGATCTTCTGGCTTCCGAACTTGAGCGCCATGCGGCCTTCGCCGAAGCGCTCCAGTTTCATCCCGAGCACCCGCGTGTAGAAATCGATGCACTGCTCGGTGCGGGCGGTGGTGAGGACGATGTGATCGAGATGGTCGATCACGGGGTTCTTTGCTATTTCACCACGCTCAGCATGTAGTCGACTGCCGCTTTCAAGTCGGCTTCCGACAGCGTGAGGTTGCCGCCCTTGGGCGGCATCGCGCCTTTGCCTTTGAGCGCACTCTGATGAAGTTCGTCGGCGCCGCGGGCAAGATGCGGCGCCCACGCCTTCTTGTCGCCGAACTTGGGCGCATTGGCGACCCCGGCCGCGTGGCAGGCCATGCAGGTGGACTCGTACACCTTCTTGCCGTCGGGTTTGCCTGTCGCGGCCACCGCTTCACCGGTCCTGAGTGCGACGGTTCCCCCGGCGACCGGGCCGACGCTCACGTCGGCGACGGGCTTGATCCGTTTTGCGACCTCCTCGGCCGACATCGCCGGGCTGTCTTTGTCGTAGTTCCTGCCGCTCGTCGCAAATTTCGCGAGCAGGATGGCCAGGGCGATGGGGACGACGAACGCGAGCACCACCACGATAATGAGCTGCTTGGGTGTCTTGATCGGAGTTTCGTGAGAGTGATCGTCGTTCGCGCTCATTCTGGCGCCCCGGGCGAGCGTGGAAAGCGCGCATTATAGCCTCATCGGACTGCGCGAAAGATTTGTTGATCTGGCTCAAACCTGCTGGCGCGCCATCTAGGAGACTTGTTTCGTGAGCAAGCTGACAGAACCCAGGGCAGGCGCGGAGATCGAGTCCGTCTGGCCTTTGCAGATCCCCTCCTATCTCGAGGAAACCTACTGGTGGGCCTATGTTCACCCGAGGGCCGTGGCGCTCTTCGAGCGCCAGTGGCTGGTGAATCTCATTCTCTGGGGAAACTTTGCGCGATTGCGGGACGCGGCGCTCGACGAATTCGGCGCAAGCATTTGCGGGCGCACGCTCCAGATCGCCTGCGTGTATGGCGATTTTTCCGGGCGGCTCGCGCGGCGCATTCCAGAGGATGGCTCGCTGGACATCGTGGACGTGCTCTCGATACAGCTGGAGAACGTGCGCCGCAAGCTTCCCGTTCTTGCTCGCGTGAGGACTTTTCAACGCGACTCGACGGAGCTCAAATTCGCCGATGCGAGCTACGATCAGGCGGTGCTGTTCTTTCTTCTCCATGAACAACCTGAACCGATAAGAAAGCAGACGCTGCGCGAAGCGCTGCGCGTGCTCAAGCCAGGCGGCAAGCTGGTGATCGTCGACTACCACCGGCCTTCGCCTCTGAATCCCTTGCGCTACCTGTTCCGGCCCGTGCTCAAGCGCCTCGAGCCCTTTGCGCTCGATCTGTGGCGGCATGGAATAGAAACCTGGCTGCCGGAGGGATTTGCGCCGGCGGAGATCGCCAAGGAAACCCTGTTCGGCGGCCTCTACCAGAAGATCGTCATCCGGGTCTAGCGACTATCGGTCGCCAACTTGCCGCAATTTTCTCGAAGGCCGATAATCCGGGACGAAAGACCGGACAAGAACCAGCGGCGCCTTGCGCCCGCGAAGCGCCATCCCATGATCGATCCCCTAGCCGTTGACGAAATCATCGACCGCGCGCTCGCCGAGGACATCGGCTTTTGCGACCTGACCTCGGAGCTGGTGATCCCCGCCGATGCGCGCGCGGAGCTCGCGCTCAACGCGCGCCAGGACATCGTGGTGGCCGGCCTCGACGTCGCGGCGCGGGTGTTCCGCCGCCGCGTTCCCGAGTGCCGCATCGAGCTGCGCGCAAAGGACGGCGAGCGCGTCAAAGCCGGCGCCGCGATGGGGCGCGTCGAAGGTCCGGCGCGCGGGCTGCTCGCGGTGGAGCGCACCGCGCTGAATTTTCTTCAGCACCTGTCCGGAATCGCCACGCTCACTGCGCAGTACGCCGAGCGCGTCGCGGGGACTCGCGCGGTGCTGATCGACACCCGCAAGACCATCCCGGGCTTGCGCGCGCTGGAGAAGCACGCCGCGCATCTGGGCGGCGCGCGCAACCACCGCCTGCGCCTGGATGACGGCGTTCTGATCAAGGACAATCACATCAGCGTATGCGGCTCGCTCACGGCCGCGGTCGGGCGCGCCCGCGCCGGCGCGCCGGTGCTGACGAAAATCGAGGTCGAATGCGACACGCTCGAGCAGGTGAGAGAGGCGATCGAAGCCGGCGCCGACATGATCCTGCTCGACAACATGGGCCTGGAAGATATGCGCCAGGCGGTGGCGCTTTCCGGCGGGCGTATCCCTCTGGAAGCCTCGGGCGGGGTGCGGCTGGAGAACATCCGCGCCATTGCCGAGACCGGGGTCGATTTCATCTCGGTGGGCCGCATCACGCAGTCGGCGCCGGCGGTGGACATCGGTCTGGACGCCGCGATCAAGACCTGAGACCCATGAAGCGTTCGGTGTGCCTGTTCTGCTCGGCGGTCGAGGACCTGCCGGCTGCCGCGCGCGAGCTGGCCGCGGAGTTCGGCGCCGCGTGCGCGGCGCGGGGCCTGCGCCTGGTGTACGGTGGCAGCGGCCGGGGACTCATGGGAATCGCCGCGCGTGCGGCCGCTGCGGCGGGCGGCGAGGTGCTCGGCTTCATGCCGCGCCATCTGGTCCGCCCCGAGCGCGCCGCCGAGAATATCGGCACCCTCGTGATCGTCGAGTCTCTGGCCGAGCGCAAGCAGCGCATGAGCGATGCGGCGGACCTCTTCGTCGCCCTCCCCGGCGGAATCGGCACGCTCAACGAGCTCATCGAGATGCTGACCTTGAACGATCTGGGCTTGCAGGCAAAACCCATGATCCTGTGCGCGAGCGACGGCTTCTGGCAGCCCTTTGTCGCGATGATCGAGCGTTTCCGCGCCTACGGCGTGCTGCGCCCGAGCGTCGAGCGCAGTCTGAGCTTCGCGGCATCGGTCGATGAAGCGATGCGTCTCATCGACTCGTTCTCCGCCCCTTCGCCGGTTCCGGTCGCAGAGTCGCGCAGTGTATAATTTTTCCTCCCCGCGCCCGTAGCTCAGGGGATAGAGTGTTGGCCTCCGAAGCCAAAGGTCGCGCGTTCGATTCGCGCCGGGCGCGCCAGTCATCCACCGGTGTGTCGTGTCAGGTCTACCGGGCAAGCCATGTCAGGTTTTCCGGACAATTGGAGTCCGTTTGCTCGGAACATATCAAACTGACACACTACGGCTTCTGCGCGCAATTTGAATGACGCTAAAGGTGGATCTCTCAATGGTGCAATCGATGCGAAGGAGGAAAGTCATGACGGGCATACGGAAGCTGCAGGTGCTGGGAGCGGCGATTACCGCGCTTGCAATCGGCGCGGCGCACGCCCAGACGCTGGAAGTGTCAGGGGCAACGACGGTCCAGAAGCGGATACTCGAGCCTGGTGCCGGCCCGCTCAAGGCGGCGACCGGCGTCGAGCTGAAGATCTACGGCCCGGGCACCGGCAGGGGCATGATCGCGCTGATCGAGGGCAAAGTGCCGGTGGCCGCCGCAGGCGAAGCGCTCGAGGACGCGATCGCATCGGCAAAGAAGGCCGCCTCCGAAATGGGCAGGACGCTCACCGTGCCCGCCAACCTCGTGTATCACGAGGTCGCCACGGACAACATCGTTTTCGTAGTGCACGCGACCAACCGCGTCGCCTCGCTCAGCAAGGATCAGATGAAGGCCATCCTCACGGGGAAGATCAGCAACTGGAAACAGGTGAAGGGTCCGGACCTCCCGATCAAGGTATTCGCCCCGGCCACCGGGCAGGCGGTACGCGCGGCGGTCGAAAAATCCGTGCTCGAGGGCGCCGCCTTCGCGCCGGGCACCACCGACATTCGCACCGCCCTCGAGCAGCTCAAGTTGACCGGCGCCAACCCGGGTGCGATCGCGCCCTACAGCGAAGCCGTGGTGAAGGAAAGCGCGGAGAAGATCAGGATCGTTCCGGGCACGGTCATTCGCCGTCCCCTGGGGTTCGTCACCATCGGGGCCCCCGACCCGACGGCCAAGACGATGATCGATTTCTTCCGCTCCCCCGCGGGCAAGAAGACCATCAAGTAGGCGCCGCGCCGTGCTCGTCCGCACTCGCCTCACCCTCGCCTTCGGTGCGTTGCTCGCCATGATGTTGGTGGTCGCGGCGGTCGCCTTCGTCGCGCTGCGCGAGGCGGGTGCGCAGGCCGCCGCGCTCGCTCGCCAGGACCTGGTGCTCTCGGGTGCGGCAGGTGCCATGCAGGTGGCGCAGCTCGATCAGGCGGTGGCGATCCGCGACTTCGTCGCGCAGGAGGACGTCGCCGCCGAGAAAAGCGCGCGCCAGGCGCTCGGGCGCAGCGAGGAAGCCTATGCCAAGGCGGCGGCCGTCGTGGCCGAGCGCGCCAAAGGGCGGCCGGACCTCGACACGCTCGTCGCGAAGCTGCCGAGCGCGCAGGAGGCGATATCGCAAAAAGTGCGCGGCGTGATGGAGCAGGTGGAGAACGCCGAATACGACCGGGCGCGCTCGACCGTGTTCAAGGAGCTGCTCCCCATGCAGCGCGAAGTCGTATCGGACCTGACGCGCCTCGCCGCCCTGACCGGGGAGCTCGCGCAGAAGCGCGCCGACTCCGCCGAGAGCAGCGCGGTGCGGGCCCTCAATCAGATGGCGGCGGTGCTGGTGGTGGCCCTCGTAGCCGGCGTGCTCGCGATCCTGTGGCTCGCGCGCGGCATTACCCGGCCGCTCGGCAGCGCGGTCGCGATCACCGAACGCGTCGCCGCCGGCGATCTCACCGGCGAGATCGAAGCCGGGTCGCAGGACGAGACCGGCCGCCTGCTCGCCGCGCTCGAACGCATGCAGAGCAACCTTCACGACGTGGCCGCGAGCATCCGGGAAGGCGCCCGCGTGGTGAGCGAGGCGTCCGAGGAGATCGCCAAGGGCAACACCGACCTGTCGCACCGCAACGAGGAACAGGCGTCTTCGCTCGAGGAAGTCGTGGCGAGCGTCGAGGAAATCACCAGCACCGTGAAGCAGAGCGCGGACAACGCGAAGTCGGCGAACGCCGTGGCGAGCAAGGCCGCCGCGGACGCGGAGAACGGCGGGAGGATCGTGACCCGCGTCGTCGAGACCATGAGCGGAATCCAGTCCGCGTCGAAACGAATGGCGGACATCGTCGGGGTCATAGACGGCATCGCGTTCCAGACCAATCTGCTGGCGCTCAACGCCGCGGTGGAAGCGGCGCGCGCGGGCGAGCAGGGGCGTGGCTTCGCTGTCGTTGCCTCGGAGGTGCGGGCGCTGGCGCAGCGCAGCGCTACCGCCGCGAAGGAAATCAGGGTCCTGATCGGGGACGGCGTCGAGCAGGCGGCGGCCGGCGCGAAGCTCGCCGACGAAGCGGGCGCCGCGATCTCGGGAGTGGTCGCCGCGGCGAAGGAAGTGTCGCGGTTCGTCGCCGATATTGCGCTCGCCTCGCAGGAGCAGCGTTCGGGCATGGAGCAGATCAGCAGCTCGGTCGTGCACATGGACGAGAACACGCAGCGCAACGCCGGCCTGGTCGAAGAGACCAACGCCGCGACGCAAGCGCTGCTCGATCAGGCGCGGGAACTGGTGCGGGTAGTCGGCCGGTTCAAGCTGGAGGCCTCTTCGGTCCCCGTGGTCGTGAGCCCCCCGCAGCGGAGTTTATTGGGCCGGCTGGAAGTTTCCTAGGCACGCCGGACATCACGGGTCCGTTTTCAGGCGGAGGTTCGATGCGAAACTGCGCTGCCGTTGCAATCCTTCCGTTAGTGCTTGCCTCCGGCGCGTTTGCCGGCGGCTCGAACTACGGCCTGACGCCGGGGGCGAAGCAGCTCTCCGGAAAAATCTCCGAGTGGCCGGTGCCGACGCCGAAATTCGCCCGCGATCCGGCACCCGGACCCGACGGCAATATCTACATCGCGGTGATGCAGGGAAACCGCATCGCGCGCTTCGACACCAAGACGCAGAAGTTCAACGAATGGGACCTCCCGCCTGGCGCGAATCCGCACGGGCTGCTCGTCGACAAGGAGGGCAAGGTCTGGTACACGGGCAACGGCAACGGCACCATCGGCGAGCTCGATCCCTCGAGCGGCAAGGTGAAGGAGCACAAGGCGCCCTCGGGCGGGAGCCCGCACACGCTGGTGATCGACGATGCGGGCACAGTGTGGTTTACGAACCAGCGCGGCTCGGTCGGCCGGCTCGACAGGAAGACGGGCGAAATCAGGGAATACCGCATGTCGGGCGGGCCGTACGGCCTTGCGATCGACAAGCGAGGCGACGTCTGGGTGTGCCGCATGAACGCCGACAGGATGGGGATCATCGACCCGAAGACGGGGAAGATCTCGGATTTCCACACGGGGCCGGGGTCGCGGCCGCGGCGCGTCGCGACGGCGCCCGACGGCACGCTGTGGATCACCCTTTACGGCAACGGCAAGCTCGTGCACGTCGATCCGGCGGCGATGAAGGTGATCAAGGAATACGAGATGCCGGCCGGCGAGAACGGCGGTCCGTACGCCGTCACCGTCGACGGCAACGGTCGCGTGTTCGCGAACGAAATCCAGACCGACACGGTGGCGGTGCTCGAGCCGAAGGCCGAGCAGTTTCGCGTGATCCAGCTGCCCTCGCGCAACGTCGGCATCCGCAAGGCGATCGTGGACGCCCAAGGGCGGTACTGGTACATGGGCTCGCATAACGGAAGGTTGGGCGTAATTGAGTAAGGGCACGGCCCGGACGGCGCGCTAGAATGCGTACCGCAGTGTTGCACTCTTAATGGAGGAGAAAACGATGAAGGGAATATTTATTGTTCTGGCAGCGCTATGCGCCGGATTTGTCGTCCCGGCGGTACAGGCAGCCGCGGGTGGGGGCAATGTGAAAATCACTCCCCTGGGCAGCCATGACGGCGAATTCTGCGCAAGGGACCGGGCCCTGGTGCTCGAGGATCCCGACGGAACGCGGATCCTCTATGACGCCGGCTTCACGGTGCGTGGGGCAAACGACCCGCGCCTCGGCAAGATCGACGCGGTGCTGCTTTCCCACGTCCATGGGGATCACATTGGACCCGCGCATCAACCGGCCGCCAACGCGGGCGCCTGCGGAAATCCGGACTTTTCGGTCAGCGCGATACCCAACTCCAACACCGTGAATATCGTCGTCGGCAAGAAGGCCAAGTTCCTGGTAGGCAGCGACATGAACACTTTCTTCGCGGCAAAGGTCAAGTCCGCGGGGGGTGATCCGGCGCAGGTGCAGCTGGTGCGCTTCGGCGCCTCGGGCAAGATCGGCGGCGTCAAAGTGGCCACCGTCCCCGCCGTTCACACCAACGCCGTGGGTCCGGAGTTTCTCGACAAGGCTCTCGGCGATATGCTGCGCGCGAACGGCCTGCTGGCGGACGTCGGCCCCGCGGTGGGCTATGTCGTCAGCTTCAGCAACGGTCTCGTCGTCTACCTGTCCGGCGATACCGGGATCACGGCGGAGCAGGATGTCGTCGTGCGGCGTCACTACAAGGCGAACCTCGCCGTCATCAACATCGGCGACGTGTTCACCACCGGCCCGACCGAAGCCGCCTACGTCATCAACGATCTGGTCCAACCGAACTCGGTGATCGCGTCGCACGCGAACGAGGTGGCGACCAAGGGCGGCAAGCTGATTCCCGGGACCAAGACCGAGGCATTCATGAAGGCGGTCAAGGTTCCGGTGCACGTCCCCTTGAGCGGCAAGACGATGGAGTTCGGTGGCAGCGGCAAGTGCGTGTCCGGCTGCTGAGCTAAATTCTGCCGAGTATCACGGAATAAAAAGGGCGCCGAAAGGCGCCCTTTTTATTGCAGCGATCAAGCTGGCCCGTCACTTTCTGCCAAACAGTCCCGACACTACATCAGAATGATATCGAACTGCTCCTGCCCGTAGCTCGTCTCGACCTGCATCGACACGGGCTTGCCGATGAAGTCGCCGAGCATCGCCAGGGACTGCGACTCCTCCTCCAGGAACAGGTCGATCACCGATTGCGAAGCGACGATGCGGAACTCGCGCGCGCTGAACTGGCGCGCCTCGCGCAGGATCTCGCGCAGGATTTCGTAGCACACGGTCTGCGCGGTCTTGATCACGCCGCGACCGCCGCAGGTCGAGCAGGCCTCGCACAGGACGCGCTCGAGCGACTCGCGGGTGCGCTTGCGCGTCATTTCCACGAGACCCAGCCCCGTGAATCCGTTCACCGTAATCCGGGTGCGGTCGCGCGCGAGCGCCTTGTCGAGCTCGGCGAGCACCGCGGCGCGGTGATCGGCGTTTTCCATGTCGATGAAGTCGATGATGATGATCCCGCCGAGGTTTCGCAGGCGCAGCTGCCGCGCGATCACCTGCGCCGCCTCGAGATTGGTCTTGAAAATCGTGTCGTCGAAGTTGCGCGTGCCGACGAAGCCGCCGGTGTTGACGTCGATGGTGGTCATCGCTTCGGTCTGGTCCAGGATGAGGTAGCCGCCGCTCTTCAGTTCCACGCGCCGCGCGAGCGCCCGCTCGATCTCGTCCTCGACGTTGAACATGTCGAAAAGCGGCCGCTCGCCCGTGTAATGCTCGAGCTTGGAGAGCACTTTGGGCGTGTATTCTGCGGCGAAGGCCTGAAGCTGCTGAAAATTCTCGCGCGAGTCGACGACGATGCGGTCCGTGCTCTCCCCTGCGATGTCGCGAAGGGCCCTCTGCACGAGCGACAGATCCTGGTGAAGGAGCGTGGGAGCGGGCGAGGTGAAAGCGCAGCCGCGGATCCCGTGCCAGAGCTTGCCCAGGTATTCGATGTCCCCGCGCAGTTCCGCGTCGGTCGCGTTCTCGGCCACGGTGCGGATGATGAATCCCCCGGTCTCGTTGGGAGACAGGAGCTGCTGCAGCTTGTCGCGCAGCAGTTGCCGCTCGGTCTCGTCCTCGATGCGCTGTGAAATGCCGATGTGAGGGTCCTGCGGCAGATAGACGAGCAGGCGGCCGGCGATCGAGACCTGGGTCGAAAGGCGCGCGCCCTTGGTTCCGATCGGGTCCTTGATCACCTGCACGAGGAGCGGCTGGCCTTCGGAAAGGATCTTCTCGATCGGCTTGCCGCCGGCGCCGGGTGGTCCCGGCCGCTCCTCCCAGATGTCGGCGACGTGCAGGAACGCGGCGCGCTCCAGGCCGATTTCGATGAAGGCCGACTGCATTCCGGGCAGCACCCGCGCGACTTTTCCGACGTAGATGTTGCCCACCAGACCCCGGTGCGCCGCGCGCTCGATGTGCAGCTCTTGCGGAACGCCCGCCTGCATCACCGCGACGCGGGTTTCCTGCGGCGTGCAGTTGATCAGGACGTCCTCGGTCACAGCCGGAAGTTGCGGATCATCTGCGCCGTCTCGTACAGCGGCAGTCCCATGATCCCGGTATAGCTGCCGTGCAGCTCGGTGACGAAGGCCGCGGCGCGGCCCTGGATCGCGTAGGCGCCGGCCTTGTCGGTCGGCTCGCCGCTGTCGAGGTAGGTTTCGAGCTCGGGCTCCGCGAGCTCGCAGAAGCGCACGCGGCTCTCGCTCACGACGAGCTCGACGCGCGTCTCGTATTTGAGCGCGACCGCGGTGATCACGCGGTGTTCGCGCCCCGAAAGCGCTCGCAGCATGCGCGCGGCGTCGGCGCGGTCGGCGGGCTTGCCGAGGATTTGCTCGTCGACACATACCACGGTATCCGCGCCGAGTACCGGGAACCAGCGCAGCCGGCGCTGCTCGATCCTGCGCCAGCCGGCCTCGGCCTTGGCGCGGGAAACGCGGCGAACGTAGTCGAGGGGCGATTCCCCGGGATGCTGCGACTCGTCGACGTCCAGGCCGCGCGCCGGGTGCTCGCGCAGCACCAGCACTTCGAAGGACACGCCGATCTGCTTCAGGAGCTCGCGCCGCCGCGGGCTTCGCGAGGCGAGGTAGATTTTTGTCTTCGGAGGGGGAGGAGGCTTCGCCATCACGCGCGGTGGTACGGATGGTTGTGAAGGATGGAGCTCGCGCGATAGAGCTGCTCGGCGAGCAGCACGCGCGCCAGGCCGTGCGGCAGGGTCATCGCCGAGAGGGAGAGCTGCAACTGCGCGCCGTCCTTCGCCGCGGGGGCGAGGCCGTCGGCCCCGCCGATGAGAAAGGCGATGTCGCGCGCGTCCCGGCGCTGGACGTCGAGCCAGCGGGCGAAGTCGGCCGTGCTGAGCGCGCGTCCGCGCTCGTCGAGCGCCACGCGCGAGACATCGTGCGGCAGCGCACGCGCGAGGCGGGCGGCTTCCGCCTCGAGCAGCTTTGCGACGGGCTTGCCGCCCGAGCGGGGCTCGGGACGCACTTCGACCAGCTCGATCCTCAAGTCCCGCGGCATGCGCTTCGCGTACTCGTCAAAAGCCTCGTTTACCCAGCGCGGCATCCGCACTCCTACGGCGACCACCCACAGTTTCATTTGCGGCGCGCGGAAGCTCCCGGGCGCTTCGCTCGCGGCTTGCGGGGCTTGGGCTGGTCCCACAGCTCTTCGAGATTGTAGTGCGAGCGGATCGCCGGCTGCATGATGTGCACGATGATGTCGCCCAGGTCGATCAGCACCCAGTCCCCGCCGTCTTCGCCTTCCACGCCGTAGACGTGACCCCCTGACGCCTTTGCCCTGTCCCTGACGTGGCTGGCCAGTGCCTTGAGCTGCCTCGAGGAGTCGGCGCTGGCGACGATCACGCGGTCGAACATAGAGGTGAGATGCGCAACGTCGAAAATCTCGATATCGCGCGCCTTGATGTCCTCGAGCGCCGCGACCGCGGCCTTCTGGAGCTTCCTGACGTCTGTCATCCGGGGGCGCCGTTTTCCTTGGCGTACAGACCGTGCGCCTCGATGTAGTCGAGCACCGCCGAGGGCAGGAGGTAGCGCGGGCTGCGCTTCTGGGCGAAGTGGGCGCGGATGGCGCTCGCCGAGATATCGAGCGCGGTGGTGCCGTAGGTGACCACCGCCCCTCCCGGCCGCTCGCGCAGGGCATCGGGGGTGCCGGCGCGCTTGCGCCATTCCTGGGCGAGCGCGGCGGGCATCCCGCCCGGAGTGAGCGAGTGGCCGGGCCGCTGCGCGACGAAAATGTGCGCGAGCGGAAAGAGATCGCGCCAGCGCTGCCAGGAGGTGAGGCCGCGGAAGGCGTCGGTCCCGAGAAGGAGCACGATGGAGCGCTGCGGGCCGAATTCGCCTCTCAGCCGCTCCAGCGTTTCGACGGTGAAGCCGGGCGCGGTCTGGCGGATCTCCGCGTCGTCCAGCTCGAAGAGATCGTTCTTTTCTATTCCGAGGCGCACCATCTCGAGGCGGTGCGCAGCGGGTGCGAGCGGCTCGACGCGGTGCCAAGGCTGGCCCGCGGGGATCCAGCGCACGCGCTCGAGACCCAGTGTCTCGGCCGCTTCCTGAGCAAGGCGCAGGTGCCCGAAGTGCACCGGGTCGAAGGTGCCGCCCATGATGCCGATCGGCGCGGTCATCGGGCGGCGGTCGGAAAGTTCTTCAGACTCTGCCTCTAGGTGCGGACTTGGCCGCTGCCGAAGACCACGTATTTTTGCGAGGTGAGGCCCTCGAGGCCCACCGGGCCGCGCGCGTGTAACTTGTCGGTCGAGATGCCGATCTCTGCGCCCAGGCCGTACTCGAAGCCGTCGGCGAAGCGCGTCGAGGCGTTGACGATCACCGAGCTCGAATCGACTTCGCGCAGGAAGCGTCTTGCGCGCGCCTCGTCCTCGGTGACGATGGCGTCGGTGTGCTGCGAGCCGTATTTGGCGATGTGCTCGATCGCCGCGTCCAGATCTTTCACGACGCGCACCGCGAGAATGGGCGCGAGGAACTCGGTATACCAGTCCTCCTCGCTCGCGGCCTTCATGACGGGAACGAGCTTGCGCGCGGCCTCGTCGCCGCGCAGCTCGACACCTTTTTCCGTGTAGATCTTCGCGAGCTTCGGCAGCACCTTGGGCGCGATGGACTCGTTCACGAGCAGCGTCTCCATGGCGTTGCACACGCCGTAGCGCTGGGTCTTGGCGTTGTCGGCGATGCGGATCGCTTTTTCGATGTCGGCGCGCTCGTCGATATAGACGTGGCACACGCCGTCGAGGTGCTTGATCATCGGGATGCGCGATTCGCGCATCACGCGCTCGATCAGGTCCTTGCCGCCGCGTGGCACGATGATGTCCACGTATTCGTTCATCGAGAGGAGCTGTCCGACGGCGGCACGGTCGGCGGTTTCGACCACCTGTACCGCGTCCTCGGGCAAACCGCCCGAACGCAAGGCTTCGTGCACGCAGGCGGCGATCGCCAGGTTCGAGCGCACCGCTTCAGAGCCGCCGCGAAGAATGCAGGCGTTGCCGGCTTTCAGGCACAGCGCCGCGGCGTCGGCGGTGACGTTGGGGCGCGACTCGTAGATGATGCCGATCACCCCGAGGGGGACGCGCATCTTCCCGACCTTGATGCCCGAGGGCTGCTCCTTCAATTCGCTGATCTCGCCCACCGGATCGGGGAGCTTCGCGACCTGCTCCAGGCCCTCGGCCATCGCTTCGATGTTCTTCTCTGTCAGCGTGAGCCGATCGACAAAGGCCGCATCCTTGCCCGCGGCGCGGGCGCCCTTCACGTCGTCGGCGTTCGCGGCGAGGAGCTTCTTCGCGTCACGTCTTATGGCCTTCGCGGCGGCCAGGAGCGCGCCATTCTTGGTGGCCGTATCCGCCCGCGCCACCTCGCGGGCGGCAGCGCGCGCGCGCCGGCCGACCTCGAGCATGTAGGACTTGATGTCCGAAGGGGCGTTCATCCGGGAATTTTACGCTGGGCGGTCCCATGCCGTCATTTTTCCTCCCGGTGTCGGCGCTTCAGTCGACCTTTATTCCCGCCGCCTTGATCATCGGCCACCACTTCTCGATCTCGGTCTTGTGATGGGCGCCGAGTGCTTCCTGAGTCTGCTGGGCGCGCGGCACGATCTCCAGGCCCAGGTCGGCGAGGCGCTTGCGGGCGTTCGCGTCGGCGAGGGATTCGACGATCGCGCCGTTCAGCCTGGCGACGGCCTCCTTCGGCGTGCCCCTCGGAACCCACGTGCCGTACCAGATGCTCATGTGAAATCCGGGAAGGCCCGCTTCGTCTACGGTGGGAATGTCGGGCGCCGCGGGCGATCGCGTCTTGGCGGTGATCGCATAGGCCCTGATTTTTTCCGAGCGCACCTGCGGCAGCGAGTTCGACATCTGGTCCACGATCAGGTCGATCTGACCACCGATGAGATCCTGCATCGCCGGCCCGGTTCCCTTATAGGGGATGAACTGGAGCTTCGCTCCGATGGCGTTCTGGAAGTACACGCCGCTGACATGCGTTCCTGAACCGGGGCCGGCCGTTCCCACGTTGACCTTCGCCTGGTTCGCTTTCACCCAGGCGACCAGTTCCACGAGGTTCTTCGCAGGGACCGCGGCCTTGGACACGATCAGCATGGAATTGCCGCCGATCATCGCCACCGGCTCGAGGTCCTTCAGAAGGTCGTAGTTGAGCGCATACACGGCGCCGTTGACGACGTGCGTGCTCCAGTGGCCGATGCTGACCGTGTAGCCGTCGGGCGCGGCGCGCGCGACCCGGCCGACCCCGATGCTGCCTCCCGCCCCG
>Ga0208454_1000827_pt1 | contig 14887 bp, 14 predicted proteins | sample EasRivMeERMZT100_FD_187530 | JGI IMG/M metagenome (GOLD analysis project Ga0208454, IMG submission 187530) | Soil microbial communities from meander-bound floodplain in the East River, Colorado, USA - East River MetaG ERMZT100 (SPAdes) (version 2) | ecosystem: Environmental > Terrestrial > Soil...
CGGATCGGTGTGGTGCGTGACGATGTTGACGAATTCGTCTTTCTGCTTCTTGTCGGGCAGCTCGCCGTTCAGCAGCAGATAGCACACCTCGAGGAAGTCGCAGTGCGTGGCGAGCTGCTCGATCGGGTAGCCGCGGTAAAGCAGTACGCCCAGATCTCCGTCGATATAGGTGATTTTCGAGCTGCAGCTCGCCGTCGACATGAATCCGGGGTCGTAGGTGAAGACCCCGGTCTTCGCGTAGAGCGTGCGGATGTCGACCACGTCGGGTCCGATACTGCCGGAAAGAACCGGGAATTCGATCGTCTTGCCGTCGCCGTACGACAGCGTGGCCTTCTTGGTGGCACTCATCGGGATTCTCCGAGTCTCTTTGAAATGCGGCCTCAACAGCACCGCAGCAATTTGACGACCTCATCGAGCGCCGGGTCGCCGCATTCGGTGCGCCCGCTCACCAGGCTCCATAACTCGCCGTCGCTGTAATCGAGCAGCGTCTTGAAAGCGGCGAGCCGTTCGCCTTCGAGCTGCGGCGCGTAAGCCCCGAGAAAGCGCTCGAGCAGCAGATCGTTCTCGAGCAGCCCACGGCGGCAACGCCAGCGCAAACGGTTCATTTCGGCGGGAGCCATGTTCCTACACCGATCTCTTCACCATCAGTTCTTTGATCTTGCCGATCGCCCGGGTCGGATTGAGGTTTTTGGGGCAAACATCGACGCAGTTCATGATGCTGTGACAGCGGAACAGCCTGTAGGGGTCCTCGAGATCGTCGAGCCGCTCGCCGGCTGCCTGGTCGCGACTGTCGGCAATGAAGCGGTAAGCCTGCAGCAGACCCGCCGGGCCGACGAACTTGTCCGGGTTCCACCAGAATGAAGGACAGGCGGTCGAGCAGCAGGCGCAAAGGATGCACTCGTACAGCCCATCGAGCGCCTCCCTCTCCTCGGGAGATTGCAGCCGCTCCTTTTCCGGCGGGAGATCGTCGTTCACCAGATACGGCTTTATCGAATGGTACTGCTTGAAGAACTGGCTCATGTCGACGATCAGATCGCGGATCACCGGCAAGCCGGGGAGAGGACGCAGCTCCACGGGCTCCTTGAGATCGACGAGCTTGGTGATGCATGCAAGCCCGTTCTTGCCGTTGATGCTCATCGCATCCGAGCCGCACACGCCCTCCCGGCAGGAGCGCCTCAAGCTCAGGCTGTCGTCCTGTTCCTTGATGCGTACCAGCGCATCGAGCAGCATGCGGTCGTGCGGATCGAGCCTCACATCGTAGTCCTGCATGGTGGGCTTGTCGTTCTTGTCCGGGTCGTAGCGGAATATCCTGAAGCGCATTGTATTTTGCCTGTCTGGATTGGGACGCTCAATACGTTCTTACCTTCGGCTCGATCGAGCGCGCGGTCAGCGGCTTCATGTGCACGGGCTTGTAGTCGAGCCGGTCGCCCTCCTTGTACCACAGCGTGTGCTTCAGCCAGTTCGCGTCGTCGCGATCCGGGTGGTCGGCGCGGTCGTGCGCGCCGCGGGACTCCTTGCGCGCCTCCGCCGAGACCATCGAAGCGCGCGCCACCTCGATCAGGTTGTCGAGCTCGAGCGCTTCGACCCGAGCCGTGTTGAATACCCTGCTCTTGTCGCGAATCTCGGTTCGCGTCGCGCGGTCCGCGAGCTCGCGGATCTTCTTCACGCCTGCGGCGAGCATGTCCGGGAAGCGGAACACTCCGCAGTGCGTTTGCGTGGCGCGGCGTATCTCCGCCCCCACCTCGGCGACGGACTCGCCGTTCTTCTGGCTGTCGAGCCGCGCGAGGCGCGATTGAGTCCGTTCGGCAGCGTCTTTGGGCAGGTCCTTGCGGCCCGGATTCTCCGCAAGGAACTTGATGACGGAGTCGGCCGCCGATTTGCCGAAAACCAGCAGGTCGGTGAGGGAATTGGTGCCGAGACGGTTGGCGCCGTGGACCGATGCGCAGGCGCATTCTCCCGCCGCATAAAAGCCCGGCACCGCGGCCTCGAGATTGCCGCCCCCGGGTGCGATCACTTCGCCCAGGTAGTTGGCCGGAATGCCGCCCATCATGTAGTGGGCCGTCGGGACCACGGGAATCGGCTCTTTGACCGGATCGACGTTGGCGAACTTCTTGGAGATCTCGCGTATCCCGGGCAGGCGCTTGTCGATGACCTCGGGTCCGAGGTGGTCGAGCTTGAGCAGCAGATAGTCGCTGTGGGGCCCTGCGCCGCGCCCCTCCTTGATTTCGGTGGCCATCGCCCGCGACACGACGTCGCGCGAGGCGAGATCCTTCAGGTTCGGCGCGTAGCGCTCCATGAAACGCTCGCCGCCTTTGTTGAGCAGATAGCCGCCCTCGCCCCGAACGCCTTCGGTGATCAGGATTCCCGCTCCGGCCACGCCGGTCGGGTGGAACTGCCAGAATTCCATATCCTCGAGCGGAATGCCCGCGCGTGCCGCCATGCCCAGGCCGTCGCCGGTGCAGATGAACGCGTTGGTGCTCGAGGCGAAGATCCGACCGGCGCCGCCCGTGGCGAAAAGCGTCGCGCGCGCATGCAGGATCATCAGTTCGCCGGTTTCCATCTCGAGCGCCGTCACGCCCAGCACCTGGCCGCTGGCGTCTCTGACGAGGTCGAGCGCCATCCACTCGACGAAAAACTGCGTGCGCGCCCGCACGTTTCTCTGATACAGCGTGTGCAGCATCGCATGTCCGGTGCGGTCGGCCGCGCAGCAGGAGCGCTGCACCGGGCGCTCGCCGAAATTCTGCGAATGCCCGCCGAACGGGCGCTGGTAGACGGTGCCGTTCTCGTTGCGGTCGAAAGGCATGCCGAAATGCTCGAGCTCGTATACGGCCTTCGGGGCTTCGCGACACATGAACTCGATCGTGTCCTGATCGCCGAGCCAGTCCGAACCTTTCACGGTGTCGTACATGTGCCACAGCCAGGAGTCCTCGCCCATGTTGCCGAGCGCGGCGCCGATTCCGCCCTGCGCCGCGACCGTGTGCGAGCGGGTCGGAAAGACTTTCGACAGCACCGCCACCTTCAGGCCCGCCTCGGAGAGCTGCAGGGCGGCGCGCAGCCCGGCCCCGCCTGCTCCCACGACGACGACATCGAAACTGCGCTTCGCGAGCGCCACGTCAGATTCTCCAGAGAATCTGCATCGCCCATATCGTGTAGTAGGCGAGCGCGAGAAGGAACACAACTTCCAGGGTGAGCCGGATTGCAGTCGGCTTGATATAGTCCATCAGAATGTCGCGTACGCCCACCCAGGCGTGCAGCATGACGCTCAGCAAGAACAGACTGATCGACAGCCACATCCACCATTTTGCGAACAGACTTTTCCAGATCGCGTAAGTCAGGGGCGACGCGCTCCAGATGCCGCCCACAATGACGAGCGTGGCAAGCGCCATCACTACCGCCGTGATGCGCTGCGCGAGCCAGCCGCTCAGCCCGTAGTGCGCGCCGACGATAGTGCGCTCTACCATAACCCCATCCCCAGAAGCGCCGTCAGGGTCAGACTGACCGCGAGCACGGCATAGCTGGATGCTCGCGCAGCACCCAGACTCACCCCTTTGTCGATATCCAGGAACAGATAACGGATGCCGGCACAGAAATGATGCAGATACGCCCAGAGGAACCCCAGCAGAAACACTTTCACGAGCGGATGACCGACGTAACCGCGAAAGCGCGCAAACCCGGCTTCCGAAGCGAGGCTCATGTCCAGCAGGAACAGAAACCAGACCAACCCGAGAAGAAGCAGCGCGCCGCTCGCGCGATGAAGAATCGAAACCAGACCCGGGACCGGAAGCTTGAGAGGATTGAGGTTATACCAGAGGGGACGCTTCTTTTTCGCCGCCAGATCAGGCATGTAAAGCAGTCCTTCCGCAACTCGCAGGCTGGGTTGAAATCTTGACGGGAGTCAAGATTATAGCAGGCTTCGTTTTCCGTTTGTGCTGCGCAAAATCAGCAAGCCGGATATATTCGACGCTTCTTTCAGGAGTTATTTCATGTCCAAGAAACCAGTCCGCGTTGCCGTCACCGGCGCCGCCGGCCAGATCGGCTACAGCCTGCTTTTCCGCATCGCGAGCGGAGAAATGCTGGGAAAGAACCAGCCGGTGATCCTGCAGATGCTCGAAATCCCGGACGAAAAGGCGCAGAACGCGCTCAAGGGCGTGATGATGGAGCTGGATGACTGCGCCTTCCCGTTGCTGCACGGCATGGTTCCGGCTTCCGATCCGATGGTGGCGTTCAGAGATGCCGAGATCGCGCTTCTCGTCGGCGCGCGGCCTCGCGGCCCGGGCATGGAACGCAAGGACCTGCTCGAGGCGAACGGCAGGATCTTCGCCCCTCAAGGCAAAGCGCTGGACGCGGTGGCGAGCCGCAAGGTCAAGGTGCTCGTCGTAGGAAACCCGGCCAACACCAACTGCCTCATCGCCATGAAGAACGCTCCGGGCCTGAAGCCCGCGCAGTTCACCGCCATGATGCGTCTCGACCATAACCGCGCGGTCAGCCAGATCGCGCAGAAAATCGGCAAACCCCTGAGCTCGATCCGCAAGGTGACGATCTGGGGCAATCACTCGGCGACGCAATACCCCGACGTGTTCCAGGCTGAAATCGGCGGCAAGAAAATCTGGCCGATGATAGCCGACACGAACTGGCTGGAGAAGGAATTCATCCCGAAGGTGCAGAAGCGCGGCGCCGCCATCATCGAGGCGCGCGGGCTGTCTTCGGCGGCCAGCGCGGCGAACGCCGCCATGGACCATATCCGCAACTGGGTCGACGGCACGCGCGCGGGCGATTGGGTGAGCATGGGCATTCCCTCCGACGGCAGCTATGGGATTCCGGAAGGTGTGATCTACGGCTACCCGGTGACCTGTACAGGCGGTCGGTACAAGATCGTCAAAGGGATCAAGATCAGCGATTTCAGCCGGGCACGCATGGACGCCACGCTGAAGGAGCTGCACGAGGAACGCGAGGGCATCGGACCGTTGCTCGGGTAAGCCGCCATGACAAAGCCGGTCCACCCCGGCGAGGCGCTTTTCAAGGGAGAAAAGCCCTTCCCCGTCATTCCCGCCTGCGAGCATATCGCCGGCAGCGAAAAACTGCTTCTCAAGTCGCTCGCCCTGCAGGACGAGCTGGGCCCGGTCTTCGACCTGACCTGCGACTGCGAGGACGGCGCGCGGGCGGGCGAGGAAACCGCTCACGCCGAAATGATCGTGCGCGTGCTCAACGGCCCCTCGAACAAGTGCAGGCAGGCCGGAGTGCGCATACACGACTTCACGCACCCGCATTGGAAGAAAGACGTCGAAATACTCGTTTCGGGCGCTGGCGATACCCTCGCCTACATCACGCTCCCCAAATCGACTTCGGCCGCGCAAGTCGAGCGGATGATCATCACCATCCAGCAGGTCGCGGCGCATCATCGAATCGGCCGGCAGATCCCCATTCATGTGCTGATCGAGACCCACGGCGCCTTGAAGGAGGCCTTCGAGATCGCCGCGCTGCCCTGGATGCAGACGCTCGATTTCGGCCTGATGGATTTCGTGTCGGGCCACCATGGCGCGGTACCCGCCTCGGCGATGCGCTCGCCGGGCCAGTTCGAGCACAAGCTGATCGTCCGGGCCAAGACCGAGATCGTCGCCGCGGCGCTCGCCAACGGCATCGTCCCGGCGCACAACATCACCCAGGATCTGAAGAACGCCGAGATTATTTTCGAGGATGCGCGGCGCGCCAGGCGCGAGTTCGGGTTCCTGCGCATGTGGTCGATCCATCCGGCGCAGATCCGGCCCATCGTCGATGCGATGAAGCCCGATCACTCCGAGGTGCAGCAAGGCGCCGCCATCCTGCTCGCCGCGCAAGCCTCGGGCTGGGGCCCGATCCAGCACGCGGGCGGGCTGCATGACCGCGCCACCTATCGCTACTACTGGGAAATCCTGCAGAAAGCGCGCGTGACCGGCGTGCCGGTTCCCGACGATGCCGCCAGGGCTTTCTTCTCTTCGTGAAAGTCTCCCGGGGAACACAGAGCGCTCAAAACTCAATAGAATCGTAGCTCTTTCGTGTTCTCCTTGGTTTGAGATTCTGGAACCGACCATGGCCGCGATGTCACCCGGCGAAAAGTTCCGCGCGTCGATGAAGGCCGAGAAGCCGCTGCAGTGCGTGGGCACGATCAACGCCTACCACGCGCGGCTTGCCGAACGTGTCGGCTACAAATCGATCTATCTGTCCGGCGGCGGCGTCGCCGCGGGCTCTCTCGGCCTGCCCGATCTGGGCATCAGCAACCTCGATGACGTCCTGACGGATGTCCGCCGCATCACCGACGTCTGCGCCCTGCCGCTCCTGGTCGATGTGGATACGGGCTTCGGCGCGAGCGCCTTCAACATCGCGCGAACCGTGAGATCGCTGATCAAGTCCGGCGCCGCGGCCATGCACATCGAGGACCAGGTCGGCGCCAAGCGCTGCGGCCATCGCCCCGGCAAGGAACTCGTAACGAAAGAGGAAATGGCCGACAGGATCAAGGCCGCCGTGGACGCGAAGACCGATGCCGGATTTGTCGTCATGGCGCGCACCGACGCGCTGGCCGTGGAAGGCCTCGACCGCGCAATCGAGCGGGCCCTCGCCTGCGTCGAGGCGGGCGCCGACGCCATTTTTCCCGAAGCGATGACGGAGATTTCGATGTACCGGAGATTCGCCGACGCCGTGAAGGTTCCGGTGCTCGCCAACATCACCGAGTTCGGCGCGACGCCGCTTTTCTCCGTCGAGGAACTGCGCTCGGCCGGTGTCGCGATCGCGCTCTACCCCCTTTCGGCGTTCCGCGCGATGAATGCGGCCGCGCTGAAAATCTACAATGCGATCCGCAAAGAGGGAACCCAGAGAAGCGTTGTCGACCTGATGCAGACGCGCAACGACCTTTACGACACGCTCGACTACCACGCGTACGAGCGCAAGCTCGATCAGTTGTTCGCCAGGGAGAAGGCCAAATGAGCGAAGCTTCCGCGGCTCCGAAGCCCAAGAAATCGGTCGCCCTCTCCGGCGTCCCGGCGGGCAACACCGAGCTATGCACGGTCGGCCGCAGCGGCAACGACCTTCATTACCGCGGCTACGACATACTCGATTTTGCCGACGAGGCCGAATTCGAGGAGGTGGCGCACCTGCTCGTTCATGAGAAACTGCCCAATCGCCGGGAACTTGCCGCCTACAAGGCGAGGCTGCGGGGTTTGCGCGGATTGCCGGCAGCGGTGAGGACGGCGCTCGAAGCCATTCCGGCTTCGGCGCACCCGATGGACGTGTTGCGCACGGGCGCGTCGGTGCTCGGCACCGTCGAGCCCGAGAAGGAAGATCACGGCGTCCCCGGCGCGCGCGACATCGCCGACCGGCTGATGGCTTCGCTCGGATCGATGCTGGTCTACTGGCATCACTTCAGCCGAAATGGGCGGAGAATCGAAGTGGAAACGGACGACGACTCGATCGGCGGACATTTCCTGTACCTGCTGCACGGCAAGCCGCCCTCCGATGAATGGGTGCGGGCGATGCACACCTCGCTCATCCTCTACGCCGAGCATGAATTCAACGCTTCGACCTTCACCTGCAGGGTCATCGCCGGGACGGGCTCGGACATCTACTCGGCGATCTGCGGCGGAATAGGCGCGCTGCGCGGGCCCAAGCACGGCGGTGCGAACGAGGTTGCCTTCGAGGTCCAGTCGCGCTATCAGGATCCCGCCGAAGCGGAGGCCGATGTCATGCGTCGCCTGCACAACAAGGAAATCGTGATCGGTTTCGGCCACCCGGTGTATACCACCGGCGATCCTCGCAACCAGGTGATCAAGGACGTGGCCCGCCGGCTCTCGAAGACACGAAACGACATGAAGCTCTTCGATATCGCCGAGCGGCTCGAGCAGGTGATGTGGCGCGAAAAAAAGATGTTCGCCAATCTCGACTGGTACAGCGCCGTTTCCTATCACATGATGGGCGTGCCGACCGCGATGTTCACTCCGATCTTCGTCATCTCCCGTACCTCGGGCTGGTCCGCGCATATCATCGAGCAGAGGAGTGACGGCAAGATCATCCGCCCGGGCGCCAACTACACCGGCCCCGAAAACCGCAAGTGGGTATCATTGAAGGATCGCGGGTAGCTTGTCGCCCGTAAGGAGACTGCCATGAGAATAGCGACCCACGGCACTTTTGCCACGATCTTGTTCGCCACGTTCCTGTTCGCCGCGAACGCCGTCGCGCAACCCACCGACAACATGATCGGGACCTGGGAATGCCGGCAACCGGGCGTCCAATACCACAACAAGCCTCCGATTCTCTACGTTGAAGGAAGCATAACCAAGGATTCGAGCCGGGCGAGCTTCGCGCTGGACGTAGACGGATTCGTGAGAGAGGTGTACGGGTTCTCCGAGGTCACCGCGGACGCCGACGGCTGGTGGAAGATCACCCCGAAGCAGGGGGAGGCATTCATGGTCCGGCCCGAAGGGGTGACGAAATCCAGGACGGCATCGATGCAGCTGAGACGAGCGGGCGTCACCTATCGCTGCCTGCGCCTTCCGCTCTCGCCCCAGCAAGGGGTTCGGCCGCCGAGTCCTCCTCAGCCGACGGGCACACTGAACATTCCCCCCTCGGGCGCGCAGAGCGAAGAGCCCGCGAAGTAGTTGATGTCCGCGCAGGTCTCCAATGTCCGGCCCAAACCGGACAAGGTCATCGTCGACATCGCCGACTATGTCGGCAAGCACGAGATCAGGAGCGCAGAGGCCTACAACACCGCGCGGCTTTGCCTCATGGACACCCTGGGCTGCGGCCTGGAGGCGCTGGACTATCCCGCCTGCACCAAGCTTCTGGGGCCGCTGGTTCCCGGCACGGTCGTCACGAACGGCGCGCGGGTCCCCGGCACACGCTTCGAGCTCGACCCGGTTCAGGCGGCTTTCAACATCGGCGCGGCGATCCGCTGGCTCGATTTCAACGATACCTGGCTCGCCGCCGAATGGGGGCATCCTTCGGACAACCTCGGCGCAATTCTCGCGGTAGCCGATTGGCTTTCGCGAAACGGCACGCCGCTTGCGATGCGCGACGTCCTCACCGCGATGATCAAGGCTCACGAGATCCAGGGCGTGATCGCGCTCGAGAACAGCTTCAACCGCGTCGGTCTCGATCACGTGGTCCTGGTGAAGGTCGCGTCCACCGCTGTCGCGGCGCACATGCTCGGACTCCCGCGCGAAGGAATCATCAACGCGGTTTCCCACGCCTGGGTCGACGGCCAGAGCCTGAGGACCTACCGCCACGCTCCCAACACCGGCTCGCGCAAGTCCTGGGCGGCGGGCGACGCGACCTCGCGCGCGGTACGTCTCGCGCTCATCGCCAAAACCGGCGAGATGGGCTACCCCTCCGTGCTCACCGCCAAGACCTGGGGCTTCTATGACGTGCTCTTCCGGGGAAAGCCGTTCCGCTTCCAGCGGCGCTACGGCTCCTATGTGATGGAAAACGTGCTCTTCAAGATCTCGTTTCCGGCGGAATTCCATGCCCAGACCGCGGTCGAGGCGGCGCTCCTGCTGAACCCGGAGGTGAAGGACCGGCTCTCCGAGATCAGGAAAATAGAAATCCTCACGCACGAGTCGGCGATCCGCATCATCGACAAGAAGGGCCCCTTGAACAACCCGGCCGACCGCGACCACTGCCTCCAGTACATGGTCGCCATCGGTCTCATCAAGGGCGATCTGACGGCCGCCGACTACGAGGACGACACGGCGCGGGATCCGCGCGTCGATGCGCTGCGCGCGAAGATGACGTGCATCGAAAGCAAACAGTATTCACGCGACTATCTCGATCCGAAAAAGCGCTCGATCGCGAACCAGCTGCAGATTTTTTTCAAGGACGGAACCCAGACCCGCAAGGTGGCGGTAGAATATCCCATCGGTCACCGTCGCCGCCGCAACGAAGGCATCCCCTTGCTCGAAGCGAAGTTCGCGAAGAACCTCGATCGCCGTTTTCCGATGGAAAGGCGCGAGGCTATCGTCGAGCTGTGCCTCGATCAGAAGCGCCTGGAGGCGACACCGGTCAACGATTTCGTCGACATGTTCGTAATCTGAAGGACCCCTGATGGCACACAACCTCTTCGACACGCTGCAGGAATTCAAGATGGCTTCCGGGAAAAGCGGAAAGTTCTATTCGCTACCCACGCTGGGAAGAGCCCTGGGGGTTAACACATCGCGCCTGCCGGTGTCGCTGCGCGTCGTGCTGGAATCGGTGCTGCGCAACTGCGACGGAAAGAAAGTCACGGAAACGCACGTACGCCAGCTCGCCAACTGGAAGCCCAACGCGCCGCGCACCGAGGAAATCCCGTTCGTGCTGGCGAGGATCCTGCTGCAGGACCTCACCGGCATCCCGGCGCTCGCCGACCTCGCCGCGATGAGAAGCGTGGCGCAACGGCTCGGCAAGGATCCCAAGGTCGTGGAACCGCTCGTGCCGGTCGACCTCGTGGTGGACCACTCCATCCAGATCGACCACTACGGGGTCAAGAACGCGCTCGATCTCAACATGAAGCTCGAGTTCAAGCGCAACCAGGAACGCTACACCTTCATGAAGTGGGCGATGCAGGCCTTCGATACTTTCCGGGTGATTCCGCCGGGCATCGGCATCGTGCACCAGGTGAACCTCGAATACCTGGCGCGCGGCGTGCACAAGAAGGACGGAATCTACTACCCCGACACCCTGGTCGGCACCGACAGCCACACGCCCATGGTCAACGCCATCGGCGTGGTCGGCTGGGGCGTGGGCGGCATCGAAGCCGAGGCCGGCATGCTCGGCCAGCCGACCTATATCCTCACCCCCGACGTGGTCGGCGTGCACCTCAAGGGGAGCTTGCGCGGCGGCGTCACCGCCACCGATCTCGTGCTCACCGTCACCGAGCTCATGCGGAAAACGAATGTGGTCAACAAGTTCGTCGAGTTCTTCGGCGAAGGCACCGCCAGCCTCACCGTGCCCGACCGCGCGACGATCGCGAACATGGCGCCCGACTACGGCGCGACCATGGGCTTCTTCCCGGTGGACGACGCGACCATCGCTTACTTCGAGGGCACGGGCCGCACCACCGAGGAAATCGATGCGCTCGCGTCCTACTTCACGGCCCAGGGCATGTACGGCACGATCAAGAAGGGCGCGATCGACTACAGCCAGGTGGTCGAGCTCGACCTCGCCAGCGTGACGCCTTCGCTCGCCGGCCCCAAGCGCCCGCAGGACCGCATCGAGATCGGCAAGGTGAAAGCGAAATTCACCGAGCTCTTCTCCAAGTCCGCCGCCGAGAACGGCTTTTCGAAGAAACCCGAGGACCTGAAAAAGCGCGTCAAGACGCGCGACGGCATCGAACTCGGCGCGGGCGACGTGATGATCGCCGCGATCACCTCCTGCACCAACACGTCGAATCCCGGCGTGCTGCTCGCCGCGGGCTTGCTCGCCAGGAAGGCGGTCGAGCGCGGACTCACCGTCAAGCCGCACGTCAAGACTTCGCTCGCGCCGGGCTCCCGGGTGGTGACCGAATACCTGAAGAGGGCCGGGCTGACGCCCTACCTCGAAAAGCTCGGCTTCAACCTCGCCGCCTACGGCTGCACCACCTGCATCGGCAACTCCGGGCCGCTCAAGCCGACCTTCGAGGAAACGATCGCCCAGAACGATCTGGTGTGCGCCGCGGTGCTCTCGGGCAACCGCAATTTCGAGGCGCGCATCCACGCGAGCCTGCGCGCGAACTTCCTCGCTTCGCCGCCGCTGGTGGTCGCCTACGCCCTCGCCGGCACCGTGCTCAAGGACCTCATGACCGAGCCCATCGGCAAGGGGAAGAAAGGCGAAGACGTGTGGATCGGCGACATCTGGCCCTCGGCGCAGGAGATCCAGGACTGCATGAAGTACGCGATGGACCCGAAGACCTTTCGGAGGCTCTACAGCAATCTCGCCGACGCCAACCCGATGTGGACCAGCGTGCCCGCGGCGGCCGGGCAAGTATACAACTGGCCGAAATCGACTTACATCGCCGAGCCGCCTTTCTTCCGTAATTTCGGCATGCAGCCCAAGCCCTCCGGCGCGATCAGCGGCGCCCGGGTCCTCGGCGTCTTCGGCGACTCGCTCACTACCGACCACATCAGCCCGGCGGGTTCGATCAAACCCACCTCGCCCGCCGGAACCTACCTTCTCGAGCACGACGTCGCGGTGTCCGACTTCAACAGCTTCGGCGCGCGCCGCGGCAACCACGAAGTCATGATGCGCGGGACTTTCGGCAATGTGCGCATCAAGAACCTGATGATTCCGGTGAAGCCGGACGGCTCGCGCCTGGAAGGCGGCATCACCTTTCACCAGCCTCGCAGTGGTGGACCAGCCGAGCAGATGCCGATCTACGAGGCCGCGATGAAATATGTCGCCGACGGCGTCCCCACCGTGGTGTTCGGCGGCGAGGAATACGGCACCGGCAGCTCGCGCGACTGGGCCGCCAAGGGCACTCTGCTGCTCGGCGTGCGCGCCGTGATCGTAAAGAGTTTCGAGCGCATCCACCGTTCCAATCTGGTGGGCATGGGCGTGCTGCCGTTCCAGTTCAAGGGCAGCGATACGGTTGCTTCGCTCGGCATCAAGGGCGACGAAACCATAGACATACGCGGGATCGAGGGCGAGCTCAAGCCGCAGCAGGACGCGACGCTGGTGATCCGCAGAACGGACGGCAGCGTCCAGGAAGTGCCGCTCCTGCTTCGCATCGACACGCCCATCGAGGTGGATTACTACCAGCACGGCGGAATCCTGCCGTTCGTGCTGCGCGAACTTCTCGGAAAGGCAGGGCCTTCGGCTCGGGCCGCCGCCTGATGGCGGACTGGGACGTTGTTGTCGTCGGTGGGGGCAACGCCGCGCTGTGCGCCGCGCTGTCGGCGAAGGAAAGCGCGAAGCGGGTGCTGGTGCTGGAGCGCGCGCCCGAGGAGGAGTCGGGCGGAAATTCGCGCTTCACCGCGGGGCTGCTGCGCATCGTCTACAACGGCGCCGGGGACCTGGCGCAGCTGATCGATCTCTCGAAGGAAGAGCTCGAGCGCACCGATTTCGGTACGTATACAGCCGACCAGTTCCTCGACGACATGGCGCGGGTCACCGAGTACCGCTGCGACCCGGACCTTACCGAGATTCTGGTCAAGCAGAGTTTTCCCACCGCCCTGTGGATGAGGGGGAAGGGCCTGCGCTTCACCGCGGCCTGGGGCCGGCAGGCGTTCAAGATCGAAGGCAGGTTCAAGTTCTGGGGCGGGCTCACGCTCGAGGCGGTCGGCGGCGGGCCGGGACTGGTGGACTCGCTCACGGCGAGCGCGAAGAAGAACGGCGTCGAGATCTGGTACCAGGCGCGCGCGACCTCGCTCATCGCCGACGACGCGGGCGTGCACGGCGTCACAGTCAAGCACAAAGGCAAGACCGTCGAGGTCAAAGCGAAGGCGGTGGTGCTCGCCGCCGGCGGCTTCCAGGCGAATGCGGAAATGCGCGCGCGCTATCTCGGGCCGGGCTGGGAGCTCGCCAAAGTGCGTGGCACGCGCTTCAACACCGGCGACGCGATACGCATGGCGCTCGACGCCGGCGCCGCACCGGTGGGCAACTGGTCGGGCTGCCATGCGGTGGCGTGGGAGCGGAACGCGCCCGAGTTCGGCGATTTGGCGGTGGGCGACCAGTTCCAGAAGCATTCGTATCCCTGGGGCATCTACATCAACGCCGAAGGAAAGCGCTTCGTCGACGAAGGCGCGGACTTCCGGAACTACACCTACGCGAAATACGGCCGCGTCATCCTCAACCAGCCGGGGCAGTTCGCCTGGCAGATCTTCGATGCGAAGGTAAAGGGGCAACTGCGCGACGAGTACCGCATCAAGCAGGTGACCAAGGTCACGGCGAACACGCTCGAAGAACTGGTGAAGAAGCTCGACGACGTCAACGCCGACGTGGCGCTGAAAGAGATCAAGGCCTACAACGCCGCGGTCAAGACCGACATCCCCTTCAACCCCAACATCAAGGACGGCCGCCGCACCGAAGGCCTCGCGATCAACAAATCCAACTGGGCCAACACCCTCGACACCCCGCCCTTCGAAGCCTACGCCGTCACCTGCGGCATCACCTTCAGCTTCGGCGGACTGCGCATCAACACCGACGCGCAAGTCATCTCCACCGACGGCGAGCCGATCCCTGGCCTATACGCGGCGGGCGAGCTGGTCGGCGGAATCTTCTACTTCAACTATCCGGGCGGCACCGGGCTGACGAATGGAGCGGTGTTCGGGAAGATCGCGGGAGCGAGCGCGGCGAAGAGTACGGCCGCAATTTCCTGAGGATCTCTGCTAAGTCGGCTGCAGAGCTGCTGCCTTATTCCGCCCCGGACCCGGTCAAGGTCGCCGCAGATAGAACTGGCGGCCGATCATCGACAGGGCCACGTCGTCGTTTTGGTTGAGCAACTCCCAGCGGAACAGAACGGTGCCCCGGCCAGGTTTGGTGCGGGAGGGACTGGATTCGATCACCGTGGATCGAAAGCGCAGGCTGTCACCCGGGCGCACCGGCAGCAGGAAGCGGATCTCGTCGATGCCGGGTGAGCCCACGCAGGATGATTCGTTAAGGTATGCGTCGCACATCATGCGCATGAGGACCGCGCAGGACTGCCAGCCCGAGGCGATCAGGCCACCAAACGGCGTCTGCTTCGCTTTCTGCGGGTCGGTATGGTACCGCTGCGGGTCCCATTCGCTCGCAAAGCGCACAATGTCCTCTTCGCTCAAGGCGCGCGCGCCGTACTCGACCACTTTCCCTGGCGTGAAGTCTTCCCAGTAATAGCGAAATGGCATGTCACGGTGCCTGTCCGATCGGTCGACATTATTGTGCACGATTTTCCGGTGTGATTTTCCTCCCATTGAGGATCGGATAGATCTTCCTATCC
>Ga0208454_1000829_pt1 | contig 14760 bp, 7 predicted proteins | sample EasRivMeERMZT100_FD_187530 | JGI IMG/M metagenome (GOLD analysis project Ga0208454, IMG submission 187530) | Soil microbial communities from meander-bound floodplain in the East River, Colorado, USA - East River MetaG ERMZT100 (SPAdes) (version 2) | ecosystem: Environmental > Terrestrial > Soil >...
GGAGACAATTCTATTCGCTCCGGCAGGGCGAAAACGGTGATTTCCGTGCAAAATTCAGGTAATTGCTAATTGCTAATTGCGCGCTGGGCGTCCGCACTCGTCCATTTGGTCGGCGTGGGGCGCGCGTTGGACAAACACGGTCTCGACTCTAGCCTTACTGCGCCGCGCGCGCCCGATAAAAGCGATTGGTGGCGCCGGTGGCATTGGTGCGACCTGGATCGACAAAGGAAGCTGGATTCCCGCTGTAGCTCACGTTGGTCAAAAGCACCCAGTTGATCAGATCCTTCGAACTCTCAATCGCATAGATCTGGTTGGACGGGCCTTCCAGTTGTGCTCGAAACAGACCGTTGCTCAGCACTTCCGGATTGCTCAAGAGCAGCGGGGTCAACACCGTCAGTGTCGCTGAGAAACTCGCCGGTGGCGGCGTTGGAACGTTCGTGGCGATGACCATCACGCTGTAGCTGCCCTGATGCGACAACTGCGCATTCGTCACGGAATAATAGTTCGTGGTAGCGCCCGAAATATCCTGGCCATTGAAACGCCACTGATAGCGCGGGAATGAATTGGCGATGTTGGTGGCGCTGACCCTGAAGGTGGCGGTGGCACCGCGTATCACCACCTGGTTGGTGGGCGGCGTCACCACGGTGAGAAACGCATTACTGCTAACCACACCGTTGGGGCTGGCCTGATTGGTGACAATCACGGTCCAGTTGCCGGCGTTACCGTTGGACACACTCTGCAGCGTGAGAGTCATGCTCTGATTGGTCTGAAAGAAGAATTGCTGGAGGCCAATGCGCCGCCAGCGGTATCCGAAGGGCAGCGGATTGCCCGTCGCTGAAGCGCTGAAGCTGACACTTGAACCCGCCGCCACCGTCAAACCCAACGGCTGCTGGGTGATGACGGGATTGATCAGCACCGTCAGAGTCGCTGGCGCACTGATGATGGAACCGACTTCATCGGTCACCACCACCGTGTAACTGCCACCGTGGCTGGCTTGCACGTTGGAAATGCTGTAGAAGGAATTCGTGGCGCCGGAGATATCCATCCCGTTAAAGCGCCATTGGAATGACATGAGAGTGCTGCTGGTAGCGGCGACCGTGAAGGTCACATTGCTGGTCAATCGAATGTTTTGGGATTGCGGTTGCGTCGTAATCGCGGCGGGGACAAGCACCGTGAGCGTGGCGGGAAGGCTTTCCATCGAGCCACTCTCGTTAAAGACCAACAAGGTGTAATTGCCCGCCTGGTTTGGTTGCACATTGCTCAAGAGCAACGTCGCGTTGGTCGCACGGGCAATCGAATCACCCTGGAAACGCCATTGGAAATAGAGCGGTTCGGTTCCCGAAGCGGCGGCGTTGAAGGCGGCGTCCTGGTAGGCCACGATTGTCTTGTTGGTGGGTTGGCTGGTAATGACCGGCGGAAGACCGCCAGGCAAGGACCGGCCAGGCGTGGGCAAGGCCGCCAGCCAATTGATCGGGTCGTCGCCGTAAGCCCCCGGGTTTCGGCGTTGGAGGGAAGGACCGCTGCCGTCCGCCGCCGGCGGCCACGGAGCTTTGTCGTTGTAACGCACGCCGTCCACCGTCACCCAAAAAACATCGTTCGTCTGCGTGAGGGGTTTTTGCAGCAGCAAACGCTCGCCGCTGTCCTGCAGGACACCCGCGTACGGTCCGAGAATAAGCACATTCGTGGGCACCGAATATTTTGCGCGGAAAACAACGGGATTGGTCGGCGCGAGCAGGAGATACTCATTGGCCGCCAGCGTCACGTTGGTCGGGAATCGGTAATTGAGACCGTTCAGCCTCCAGGTGTTGGTCGGCTGGGTCGGGTCAAATAACGGCACCGGCCCGCTGGTGATGTTTAACAATTCAATGAACTCGTCGTCACCCGGGTCCGGATGATAGTTGATTTCGTTAATGACCACGGGACCAGTCCGCGGGCCAAGGTTGTTGGTGCCGAGGCTGGACGAGATTTGCGCCGGGAAATGTTCCTCAGCCGTGCTCGTGACGTAACGTCCAAACGTGACGCCTGCATCCGCGCCATCGAAACTGAACCCATGGCTGTAGCCGGTCAGATTGGTATTGCCATCGCCGGAAAGGAGATAGACCTGCTCGCCGCCGGCGTTGAGCGAGAAGCTATTGTTGGTGCCGGGTGTGGTGTTGAAATGGGTCTCGTCCAACACAAGGTAGGCTCCGGCGGGAATGATTGTGCCGTTCGCAATGCGAAACTTCCTTGGCAGATCTTTGTCGTCGGTCAGGAACCAGCCACCGATATTTGCATCGCTGACTGTAGGATTGAACAGTTCGATCGCGTCCACCGCAGGCAACGTCGAAGCCGTGAGCACTTCGTTCATCCGGATCGGCGGGATGCTGGAAGCCGGATCATCGGCGCCCGGTGAGCCACCCACGTTCGAGCTGGCGCGCCAGTTGGCTGGGTTGTCGAGATCCGGGTTCGTCCCGCCGAGCGGGAGATTTTTTGGCACGAGCGAGAAGCCGAAGTTGTCCGCCGTCACCGGCCAGGGCGCGGCGTCACCGTACGTGACGGACAAAACTCTTCCCGCACCTGCGGGACCGTGCGACAGCGTGAGGGTTTCGCCGGCATTGTCCAATCTGCCGCTGTAAACACCGTGGATGGCAACGCCGGGATATTTCGCTCCGAACTGAGCCGGGTTGCGCACCAGCACGAAGAATTGACCCGGACCAAGGAAGGCGCCACCCGGGAACATGAAGGTGATGCCGGCGCTAAAGCGCAGGCCGCTCAAGTTGATCGTGTTCGTGCCGGTGTTCTTCAACTCGAGAAACTCAAATTCATCGCCGTCCACCGCGCCCATCGCGGGCGGGTTGTACATAATCTCGGTGATGAGCAATTTGCTCAGGTCCTGTGGCGGCGAGAACACGGCTTCGATGAGCGCGCTCCAATTTGCGCCGATCAGCACGCGGACCCGAACCAGCGTCGGGCCATTAATAATGATGGGCAGGGAATACGCTTGGGCTGTGGGCGAGACGCCGCCGGAGATCAACCGCGGGTCGCTTCCATCGGTCGTGAAGTAAATTATTCCGTTCGTATTGTTGTTCGTGATCTGCAGACTATATCCTGCCGGCACGCTGCCGCCGAACTGGCTGAAGCTGGGTGCGGCGTTGGAAGGATAAAGGCCGTCGCTTCTCAGTTGCTGCAGTACGAGGTTCGCACGCGGCGGGAACCAGTTCAGAACGAAATTGAGGGCGTTGGTCCAGTCGCTTTCACCGTAGGGCGGCGTGGCCCGGACGGCGTCGCCCCAGCGCGCAGAGTAGGCGCGGATGGCCTTGTTGATCTGCGCGGCCTTGCGCAGGAAACGGTTCGTGCATGCCTCCAGCGTCAGCGCGCCGCCGTTGAAGAAATGCTTCTGCACGTGGTCGCCGAATCGGACACGGTATTCGGGATTGCGCATCAGTTCTTCGTGCATCCACTGCGGATTGGAGAAAAGGAAGTTACCCTCGTTGGAGCCGCCGAAGGGACCGGTGCGATCGACCTGGCTGCTGGGCGATCCGAGCGTATGCTCGCAGTCGGAATTGAAGAAGCGGAATCCGATGTCGGGATTGGTGCGATCGCGCATCCCAAACCAATTGTTCGGCATGTTGTTTCCCAGGAAGGAGGAGAGCGTCGCATCGCCGTCGCCGCTGTAGAAAATCTCCAGCATGTAGTCGATCAGGTTATCCACGTCGATCATCACTGGCAGGCTGTAGTTGCGCGTGCCGTCGGCGTTTCGCCCCAGGACGCGGAAGTAGTTTGAGTTCGCCGCGTTGGTACGCATGACCTGGCACATCGCCCAGAGATTTGACCAGGCAATGAGATTGCCGTCGGTCGCTTCGGTGGCAAAGGTGGGGGTGACGCCGCGGTTGCCGCACTTCACGACGTCGTAATTTGTTTTGCTCCCGCCGAAGTAGGTCTGGCCGTAGGACGCTTCGGGGCGTTCATCGGTTTCGTAGAGACCCCAGTACTGGCCGTTCACATAGAGATGATAGTAGCGGGAACGGCGGTAGGGTTGGCCCATGACGCCAAGGGTTTCGCGGCAGAAGACTTCGCGCACCATCGTCTCGAACGTGGGGCTTTCGTTGCGCGGCCAGGAGTAGTTCTGGCTGGTGCGCAGGTCGAACGTCTCGAATTCCTGCGCACCTTCGTTCTCAAAGAGCGGGTAATTCAGCTTGCCCGCGCCATATTCGCGGCGGAAGAAGACGCGAAAGGAATGCTTGAAAAACTGCGGGTTACGACTGAACCCGCCGCGGATGCGCAGGCCGCAGTTCTCCTGGAAGCCAGCGGGGCTGGACCCACCAGCGGGGCTGGACCCAGCGGGCACGGTCCCGCTCTGCGGGATCGGATCGAGCAATTCGAGGGACATGGGCCTTTCCCACAGTTCGCCGTGTCCCATGGCATTGGCGTAAATGCCGGTGGTGGCATCGAAGAGATTTCTCATTTCCGTCACGATGGACATGCTGGGAATCTGTGTGAGCGCCTCGCGCCATTGGGCCAGCGTATAATTGGTCACGACCTCGGGATCCATCCCGTAGTCCACGGCGTTGGCACCCCACGTCGCGGGAAAATAGGGCGGGGGCACGCGAGTCGCGGGCCAATCCTTCGCTTGCGTGATCACATCGGCGATGAAGATGTACGTGGCTGTGTCCACATCGGTCGCCTTCCAGTCTGCTTTGAACGCCCGCGTGCGCAGGACGGTGGTGTTCGTGATCATGAAGGGCCCTGTGTAAAGGTTGCCTTTGCCTGGTCCCGGCTCATCGCCGTTGAACGAATAATAAATCACCGCCCCAGGCGTGGCCGAGGTGATGGAAAGCGAGAACGGCGCCTCGAAAAATCCGCGGTCCACACTGAACTGTGTGTCGGCAACTTCATCGTAGTACCACGCCCCCAGGTTCGGCGCGCCGGGAGTCGGCTCGGCAAGGAACACGTTGGTCCGGTTGTCGAAACGCACGGCCACCAACTCGGGTTGGAACAAGACGTCGGCATTGGTCGCCGCCGAGTTCAGCACGTGCACGGCGAACAGATTCGTGCCGGTGGTGAGCAGCGGAATATACGATGAGAGATCGATGATCTCCTGCACCAACGCATTGGTGGAAGCCCGATCGGCCGTGGCTGCCGAATCCCACCCGAGCAGGGCCGGCGCATTGCGGCGGGCGACTTCGACGCCATTGAGATAGGCCACAAAGCCGTCGTCGTAACGGGCGCGCAAAATCAGTTGGTCCGGAGCATTGGTGCCGGTAAGTGGCGGCACCACCTGCCAAGGTGCGCGGACGAACGCGGAAGCATTGCGGCCAAGCATCGCTGCTTGCAGGTCGTTGCGAATGTAAGGCCCGTAGTCACTCGTGCTGGTCGCGTTCACCACCACCTCGCCCAGCGAAAGCACGGCGGGTTCATCGGTATTGCCTTGTCCGGCAGTGCCGGAAAGATCCGGATCGGGCGTGCGTCTCACCCGCACGATGCGTCCATAAACAAGCCCCCCGGTCAGCGCGAGCAGGTCGTTGGTGATGGCCGCCGGCCCGTTCGGATACGTGTAGCCGGTATTCTCCGGATTGAGCAGGGCGGAAGTCCAGTTGGTGACAGTGCCGCTTGAGTTGGTGGTGAGAATCTCAACGGTGATGTCGCGCAGCCGCGATCCGCAACAACTGGTGCGGTTGTTGAGAATCACGCTGCGAATCGCGAATTCATTGGTAAGCGTCACCTGCCAGAAAGGCGCGGCGTCAGCGCCGAGCGTGTGGGTGAAGTCTCCGATGTTGCCATTGATGCCGAGGTTCGGCGTGAAACCGCCCGACGTCGTGCTCTGGGCAGCCGTACCGCTGGGCGCAACGTTCGCGACCGCGCTGCCGCCGTTGGGCACGTTCGTGTCAAAGCCGACCCAGGGCGGTGGCGTGCCGCTGGTCCAGTTCAATCCCGGCACGTAAGCGAGTTGATTCCAGTTCGCCGCCAACTCCGCTCCATTGGTCGGCACCAGAATCCGCGGCACCGAACTGGCCAGGAGCGATGTGGCCGGTTGATTCTGGGAGATGCCAAACGCCACGTCTTCCTTGATGATCGGATACGGGACAAACCCGCTCACGATGGTGGTTCCGTCCGGAGCGACCAGCGCCAGAAAACCGCCATCGGCATTCAATCGAAAATTCGTGTGCAGGTGAGTGGGATCGCTGGCGCGATTCTTGGCCGACGCAAACACTACCACGTACCCTCCGGCCGGCAGTGTCATCGAAGGAAACGCCCACTTCATCAGTTCCTGCGAGTCATCGGTGAGAAAGTAACCGGCCATATCGACGGCGGTTGCGCCCGGATTGTGAATTTCAATCCAATCGGAAAACTCACCGTCCTCGTCCGCCAGAATGCGCGCGTTGGCAGGCACGAATTCGGAAATGAAAACGTTGCCCGGGGCGCGGCCGCCCAAAAGCCCGAAGAGCAACAAAACAACGCAAGCAATTCGTTTCATAGAGGAGCAGAATAGAAGTGACGAGTCACCAGTGACAAGTGACGAGCCGAATGGTTTCCGCTTGTCACTCGTCACTTGCCACTTGTCACTCGTTACCAGCCTTCAAAGGAACTTCTGACCACAAGGAACGAGAGAGCTTAACGGCAGTTCATCGCGCCGTCACGTCAGCAGTTTGATAGACAGAAATGGGGGGGTGTGATTAAAAGTGGGTGAGATAGTACCTCCGAAACTAGGGACAGGAATGTCCCCCAACCTGCCGGCTGAAAGCCGGCGTTACGCGTAGCGCCGGCTTTCAGCCGGCAGGTTGGGCGACTTTCTAGTCGCCCGTTCACCCACTTTTAATCACGCCCAGAATGGGGATGAATGGGGGGGGCGGCACGGACGAATTCCTGAGAATGCCAAAAGCCTACTTCACCGTCAGGAAGAGCATTAGTTCACAACGAATTTGCTCCGACTGTTTTTCCTTCCGATGGTTCGGGACGGGGATTACCAGCGGTCCAGTGCATGAATAGGGATCGGTCATAAACTTGACCGGCTCCGTTTGCAGGGGGAGAAGCACGCGCCCAGGGCGCGTAACACCCGAACGCACACAGGACTCACCATCTAGAGCGTAGCGGCGTCTCGGCACGCCGCAAACAATGGGAAAAGACGGCGCTCTTCTAAGAAACCGCTTTTGGAAAACGTTGTTGAGCAGCAGGTTTTCTCGGCGTCGATTGAGGGCGTTTTCGCTTGGTGTGGGCTGGTTTCTTCCATGTGTAGCCCGCTCGAAGAGTCGGTGGGCGCTGCCGAGACGCCGCTACACCGATCAACTTTCGCATTCCGGAAATTATGTTGGCTCCAGCTTGTCAGGCCGCACGCAGCTCTGGAACCGATTCATTTCGAATCGCGACCTTCGGTAAGATGAACTTGATGACGGCAAGTCGAAACAAAAAGTAAGAGATGGGAATCGCCAGCAAGAAACCAAGGGCTCCGCTAAGCAGTTGGATGGTCCGAATGTTGACTCCTATGGCTCCCAGGATAAACCCGAGAATTCCACCAAAGACCGCCCCAACGATGAATCCGCCTATGGTGGCCAGCACCCAAAAAAATGCCCATGCCTTTAAGTAGTCTGTTTCTTTAAGTTGCGATGTTATCATAATGATTTTGTTGTTTGTGATGTAGCGCGCGGTTTTGTTTTGTTGTTTTCTGTTTGAGAGCGGACTCCCACTGCACCGGAATGATTGCCAACAATGGTTTCCGAACGGGATGAAGCGCCGAGGCGCGCCACGCAGAGGCGCCGTCCGGAGTGCGGGCCCGCGACCCGCAGCAGGTCCAATGGATCGTAAGGCGGCAATTTCGGCCAGAGCGTTCTTTGGCGAAGCTCAGTTGAGTCTGATGGAAGCTAAACTCTTCTAGCATAAGGACTCGTTTCTTGCGTGTTCATCATGTACGCCTTTCGGCTCGCCAGTTCTTCAGTCAGCAAACCACCGCTCGGTGACGCAGCAGAGCCGGTGCCACCGCTGCCTCAAACCAGGACGCCTGCCCGAAGCACCACAATGAATTCCGCGCCTTCGGCGACGGACAACAGAATCTCGGCCTTAGCTTAGCGGGTCGAAGTGGTGAGGCCGGAAGGGATGACACGCAATTTCACCAGACGCCTGCCCCAACGCCCCTCTTCGGGCTGTTGTCTATCGCTGATCCCAGTTCGTTCCGTCGCGCGTTCGAGTTGCGCGATGCTGCGATCATTCCACAACAAGACCGGTACTCTGGCCGCGCACCGGGTACTTCAAATGTCATGTTTGACTGTCCGCTGGAGCGGTCACGTGAGCCGCTTTGGATAGTAGCGATTCGATATTCTCCAGGCAAAGCCGGGACCATGATTCATAACCGGATAGATTCTTCGCGGCCTCAACAATGGGAATGAACTCCGGACCCCGGATGCCGTTGCGGCGGCCAGCGATGGTCTCATTTGCCACCTGCACAATGTGGACAACTCCAAAATGCACCTGACCAACCTCCGTGCTGTCATCATTGATGACGGCAACAGCCGCCTCGTTGACTTCATCGATGGCGACTTCCTCCATCAACTCCCGCCGCATGCCTTCGTGATAGCCAAAACCGGTTGAGAAAAGCCCATGGTCCTCTTCGGAAATGTGCCCGCCAATCCCAACGGAATACAACCCGTGCAAGCGGGTTTCCTGCCCACCGCGGCCCCGTTGATATCGCAATATCCTGTCGTTGTGGATGACGAGCACGTAAGGGATAAGCTGCTTGTAACGTTTGTCCTGTTCGGCGTCACTTCGGTTGAGATACAGGATCTGTTTGGGAGACGTCACCACCGGCAGGTATTTGTCGATTTGGAGGCTGAGGCCCTGAAACACGCCCGGCTCTTCCAGCAGCCTCCGTTCAAAACAAAGCACGCGTTCTTCAGTTGCCATTCGTCAGTTTGCCTTTCTACGTTGTAATTCTTTCAATTGTGATTCACGACTCCGGCGCGCCGCCAGGAAAACATATTGATTTCTATTAACGCGCTATTCAACCGGTTATTCACATGGAGCAGACCATTGGGTGAGCGCCTGGGTATCTTGAGGGGTTCCTGGACCGCGGCTGTCTGATCGCCAACTCGAACGAAATCGGGATCGTCGTGTTGTCCGAAGCGAGCCCCTACCAGCCGGCGATTACACCGACACTCGATATTGTTTTTCGTTCGTCTGGGAACGTGGAGTGGCTTTTGTCCTGTCCTGTATCTCGGCGCGAATTCTGGCTACAGTCTGATCCAGCCTGCCTTTCCAATATTCATACAGCTCGACATCGATTGGATTTTCGGCGCGCAGCCGTTCGCGGAGGCCTGCATCCAGAGTCAATGTTTTTTCATGGTGCAAGCCGGAGACATTGGCGCGCTCCAGGACGCCACTGACGCCGATACGTTGAAAGAGCAGCGGCGCATCCCGATCCAAATCCTCGGTGCACCCAACAAACCAAAAAGTGCGGAGCACCCGTTGGACTTGCTTCCATTCGCGCAGGGTGGTCTTGCGCGGCCATCGCTCCCGCATGAATTCCGAGAACAGCCACCTTGTCATCATGTTGTCTTGCTTGGACCGATCGTACCATTCCTCGAACGCAATCAGCGGCTTTTCGTCTTTGCGATTGTGTTTCATCTGGAAATTGTAGAACGAGACCAGGGTCTCGGCGGGTTCGCGCAGGAACAGAATGTGCCGGGGGATTTTTCCAGGCACTAGCTTGTGAGTGTCTTTGTTTATGAGGTGGCCAAGAATCACCTTTGTCTGCATTCGTTCCTCCAGCGGTAGCCGTGCAAAGTCCGATTCCAGCCAGCCCAGGTGCGCGTTTTGGGTATGGGGCGAAACCAAGTGAATGAAACTGTATCTCTGGACCAGACGCTTAAGGAAAAAGCTGCACAGACTTTGCCCACCGGTTTTTGGCATGTGAACGAACAGGAATAATTCGTTCCGCGCACCGGCCTCCTCCGCGCGGCCGCGCCCATGACCTCGAAATAAGTTTAGAAATCGGTTCATATTTCATTTGCCGCGTCGCGCCGACGATAGGGCCGAATCGCCCGCGGAAATCTACCGCCAGCTTGAAGCTTTGAGTTACCTTCGGGCAAGTTTTTTGTTCACCCGACAGGGCCGTGTTTTGCCGTCCTCAGGGCGCTCCGATGCGAAACTGAAAGAGTAGGATAGGAAGTGAAAGCTTGAACCGCCGTTGGCAATGCGAATAATCTCCCATCGTTTCGACTGGGCGGTCTCTGTGATCGGACCCGGGTTGCGACGCCTGTCATCGATGAAAACAACTTTTGCCACAGAGGCACAGAGGCGCGGAGCAAAGATTCTAAAAACTCTTTCGCTGGGCTGCTCTGTGCCTCCGTGCCTCTGTGGCTACCTTTGGCCGTAGTGCCAAGATGCGCTATGAGATTGGGAAAGCTTGAATGGACGGAATGGAAAGAGGCACTCTCGCGGAACCTCTGCCTCGGCCCTTTGTGCCTGATCTATCAGATGCCCAAGGCCGGCTCGCAGACCATCGAGGCCACGTTACGCGAAGTGCTGCCCGATCATGAGGTCCAACGGATGCATTTCATCTCGGAAAGCGGAGTCGAATGTTTCCGGCGCGTGGCGGCTTTGCCGGCCGTGCCCGAGTTGATGCGCGAGAACTTTCACTACCAGTGCCGCGTTGCCCGAAAGCTGCGCGGGGCAGTCGCAATCCGAAAGTTCCTGAGGCGTTTTTTCCCGGGCATCCCAAAGATCAAGGTGATCACGGCGGTGAGAGAGCCGGCCGGCTTGATGTTGTCGACGCTCTTTCAATTGCACCCGCTTTTTTTCCCCAAAGGCGAATGGATGGATGCGATCAGCTGCGCGCGCTTGCTTCTGGGTGACCCCAGGATTGACTCGACGCGGCAACAAGCCGTCGCGTCGATGCGGCAATTCGTCCAGAGGTGGTTCGACTGGGAATTAAAACGGATCATCGGATTGGATGTTTACAAGCATCCCTTTCCGCACGACCAGGGTTACGCCATCTTCGAAACGAACCAGGCGCGAGTATTGATTCATCGATTCGAGAACATTCAGTCCCTGGGTAACGCCCTGGAGACGTTTCTGGGCCGGCCAGTGCCGCAATTGCTGAATCGCAATCTGGGAGAGAAGAAAGCATATGCGGCGCAATATCGATTGGCGCAACGCGAATTGCGATTGCCGTTGTCTTTCCTCTCCGAAGAATACGGCGACAAACTGGCCCGCCACTTTTATACGCGCGAAGAGAGAGAAAAGTGGATGGCGCATTGGCGTGGTGACGAGGCCGTCCCGGCTCAAAGCGTATCTCCGCCCGCGATTTGGGTGGATGTGGGCGCTCACCTGGGTGAAAGCACTCTTGCCTACGCCAAGGCGCATCCGGAAACAACCGTGTATGCGTTCGAGCCCAACTTGCAACTTGTCGCCGAACAGTTTAATCGACTCCCCAACTATATCGTGATTCCCATGGCCGTAGCCGAAACGAATGGCTTTGCCAACTTTCTGATCAATGACAACACGGCCGTCAGTTCGCTGTTGCCCTTCGACGCCGAGGGATTGAGCCGGTGGGTCGGTGGAGAACAAATTCGTGGCTCCAACAAAGTGCTGGTGCCCGCGATCCGGCTGGACACATTCATGGAGGCGATCGGGCTCAAGGAGGTCGATTATCTCAAAGTCGATGCGCAAGGGGCGGATTTTGCCGTCATCCGCTCCGCAGGCGCCCATTTGCAGAAGATCAAGAAGATCAAACTGGAAGTGACCATTACGCCCAAGCAGCTCTATGAAGGAGCGGCCACAAAGAAGGAGATCATCGAGTATTTGTTGAGCCACGGCTTTGCGCTGGCCGAGATCGAACCGCAAACACACGGCCAGGAGGAGAATCTCACTTTCCTGCGAGTGAAGTGATGAGTGACAAGTGTCAAGTGACGAGTGACGAGCAACAGACGCTCGCCACCAGCTTGTCACTGGTCACTTGCCACTCGTCACTCACCAAGGCACTGACGGCCGGTTTGTTGCACCGCCCCTTGCTGTTGATTTATCAGATGGGCAAGGTCGGCTCGCAAACCATCGAGGCGACTTTGCGAACTTTAAAGTTGCCCCACCTGATCTACCGCCCGCACTTCCTTGCCTTGGAAAGATTGGAAATCATGGGTGAGCGACTGCGGAACGCGGCCATGCCCGATTACGAAAGAGAGAGCCTGCGCGCGCAACTCGCCGAGGCGACGCTGTTGCACCACACACTCCGGATCCGGAATTCCATCCGGAAAATCGTCCCGTGCATTCCCCCGGTCCATATCATTACGGGCATTCGGGAGCCGGTTTCCCAGATATTGGCGACGCTCTTTCAGCTTCACGGGACTTACTTCGGGGAGATGGAGAAGATTACCTCGGTGGCCTGTCGCGATTTGCTGCTGGTCTCTCCAGGGCTCGATCCCCAACGGGCGGATTACATGAAAAGAATCCGCGCCGGCTGGGGCCAATGGTTTGACGTCGAACTGCGGTCGGTCATGGGTATCGATGTGTATGCTTATCCATTCCCCCACGAACGCGGCTACACAATCATCGAGAACAAATTGGCGCGCGTGCTCGTCTATCGGTTTGAGGATTTTTCCTCTCTTGGGAAAATGCTTGAAGATTTCCTGGGCAGATCCGTGCCCGCCATTATCAACCGGAACGTCAGCACCGAAAAAGAATATGCGGCCCGCTATCAAATGATAAAAGAGCAGCTTCGCCTGCCGGTGGAGTTTCTCGACGAACAATACAACCGGAAATGCCCGCGTCATTTTTACAGCGACGCCGAGGTCGAATGTTTCAAGCAAAGATGGCAGCGCGGTGGATCGCTCAAAGTCGTGTTATCGTAATGGTGGCGTGCGCCCGGCTGAGGGGCAGATCTTCGAAGCGAACATCGCGGCTCCTTTTGGCACGCATGCCGGTGAGGATGCAGAGCGCTGGCTCCGTGTACGTTTGAACGCCTCCGATTCATGAACGAAGCCCCTTTACAGGACCGTCCTAATTGCGTAAAACCTACGCGGTCCCAGGTCATATCTGGCTAATGGAAGTTGCCAGGGGATTTTGACGAACAACTCGAATAATGCACGCAGAGTTTATCGGGAATGGCTGTTACTCAACGCAAGTCGGGGCCTGGTTTTGATCGTTCAGGTTAATCCAGGCACCTCAGGCGTCAGCGGGGCGTGGCAAACGCCGTTAGAATCAACCAGCATCATATACGCAGGAAGTCAACCATGGGTCTTACGATCTCGGTCATTGGTTTGGGCAAACTTGGGGCCAGCATGGCTGCAGCGTTTGCAAGTCGGGGTTTGAAAGTTGTTGGAGTGGACGTGGATCATCGCGCCGTCGATGCGATCAACCAGGGGAGCGCCCCCGTGTCAGAGACCGGTCTGGAGGAAATGATCGGCCAGCATCGCGAACGGCTGCGCGCGACGGTGAAGCACGAGGAGGCCATCGCTCAATCCGATCTCAGTTTTGTGGTCGTCCCCACCCCCAGCGATCACCGTGGCGCCTTTTCTCTCCAGTACGCAGGCTTTGCCTTCAAAGAAATCGGACGCGCTCTAGCCAGGACGAACAGGTATCACCTCGTGGTCTTGACCAGCACGGTCTTGCCGGGTTCAACCCGCCACGGTCTGCTGCCGATCCTGGAACGGGAGTCTGGAAAAAAATGCGGTGTGGACTTCGGGCTTTGTTACAGCCCGGAATTCATTGCCCTGGGCACGGTCCTGCGAGATTTTCTCAATCCGGATTTTTTTCTCATCGGCGAATTCGACCAGCGCTCGGGCGACCTGCTGCAATCGATCAATGACTTCGTTTCTTTGAACAAGGCGCCCAGCCAGCGGATGAGCCTTGAGAATGCCGAACTGGCCAAGATTGCCCTCAACAGTTTTGTGACCATGAAAATCTCCTTCGCCAACATGCTGAAGGAAATGTGCGAACGACTCCCGGGCGGCGATGTGGACGCGGTCACGAGCGCCCTGGGATTGGACAAGCGCATCGGTCGCAAATGTTTGACGGGGGGCCTGGGTTTCGGCGGCCCTTGCTTCCCGCGCGACAATCTGGCTTTCGGATTCATGGCCCGGCACCTGGGTGTCAATGCCGACCTGCCGTCCGCCACCGATCGCGTCAACCGCTCGGTGGCCCTGACCATCGTTGAAAAGCTTGGCCCCAGCCTCCGACGAGGCACGACCGCAGCCGTGTTGGGCCTGGCTTACAAACCTCTTTCCAACGTCGTCGAGGAATCGCAAGGCGTTTTTTTGGCCCGCGCTTTGGCCGATGCCGGCCTGCGAGTGCTGGCCTACGATCCACGGGCCAACGGACACGCGGCCAAGGCGCTTGAAGACCATGCTCTCATTCTGGATTCCATTGAAGAATGCGTGCGAGAGGCTGAAATCGTTTTGATCACCACTCCCGATCCGGCCTTTCAATCTCTCACGGCCAGCGAGCTGCTCGGTGAAAAATCGAAGGTTACGGTCTTTGATTTTTGGCGTCTGCTCAAAGAGGAACTGGCTGGCAAAACCGGCATTCATTACTTCGCAGGCGGGCATTGTTGGGAAGCGACTGCCTCCGAAGCAAAACTTCAGGCCTTGTGGGCGAACTCCTTTGAGCCTTCGAGCCAGACGCCTGCTGTCGCCTTCACCGCCGCGACCAGGACTTCGGCGGAGAAATCGCCCGGCATGGTGAAGCTGGAACCGAACATGAAGCATCAACCGGCAGGGCTGCACGCGTAAAATGCGAAGTCAACGTTCAACGTTCAACGTCCAACGCCCAATGTTCAACGTCCAACGTTCAATGTTCAAC
>Ga0208454_1000833_pt1 | contig 14712 bp, 5 predicted proteins | sample EasRivMeERMZT100_FD_187530 | JGI IMG/M metagenome (GOLD analysis project Ga0208454, IMG submission 187530) | Soil microbial communities from meander-bound floodplain in the East River, Colorado, USA - East River MetaG ERMZT100 (SPAdes) (version 2) | ecosystem: Environmental > Terrestrial > Soil >...
ACAATCCTACTACTGGAATAAACACGCTAAGTGGCAATACGTTTGTGAACGGGAATGTCCCAGCGATAGTTGAAAATGCGGTTGGTGGTTTAGATGCCGAGCAGACAAGCTCGGCGGTGAATACAAACAACCAAACCACACAACCACATGACCAAAGACAACCGCAGCCTGCTGGCAGATGCCAGCACCAAATTCGACAAATCGAGTCTGACCATCCAGTTCCCCTTGCCCACGCTCGAACTGATCTTGCAGACCAAAGAACAGATTGAAGCCCTCAGCGCCCAGGCGGGGTTGACCATCATTCAAAAACTTATGGAGCAAGAACTCCAGGAGCGATGCGGCTCTTGGGGTTCGCAGAACGCCTTCCGCCACGGCCAGCAGGAGGGCTACATTGTTTACGCCGGCCGGAAGGTTTCGGTGCGCAAACCCAGGCTGCGCAGCAAGCAGGGCAAAGAGATGGCCTTGGAAAGCTATCGCGCCTTCCAACAGGACGGGCAAATGCAACGGGCGGTGGCTCGCAAATTAATCCGGCAGGTTTCCACCCGGGATTACGCCGGGGCGATTGACCAATGCCTGGAGGGCTACGGCATTGGCCGCTCCAGCGTGAGCCGGCAATGGAAAGCGGCCACGGCCGCGGAGTTGGAGAAACTTTGCCAGCGGCCCGTGCCGGCGGACATCAAGGTGCTGCTCATTGATGCCAAATATTTCCGGCAGGAATGCCTGGTCGTGGCGCTGGGAGTCGATGGCCAGGGCGCCAAACACGTGCTGGGCCTGTGGCACGGCTCGACGGAGAACAGCACCGTCGTCAAGGCACTGCTCAATGACTTGAGAGAACGCGGGCTCAACACCGAGGCGGCCATGCTGGTGGTCCTGGACGGAGCCAAAGCGTTGCACAAAGCCGTCAAAGAGATTTTCGGTTCGCTGGCGCTGATTCAACGCTGTCGCATTCACAAGTTACGCAACGTGGTCGAGCATCTGCCCAAGGAAAAACGTTCGCAGGCCGTCTGGCGCCTGCGTGGAGCCTGGGCCAAATCCACCGAACAAGAAGCGCTGAAGGAACTGCGAAAGGTGGTTGCGTGGCTGGAGACCATCAGTCCATCGGCCGCGCGCAGTTTGGAAGAAGGGCTCCAAGAAACGCTCACCCTTCAGAGCCTGGGATTACCCAAGGAACTGATGGCCAGTTTTCATTCCACCAACCTGATCGAAAGCTGCTTCTCACGGACGGAAAGCTGGACTCATCGGGTCAAACGTTGGCGCGATGCCAAGATGGTCATGCGCTGGGGAGCGGCCGCGCTCCTGGTGGCCGAAGCTGGATTTCGCCGTGTTCGCGGCTGCGATCACATGTCCGCACTCATCCAAGCTCTGGCCGTCCATCAATCCAAGCTTGAGAAAGGTCTGAAAGCCGCGTAATGAAACTTTCCACCAACCGAGTTTCAACTAAACGCGGGACGTCCCCACAAGCGGGTCTGCTAGAAACGGTTGGCTAAAACTCTAGCCCGCGAAATTTTTGTCCAGTTCGATACATGGTCACAGCCAGCCCCTCCGGCAGGAGAAAATCGCTCCGTCTGCCGCTGAATCTTTCACGACGGTGCAAAATGTCCGCCAGAGATAACAAATGTCCGTCCTAGATAACAAAGCCGTGTTGTGTTCAGGCAAATCAAAGCTCTACGCTTGAGTGCGCCAATTGATGAAAGTTTATGAAGTATTTCAAACCTCTCTAGGCATTGAATGGATGCTTTGCCAACCGGTTGCAGGAATTCAGCGCTCGCGCTGAAACAAGTTGGAGCATTCCAAACTCATCGAACATATGAATACCAACTATCACATTAAACCAACGCAATCGTTGGAATTCACGAGCGGTGGAGGAAACGAATAAACATGCATGCTCAGAGGATCATTGGGGCGGGCACTGAGGCAGTACCGACGAGAATTGCGGAAGCTGCGCAAACCGGGCACTCCCGACTCTCTTCCCATGCCTACACGAATATTTTTTCTAAGCCTATGCCAGCGGCATGGGATGAGACTGAGCCTTTTAGCAAATCCATATCAGACTGCGTGGATGAAATAAAACGGGTGTTTGCGCGACGGGCCTCAAGCACCCGCGAGCTGGCAAAGATTGTCGCCGCTGCCAGGAACAGTTGCCATCACGGCGAATGGGCCGACCTCTGCAAGTCGCGACGCCTGCCCTTTTCCAAAAGGAAGGCCGACATGCTCGTCACCATTGGAAATAGCATTGGTGAGCTGAATGAGCAAACGTTTGCCCATCTGCCACAAGGCTGGAGCATCTTGTATCAACTCTCGCGACTCGCCCGCACCGTCTTACTCGCCGCCATTCGTGACGGCACGATTCATCCTGCGCTCACGCTGCAGGAAGCCAAAGACCTGCTGGCGGAATCTAAAGGGACGAAAAACATCCGGAAGCCGACCCTCCGCCAACGGCTCCAAAAATTCCACAACTTCATCCGTACTCATTTCCATGATTGGACTCCTCAAGAGCAACAATGGGCACGGTGCGAACTCCTTCGACTCGCCGATCAGTTAGGTGCCTGCCGCTTTCGTGAGACGGCAGAGGGTGCCTGCTGCGTGGATGGGGAGCTTCCATTGATCTCACGATTCGCAATCGATCATCGACCCCAAAATCCATCAGACACACATCCCGCTCAGGCTTTATGAAACATCGCATTCTATTCTCAATAATTCTTCTGGGGGCCATGTCGGTTGTTCCACTGAGCGCGGAGCCGCCAACCTTTCTAGCCACATCGGACCCGACCGTCGCCGAGCTCGGACCGCACCACCGTGTATGGCAACGGACGAGCCAATTTCGGACTTCGTCCGGAAAGATTGTCACGCGCACAAATTCGTACGTCGAATTGGCAACAGGTCTGCATTATCAAAAGGACGGGCAATGGCTGGAGAGCAAGGAGGCGATCGATCTGTTCGAAGGTGGAGCAATCGCAAGGCAAGGCCAGCATCACGTCATCTTCGCGCCAAACATCAACACAGCGGGAGCGATTGATCTGCTGACTCCGGATGGCAAGCGATTTCGCAGCCACATTCTCGGTCTGGCTTACACCGACGCGGCCACGGGCAAGGCCGCCATGATTGCCGAGATCAAGGATTCCATCGGTCAACTCGTTGCCCCAAATCAAATCATTTACCCGGATGCCTTCACCGACCTCAAAGCGGACATTCGATACACCTATACAAAGGCTGGTTTCGAGCAGGACGTTATCCTGAGAGAAGAACCGCCGTCCCCCTTGGTATACGGCTTGAATCCAGCGACAACCCGGCTGGAAGTTTATACCGAATTTCTGGATCCGCCGACGCCAAGCAAAAGCGTAAGTGTAATCAAACAGGAATTCGATCCCGTTTTGCGCGCGATGATGTTTGAGCCGGACCTTGTGGACGAACGCTTAGATTTTGGCGTGATGTTCATTGGCACTGGTGATGCCTTTGCACTCGATGACGCTGCTGCAATTACAGAGCCCGAGACAGCTGTTCCAGTTGGAAAAAGCTGGGAGCAACGCGAAGGCCGAAATTTGCTGATTGAAAAAGTTGAATATTCGTCGATTCAGCGCCAATTGCTCCAATTGCCCAAAGGGGCCGCATTGAACAAGCCAAAGCGGGCGGTCGCCAACACCGGAGACGAAGCCCAAGACAAAAGTTTGCTCGTACAGTTTTCTTCTCCACCTGACCGTGCTAAAGGCTCGACCCCGCCGATCCAAATGGCTCGAACACCGAACAAGGAAAAAGGCTTCGTGCTGGACTACCAGCAACTGAACGCCAATACGAATGACTTCGTATTCAGAAGTGACACGACATATTTCATTACTGCACAAGTGAACCTTAGTGGAACTACCAGACTCGAAGGCGGAACAGTTATAAAAAACACTAACGGAACTACTGTCAAAAGGTTAGTTATCCAGGGACCATTGGACTGCCGAACCAGCCCCTATCGGCCAGCCATATTCACGGGTAAGAATGATGACACGGTTGGCGAGATTATTCCCGGCTCCACAGGCAATCCTACCACAAATTATTTTGGCCAATATCTGGAGTTGAGCACCAACGTTCAGGATCTGCACCATGTGCATTTGCGACATCCCTACTACGGCATCCTCTTGGGCGGCGCTCAAGCCACGATCAGTGATGTGCAGATCTGTCGGATGAATACCGCGCTTGTCCCTGGAAGTGGTGTTGTCAAGCTGCGCAACGCGCTGATTTATGATGGAACATATGGCATTGGTGGATTGGGTGCTGGGAGCTACTTCGAACAAGTCACCTTTCATCGCCTGATTAACCTCCGAAGCAGCAGCTACACCACGGTTTCGACCAATTGTCTGTTCATTGCTGTGACGAACAACGTCACCCTTTCAGGTGCGAATAACTACACCAATCGCGACGAGACCGGAATCTTTCAAACCGTCGGCTCTGCCACCCACTATCTGGCCACCAACAGCCCTCATCGAAATTCAGGAACTACGAACATCAATCCTGGTTTGCTGACCATTTTGAAAAAAAGAACGACCTACCCTCCCATCGTTCTCACCAATGATATTACTACCAACACCACACTCACGGCACAGGCCCTACGCGACACTGATGGCCCAGATTTAGGTTACCACTACCACCCGCTGGATTATGTTTTCAACAAGGTAGCCCTGAGCAATGCCAATCTGACTCTCACGCCAGGCACGGCCCTGGGTACCTACGGAGCAGAGTACGGACTCTGGCTCTATGACGGCGCAAACCTAGTTTCTGAAGGCGCGGCCGACAATCTATGCTGCATCGTCCGTTATAACCTCGTGCAGGAGCAGGCCAATACCAACTGGTCTTCCTTGGGCGTGGGGGTAAGCATTAAATCACTCGATAACAATTGGCTGGCCTCCCCCTATCCCACGGCGCGCTTTCGCTTCACCGATTTCGCCATGCCGGCCTCGGGCGGATATCATTTTTATATCCCGTGGGCCTTTATGCCGACAGTCCTCTTCCAGGATTGCCAGTTGCTGGGAGGCGGGCTGTATTTTGACCTGGCCCCGGTGGCCTTCACCAACTGCCTTTTCGAAAGAATGATCCTGGAGATTTTCGGCAACAGCGGCGCCGAGTATCACAACAACCTCTTTTACGGCGGCTGGCTGCTGTTTGATAGCTCCTCGGGCCTCCATACTTTTACCGACAATCTTTTCGACGGGATCACGTTGAATCAGTACGGGGATCCGATTCACAGCAACAACGGCTATTCGACCAACGTCATCCGGTTGACGCCCCACAGTTCCACCGACGTGGTGGTGACCAACCTGGTGTATCAGAAAGGGCCGCTGGGCAACTTCTATCTGCCCGCCACCTCCCCGCTGCTCAACACCGGAAGCGTGGCTAGTGCGGCCAGTGTGGGACTGTATCACCACACCACGACCACAAATCAAGTGAAGGAGACCAATTCGGTTTTGGACATCGGCTTCCATTATGTCGCGTTGAGCGGTTTGAATCCCGTCGATAGCGACAGCGATGGCATTGCCGATCAGATTGAAGATAAAAACGGAAACGGGTTGGTTGAAAGCAATGAAACCAGCTTCACCGATTCGGATACCGATTACGATGGGCGCGTGGACGGGCAGGAGCTGCTCGATGGAACTAATCCACTGGATGCCTCCAGCGTACTGCCCAGTTTCCTAGCCGCGTGGATGTTTCATGACACGAACTTCACAGGGCTGCAGGGACAGCTCACCAAAGTTTGCACGAACGTCCAAAGCATTACGCTTTCATCGAACGCGGTCCTTCAAATCCATACAAATGTGCCAGCACAAATTTCGTATCGGGATGTAGAAACAAACGGACTGCCTAACATTAATTGCCGCAATGGCACGGTGCGCTTTTGGTTCAAACCCAATTGGAGCAGCACTACCGCCGGCGGCAGCGGCCCCGGCTCGATGGGCCGTTTGTTGGAAGTGGGTGAAGAATCGACCAACGCGGCCTATGGCCAATGGGTCATCTGCCTCAACACCAACGGCACGGAGCTAGGTTTCTGCACGCAAGGTGAGGGTGTTAGTACCACTAACGTCAGTGGGGCCATTTCATGGATCTCCAACCAGTGGCATCAAATAGCGCTGACCTATACTCCGACCAACTCCCGCCTCCACATCGATGGGCAAATCATTTCTGATGGAACGGGAGTGCAGCACTTCCCCCCCGCTGCTGCCCGCAAAGCCGATGGGATGATGATTGGCAGCAATAAAGGAGGCAACCGTCAAGGCCGAGGACAATATGACAACCTGGAGACTTACAACTACCCGTTGATTTCGGAGGAAATTGCCAGCAGCTTTGCCGAATCGGTCGCTGCGATTCAGTGCTTCTGTACGGCCTGGAGTGGTAATGTCCCTTATTTCACTCTTTTTCCTTCGGGAAACCCGGAGCCGGCAGGCGTGGGGGAATTAATATTCCGGAACGTTTACGCGAATTTGACAAGCCAGGTAATCACACGGCAGTGCCAGTGTTGTGACGGAGTGGGTCATTGCACCGGGTGGCAGCAGCAGGTCGCAAATTGGGGCGGCACCATGCAAGCGGTTGCGTGGGCGACGTTTTCGGAACCGGCCTTGCCTTCCACCGGAACCGTTCCGGGGAGCGGACCGTCCTTTAGCATTCCCTTCGTAGTGACGCAGAGCGGCACGATGAATTTGGGCGGCGGTGCTCAATCGGGCGCTCCGATTCCCGGATCTCAGATCAATGTGATAGGGACACAAATAAAATATCTGGTCCTGGCACCGCTGCTGGGAAGTTGGCACTTCAACGAGCACCTTACCGGCGATCAAGGTCATTTTCCTTCCACAGCCCTCAACGTGGAGAGCGTGCCCGGTTTGACGGGAAGCGCCATTCTGCTCAACGTCGGCAGCAAACTGATTTACCCGGCTTTCAATTGGGAAGGCGCGCCCACCATCAAGAGGAACAGGGGCACAATCCGCTTTTGGTTCAAGCCGACCTGGAGCAGCACCACCGTTGCCGGGGGAACAGGCCCGGGCACCGCGGCGCGCCTTATTGAAATGCAAGGCGATACCACATGGAGCCTTCGCCTCAATGCCAACGGCACAGCCGTGGAGCTCTACACCTCGGCCTCGGGTGGTACCAGCACCCTGGCTTTCAGCAGGACCATCGATTGGACGGCCGGCCAGTGGCACCAAATTGTCGTGACCTACGAATCCTTCGTCTGGGGTGTCAATGGCCAGGAGTTGTTTTATATCCCAAGCTCCACGGATCTTTACATCGATGGAACGCTGAACAGAACGGGGACGCCGCTTAATAGCCCCGGCACAGCAAATCTTTATGCACAGGAGCGAGTCAGCTCATTCAGCATCGGAAGCGATGCGGCCGGAGCCAGTCCCGCCAAAGGCGCCTTCGACGAGTTGGAGACGTTCAATTGGCTCCTAACCGGCACGGTCATTGCGACGGACTATCAAACGGTGGCCGGCGTGGATTCCGACGGCGATGGATGGACTGACCTCATCGAAATCAATAACGGAACGGACCCCACTGAACCCGATACCGACGGTGACGGAGTTCCTGATCCCACCGACACCTATCCTTTGGATCCATGGAACCGTCCACCAGGCACCATACCTCCTCCGGACACCACTCCACCCATCATCGACCTGCTCGTGCCGCCCATTCCTTAATCTATTTCAATTTTTAAAGAGACATATGAAGACCACTTCCAATCACCCCCTGCGACATGTCATAGCGCCCCTGCTTTTGGCGCTGCCGCTCTTCATGCTTGGTGCCGCTGATGCCACACTCGACGCCCCGCGTTCCAGCCCAAGAGTGAAAGGAACCGAGGCCCCGCCAGCGCCTAGCCTTGCCCTGGGCGATAAAGCCGCTGTCAGGCCGCCACCCTATTTCTCAGAGCAACCCACCGAAGCAGAATTCTTCGCCGTGCAGCTCTTTGAGACGCCCGTCATTTCCGTTGGAGAATCCTCGCCCCAGGAGAACAAGGCCTTGGCGGGTTTTCTTACCGCGCACGCGGGCCGCAGTGAATCCGAAGATGCCTCCCACGTTCTGGAATTTTTACGCAAATTTCCTGAATCGGTTTTTAAGCCTTCCTTGTTACTGAATTTGGGAATCCACTGGCGGCAGAGCGGGAACTTCTCCCGCGCACTACAGGCCTGGGAAGAGGCATGGCAACTGACCAGGCATGAAAAAGAGCCCCAGGTAAAAGCCATGGCCGACAGCATCCTGGGAGAACTGGTCCAATTACTGGCCTGGGTCGGAAGATATGAACGGTTGGAGCCCTTGCTGGCCGAAGTCCAACATCGCGAAATCATCGGCGGGGCTACGGAACGCATTTCCGGCGCGCGCCAGGGCCTGTGGATGATGAACCACCAGCCGGAAGTAGCCTTCAAATGCGGGCCCTGCGCCCTGCACCAGATTGGCAGCGCTCAGGATCCCAAGTTCGACGTGCAAAAACTTTTCGGCGCCAAATCGCCGCGGCAAGGCTTCTCGTTGAGCCAACTGCAAAAAATGTCAGAGGACTGGGACCTGAATTACCAAATGATCAAACGGCAGCCCGGTAGCGCCATCCCAGTTCCCTCGGTGATCCATTGGAAGCTGGATCATTATAGCGCCATCCTTAAAACCCAGAAAGGCCGCTACCTCATTCAGGACTCGACCTTCAGCCACCTTTACGGCCAGGAACTCTGGGTAAGCAAAGAGGCGATTGAAGAGGAATCCAGTGGGTACTTTTTGGTTCCCAAAGGAACCACACGCTCCGGCTGGGAAAGCATTGAAGCAATCGAAGGCAACACTGTGTGGGGAAAAGGAATCACCTGCTGTCAAAATCCCGATGACTTCACTCCCGAAGATGAGAAGCCCTGTCAAAATGATACCGGAGAAGGCCTGGCCCAATACAGCGCTCACCTCATGCTGGTGAGTTTGAACATCGTGGACACGCCGGTGGGCTACACCCCGCCCCGGGGCCCGGCAGTCAAGTTTACCGCCACATACAATCAGCGGGACAGCTACTCGATTGTTAATCCCAGCTATTCCAATCTGGGGAGCAAATGGACCTTCAATTGGTTCACTTACATCATTGATAATGGTGAGACGGCGCCGGCTCCGGTCACCGCCATCCGCTACGTCGGTGGAGGCGGGCGCTTGAAATCCCAGGTCGCAAGCGATCCGGCCATTTTGCCCGTGACCTACAATCCCGACCAACGCGGCAATATTTTGCAACGCACCGCAGCCAACACCTACGTCCTTACTTTTCCCGACGGCGCGCAACATATTTTCGGATATGCCCCGCAAGCCGGCGCCCAACGCAAGGTTTACCTCACCCAAAGCAAGGATCCCTTTGGCAATACCGTCACCCTCAGCTACCAGACCCAAGGAACAGGTCTGGGCCGGCTCAACCAAATCACCGATTCACTCGGGCAAGTCACCACATTCCACTACGACTTGAGCGCCAAGCCCTATTTGATAACCCGGGTTGAAGATCCGTTCACCCGCATAGCCAGCTTCGAGTACGACTCCCTGGACCGGCTCAGAAAAATTACCGACGTGGTCGGACTTTTCTCCATCTTCACCTACCTGGGCAACACCGATTTTGTCACGAACTTAACCACCCCCTACGGGACCACCACCTTCAGCTTTACAGATGAAGCCATCCCCAACGCTGGCGTTCGGCGCTCCCTGGACATCACCGATTCCAACGGCGACAGGGAAAAGATCCACTTTCAACACGCCGGCCCCGGACCCTTCAGCGAACCGGGCACGGAAATTCCCGACACCGGAGGCTACGGGGTCTTCAACCAACATCTCTACCAGCGCAATACCTACTACTTCGATAAAAAAGCCATGCACGACTACCCAGCGATTGGCTCCAATCCCATGGGCCATTATGACAAAGCCTGGATCTACCACTGGCTGCACGACAACGTCATCGACCCGGTCAACTCACACACCTCGGGCATACTGGAGAGTATGAAACCACCCTTGGAAAGCCGCATCTGGTACGTCTACCCCGGCACCCAAAGCCCCGGTTTCAACCAGGGCATTACGCTTCGAAAACCCATTGTCATGGCCCGGATGGTCGATGATGCGAACGGAAACCCAGTGAGCCAAACCCACAAATTTACCTACAACAGCATTGGCAATATCACCTCCTACACCGATCCCCGAGGCCGACAAACGACCTTCGACTATCAGGGCAATGATATCGATTTATGGCGCATCCGACAAACAGCTCCCGGTGCTTCCGAAACCCTTCTCGAATTCGGCAAGTACAATCAAGGTTGGGAAGCTCCCATTCCAAACCCCAACACGGCACCACACAGACCGGAGAGCGTGACAGATGCCTCGAGGCGGATCACTCTTCTTCAATGGGATCGCCCAACGGGAAAGTTGAAGAAGATTATCAATGCGAATTTGGAATACACCTATTTCAATTATTACACCGATGGAAGCGGAGCGAAAACGTTTTTGAATTCGATTCAGGAAATTTGGTGGTCTCCGTCTGGTGGCGGTTCAAGAATAACCTCTTTCACATGGGACACCTTTGGCCGGGTCCGCACGGCGACCGATGAGTCCGAAGGTTACACCCTCACTTACTATTATGATGCCATGGATCGATTAACCAAGGTCCTTTATCCTGATCAAAGCTACGAAAAGTTCACCTATGGACGGCTCGACTTGGTGCGCTATCAGGATCGTCGTGGCCGTCAAACGGAACTGAAGTACGACGGTACCGGTCGGCTAACCACCATGAAGGATCCATTGGGACGGCTCACTCAATACGGCTGGTGCGGTTGCGGTGGTTTGGACACCATTACCGATCCGTTGGCCCATACCACGACTTGGATTCGAGACGCGCGCGGACGAATTCTGACGAAGCGGTACCATGATAACAGGGAGATAACTTACACGTATGAAACGAGATCCGGCAAGTTAAAGACGATGGTTGATGCCAAGAGCCAAAAAAGGACGTTCAGTTATTTTTCCGACGGAAGAATCGATCGCGTTAGTTACTCCCACTTGAATACCCCTCCTCCTGCTCCGCCGGCTTACATCGCAGTGCCTGACCTGAACTTTACGTACGATCTCAAGTACCCGCGCATCAGCACCATGACGTATGGAACCGAACAGACTGTCTATGGATACAATCCAGTCACAGGCGCCGAGAGTTTGGGCGCCGGGCGACTGGCAACGATCGATGGCCCCCTGGCAAATGACACTATCCAATACGGATATGATATCCTTGGGAGAATCGTCAGCCGTAACATTAACGGCGTCGGTGAGAGCGTGACTTACGATGCCTTGGGCCGGGTTACCAGTCATGTCACCCCTCTAGGTTCTCCGGGAACTTTCACACCAACCTATGTCGGAGCCACCCGAAGGCTTACCTCACTGAGCTACCCCAATGGGCAGACCACAACCTTCGACTATTGGGACAACCTTCACGATAAAAGGCTGAAGGAGATTTGGCATAAACAGGGTGGTACAACGATTTCCAGGTTCATCCATTATTACGACAAAGATGGCCTGTTGCGAGAACAGGATCGACTCTATCCGGGCGGCGGAACCGCCGAGGTCTATGAGTATGACACGGCGGATCAGTTGATTACAGTGGCAAATTGGGACGTGAACTCAGGAGTTATCCTGGATGCGTACACGCATGCTTACGACAGTGCGGGCAACCGCACTGGCGAGCAGCAGGACTCCCGGTGGGGAAGTGGATCAGGTCCCTGGACAAAAATAACTAAATCTACCTACAACACCGTAAACCAGCTAACCGCTCGTTCTGCAAGCGACGCGGCACCCGTCCGTTTTCTCGGACAGGTGAATGAGCCAGCGACCGTAACGCTCAACGGGCAGCCCGCAATGACCGAACAGATGAAACCTGGCGAGTTGGGATACACACCCAGCATGAGAATTTTCAGCGGTTCACTTAACCTCACACCGGGGACGACACCGCAAATAGCCATTCATGCGCAGGATCCCAATGGCAATACCGCAATTGAGAACTACCAATTGACGGTTAACGGTGGAGTAGCGAGGACAGCCATTACTTATGATAACAACGGTAATTGCACTGGATTCAATTCGCCGTCAGGAAACGTCACCTACGATTGGGACGCGGCAGATCGGCTTGTCGCTGTCCACCAAGGTTCGTTGCACTCCGAATTCACGTACAATGGGTATGGGAGATGCGTGAGAATTGTCGAGAAGAATGGCACGACAATCACAAGTGAAAAGCGCTTTGTGTGGTACGGGCTTACACGAGGAGAAGAGCGTGACGGTAGCGGCAATGTCACCAAGCGCTTTTACCCAGAAGGTGTTCAAGTGGCTGGTGCTAGTCTCTTCTACACACTCGATCGGTTGGGCAGCATCAGAGAATTGACCGACAGCACGGGGGCGGTACGTGCCCGTTATGACTATGACCCCTACGGACGACGCACGAAATCAACAGGCGATCTGGAGGCGGACTTTGGCTTCACTGGCCAGTATTATCATGCTCCGAGTAAACTGCATTTGGCTGTTTATCGGGCTTACGACGCGGACGTTGGACGATGGATCAATCGTGACCCAGTCGCAGAGGCAGGAGGGCTCAATCTGTACAGATATGTTAAGAACAGCCCAACTCGCTATACCGATTCCTTAGGACTTTCTGGAATTATGTTTATCAGCTATAAAAGCGGTGACTGGAATGAAAGCGGACATATCTGGATTGATTTTTTCTCTGACTCAGGAGAATATCACACTTATGGATTACGTTACACGCCAAGAACTGGCGTCGGCTTGACCGAAGATCTGGAGTTGATGTATACAGCAGATAGCACAAGAGGTGCATTCATAGATGACGAAGGAGAGCGAAGATTCTATGAGCTTGTTGGTGAGCAATCGCGACATCCATGGACTTGGGGGCCGTTCAATAACTGTGCCAATTTTGGTGTTAATGCGTGGCGTGCGGCTACCGGCGAGAGTTTGGCTCCGTTACCAGAACCGTACCAAGACTTTCCAATGAGCGGACGATCTATATTGCTGCCGGAAACAGTTAACGAATGGATAAATAGCGCAAACAATTTTGGACCGACGCCAAGCATTTTCGAATATAATCCCGTTGGAGGAATAATTAACGTCAATACCCCTTCGATAAAGCTTTTCAACTAATTGTGACAATTCTGGGACTACTCACGCTTGATGACTGCCTTATTATTATCGCCCCGCTTAGTATTGTTTTCAATTTAGTTACGTGGATCTTTAGGAGGCAGTCAGAGCTGTTTTATTTTCCCAGAGGAACTGTAGGAAGAGGGATTTGCATTATCATTAGCGGCTCCCTTGTTCTCTTGTCGATCCTCACTCTCGCTAACCTAGTGTTTGCCATGTTCATGCCCGAACTAATTGCCACTCTTACAATTATCCTCAATATGTATTCCACGTGGAAACGATTAACGCTGAGTTTATGACTCCTTGAATCTATGAAGTTGCCATTCCTTTTAGTATTGGGAGTTTTTGCTGTAGGTCACTCGCCTTCCAATGCTGGGGGATCCAACAAAACGCTGCCGCACTACAAAATCAAGGATTTGGGAACCTTGCCCGGAGGCAATTATAGTGCCGCCAGACGAATCAATAACTTTGGCCAAATCGCCGGAATGGCGGGCACATCCACCGGTGAGATCCATCCATTTCTTTACAGCTGCGGTCGCATGATTGATTTGGGCATCTTACCGGGCCACACTAACAGCATTGTCCTGGATATGAATGATGCCGGCCTAATCGTAGGCTTCGCGATCAGAGCTGATGGCATGGGAAGCTCCTTCCTTTACAGCGACGGCCAGATGTATGACTTCCGCGCCTTTGTCGAAACCCCGCCGGTTATCCCGTGGGGCCTCAACAATCATGGCGATGTCGTCGGTTGGGCATGGCCCGCCGAAAACGTGCTTCGGGCATTTGTTTACTCCAATCGCGTATTCACAATCCTTGGCACACTTACGACCAATATCTTCGGAGCTTGGAGCCTCGCTTCGGACATCAACGATCGCGGCGAAATCCTCGGTGATGCGATCGCCGAGAGTCAAGCTGGATTCTTTCCGCACGCGGTCATATTTTCAAACGGTCAAATCTTTGATTTGAGAACGCTGCCCGGTGGCGGTCAAAGTTCTGGATCCGCAATAAATGAATCAGGCCACGTAGTGGGAAACGCTGAAACGCCGGATTTGCAAACTCAGCATGCGTTCATTTACCGCGATGGAATGATGACGGACTTGGGAGCTTTGCCCGGATTTCCTATTAGTAACGCCCACGACGTTAACAATTTCGATGAGGTCGTCGGTACCTGCGAAGATGGCGCGGGAAACTATCGAGCTTTCGTATATCTGGAAGGAGCCATGTACGGTTTGAACGAACTGATTCGCCCCAAGGCCGGTTGGGATCTGGCAAGTGCAAACGGAATCAATGACGCGGGCCAAATCGTCGGAGCCGGCTACGTTGACGGGGAAATACATGCGTTCCTCCTTACGCCTGTGCCCAAGCGCAACGGGAATGTCCGCGGCGTAGTTGAAAATGCGGTTGGTGGTTTGGCCGCCGAGCAGACAGGCTTGGCGGTGAAAGAAAACCACAACCAAACACACCAAACGCATGAAAACAAAGAACACCAACCTGCTGGCAGAAGCCAGCCGCAAATCGTCTGCACCGGCCGCACTGGAGGAGTGCCTCCCGATGCTGGACCTGATC
>Ga0208454_1000837_pt1 | contig 14661 bp, 25 predicted proteins | sample EasRivMeERMZT100_FD_187530 | JGI IMG/M metagenome (GOLD analysis project Ga0208454, IMG submission 187530) | Soil microbial communities from meander-bound floodplain in the East River, Colorado, USA - East River MetaG ERMZT100 (SPAdes) (version 2) | ecosystem: Environmental > Terrestrial > Soil...
TCGTGTCTACACATGCACGGCTCCGTTGCCATTGCGCGGAACATGCACGCCCGAATTACGAAACATATCGGCGAGTTCGTTATCTATGGCGGTGCCGCGCGCCGCCGCACTGCCCGCAAGCAGCGCCAAAATCTTATCCCGCAGTACCTGGTTGCTGCGGCTGAGTCGCGCAAGTCCTTTGTTCGCCTTGCGTATCTCGTCGCGTGCCTGGAAATACAGAGCCTTGAACTGCATTGTCTCGGCGTTGGCCTTGAGCAACGCCTCTTCGTGTGGTTTCATGTTTCCTCCTAGGTTATAGTTTCTCTTTGCCTGCGAGCTGATCTAAGTCCATACATACGCCGCATTTCCATGTCTCCGTGTCACCTATCCATCGAAAGTAGCGTCGCTCTAACCAGATATTGTAGCCACATCCCACACAACAATTAACCCAAAAGCGTCCGAGTAGTTGGCCGCCCGGTGCATCATTATCTAAACACCAACGCAACTCAACCCAGCCCTGATGTGGGTTGCGGTTTACGTACGGTTTCTTGGGTCGTGGTTTCCATCTCATGTTTCGCCTTATGCTTTCGTGGTTTGCGCGGTTTTACCACTTTCACCTTGGGCAGTTTGGGTTCTTTCTTTACCCTCGGTTTCTTGGGCGCACGTTCTTTCGCCGTCTTGATCTGGCCTTCAAGGCGTTGCGCCGTACGCCGCGCCTGGTCCGCAGTGATGCGGATAAGACCATCGGCCTCACTTTCCTTCTCCAGAGCCAAGAGTCCTAAGTGGTGTCGTATATCCATAACACAACTCCTTGCCACGTTGCGCACGTAGTAGCACAGTGGAGATATAGAGACCGCGCATGTCGCGCCACGCATCTTCAGGTACACTCTCGAACAAATGTGCTTCGAGTATGTGACCCTCGTAGCATTCGTCGCATTGCATCGAGGTGCAGAATTGGCGACCGCACTGCTGGTCCTGAGTGTACACGTTTAGTGCGTGGTTACAGCTTGGGCGGTATAGTATTTCCACGGCAAATCCTTTCTGCCCAGCGTCCCCGATACTGAGCTGTGGTATAATTCTCGGCGGTACGAAACGCCGAGGGGGCCTCGAAGAAATGTACGCTAAATACATGGGCTTCATAGCACTCATTGCACGACCTATAAGTACATCCAAAAACCCCACACCACGACTGACGGTATCCCTTAGAGCGCATAGGTTGGTCAGTTAGGTGTGGACAAAAGCTAATTGCGTCTTGCATGGCGTAGATATTCCTTCAACAGCGCCCGTATCACGCGGGAAACGTCACCATATCCCGGGTTGAGGCGCCGCACTTCGTTTAGCACGACGGTTTCGATTTCGAGGTGCAGGTGCGAGTACTCTTCGTCTGTGGGTTTTGGTTTTACTGGCATGTTTGCTTTCCTCCTTCGCCCAATCTAAATCTTCTTGGATAAACATATCCTGGCTCGGGTCCATGAGTTCGTGCCAGGCATGGTGTGGCACGATGCAACGACAACAATACCGTGTCTCAGGCATGGGTCCTTCGACGAGCCCTTTGCGGATACAGGTATAACAATAGGTCGCCATTGCCACGTAGTGGCATTCAGCACACTCACATAAAAACACCCCACACAGACTACGCGCCATCTTGAGTTCACTTGATACGCGTACTATGTTGTTTTTTGACCGCGATCTAGGCATGGTCTGACTTTCCTCCTCAGTCGTTGATGAGGATGGTCTTGCACCACGACGGCACACTTGCCTCGCTGCCGTTGCGCGTAAGTACCACAATAACCTTGAACGATGGCGGCGACGCGGGCCACGGCGTTTCACCGTCCGTCAGCACCACGCACACATCGAGTTTGGGTCGCAGTGTGTCGGCATGTCGGATGCCCACGCCCATGTCCGTTCCACCACCCCCCTTAAGCGTTACCTCGCGCACGTTCTTGATCTTCTTGACACCATGCACGGCACAATCGACTTCGATGTCAATGACTTCACCGCCCATTTCTTTCAGTATCCCGCGAGTCTCTGCGATTCCCTTTGCAATATCCTTATCATTCATGCTTCCGCTTGTATCTCGAATCACGCCAATACGCGGAAAGAAATCCTTCATTGTGGGCATAATGGTCTCACTGAGCCCTTGCCTGCGGTGCGGTCGTTTGAACGAATACTCGCGCTTACCGGCGCATTCATTGATATTGCGGTGCGTGGCGTTGCGCAGCTCACGGCGCCATGGCACTTTGGGATGCAGGTATTCGTTGGCCCAGCGATCAAGCCCCGCAGGTACGTTGCCTCGTGTCTTTGCTGCCGTTCCGATCTTCTTGGCAACGTCACGAATAATCAACTCACGCTCGGCTGCGGAGATGCCCTCAAGTCCCGAGCCCTCACCTTCGTCGTCGCCCTCACCCGAGCCCGTGCCCTTCTCGTGTTCACCGGGGTTGCCGGCGCAGCTACCACACTTACCCCCACCTACGTCATAGCTGGGGCCTTCTTTACCCACGTTCTTAGGTAGCTTGGCCCAATACTCTTCTGCCAGCAAGCCATCGGGCAGTCCATACTTCGAGGGAAACTGGCCATTCGCCGGCAACTTGAAGCCCAGGGTCTGAAGTCCTGGGTTTATCTCAAGGTCGCCACAAATGTTAAATCTCGCGGCAGTTTCGCGGCACTCCTTGCACGTCGCTTGAAAAGGTGTGCAATGGATGAACGAGGCCGCGCGCCCGTTGTCCAGGTGGTTGCGCAGTATGTGGTTGATCTCATGGAACAACACGCCCAGCACCTCGGGCTCGCTCCACCTGGCGTCGATGTCGGGATCATACAGCAAATGCCAGTGGCGATCGACGCCCATCGTGCCCATCCCCGGCACTTCTTGGGGCCGCAATGCCCACAAGAGTGCACCGACGTAGTCGTATTCACTTGCAAGGAACATGCGTGCAGTCTGTATACTTTTGGGTATTGCCATTAGGGCTTCTCCTTTGTGATGAGTTCGTTAAATATCGCCAGTGTGCGCATTGCGTCAAAGTTGTCGTGCTGAATGGTATCTGATTCACTGGCTATCCATGCCTTAATGCACTTGGTGTGAGCTGATACGCCTTGATACCAAGCAAGATCCTCATATGGACTGTTGTTGTGCAGCAAGTGTACACCAGGTCCCTTACCTACAAGTTCGTGGCAAATGAGACATGATACACTATGTGCAGCATCCATACCAGCCATATTACCTCATCAGGTATGTAATTTCAATCCTTGTCGGCAATACGTTGTGCGACGCTGGCAGCCTGCACATATTCTGCCTTAAGAGCGTCGCTGAAATGGTGGTTTATTATGTGTGTGCGTTTCTTGGCCCACGTACGCACTGCCTCGAACTCCGCAGACGGATATGCGTATTGTGTTGCACGCCATGCGGCCAGCAGCTGTGTGCCTTCAACATCATATTCTTCGTTTGTTTGTGTCACAAGTCACCTCCATGCGTGGCCCTCGCGGGAAGGCCACGTTGTGGAAGGGACTAACGGTTCATTGATTTGCGGAGATTACGCTGTGCCTCAAGAATCGGGAGGTACGGTTCTGTGAGTTCGGGGTAAAGTGGCAAGTTATGACCGCCCCGTGCGAGCGCAAGATTGCGCGCTGCTGCCGCTGCAAGGTCCGTTGCATTGTCCTTTGCGGCAATAGCCAAGACTTCCCAGCCGGCTTTCCAAGTTTCAGGAGTAAGCTCACGTACAGCTGCGGATACCACGCTGTTAAGGACGGCGAAGGTTTTATCTGGCCGATCATGATATACCTTGAACTTTCCCGGCTTCTTGAGCAGCTCATGCGGATCAGGCAAGTCGAGCGCCTTAATCCATGTAATGAACTCTTGTGCCGTGCCCATGCCTACGCTACCTGCAAGCAGTAGCAACTTCATGTCCCAGCCCTGCCCCGTTGCTTCGCACGCCGCAAGACACGGAATGGCGAGCGAGTACCATGAGCGCAGGGAAGGCCATGGCCCTGATCGCTTGTCCTCGTCCTTGGGCAGCTGCTGCATGTGCTGAGGCATGCGCTTGAAGAACGACGCAACGAGCGCTGCTTGTCCCGACAGGTGCGACTTCCAGTCTTTGGGCAACTTGGGAAACGTCGGCTCGGCCCAGCCCCCAAGAAAGCCTTCGATGGCACTGTTCGTGTCAACGGCCCAGTCGAGCCACACAACGCGATTCGCCATGGGGGGCGGTATGGGCTGTCCACCTACGGCCTGTTCAGGTGGGTTGCAGGCCAGCACAATCGCAACGTCATCGCTGAGTTGTTCCTCGCCGATCATGCGTGAGTCGAGCGGCCGGAGACATGCGGCCATCATCATGGCAGGCGCGCACGTGATCTCGTCAATAAAGATCGTACCCTTGCCGGCCTTGAGGATCGGGTTGAGCCATCCCCCCACAATCGCCAAGCGGATTGTTGTGTGGTCGTTTGCGTCCGTGCGTGGTACGGGATAACCGCCAATGTCTTGCGGCTCGTGGACCACCGGAATAAACGTCACGAGCGGCTCGTGCAGCGCGTCGACGATTGCGCCTATGGTCTTGGTCTTGCCCGTGCCGGGCTCCCCTTGGACCATTGCGGGCACCCGTGCCTGTATCAGCAGGGCGAGTGCCTCGATTTGTTTGCTTGCCATGTGTGTGTTCCTCCTTGGTTATGGGTTAGTGTTTCATGCGTCAAAATAACTGAACATATAATGCCGAGGGAGCCGTTGAGGGATATCTGTCACCCACGAGTCCATGCATAATCCCATGCGTTTTGGCGCAGTGCGTGCAGACATAGCGTCCTACCCGGGCCTTGTGCGAACAAGTATCACATAGGTGCGCCGCAGTGACTGCTGGGATGCGGTTGTCGTGCGCTGTTGTTCGTAGACGCAACGGGCTAAAACACTCTAGGCAATAAATGGTTTCAGGAAACTTTGGAGAGTGCATCATTGGAGTCTCGTGAGATGGCCCACAGCGTAACCATCAACCATGCCTCGGTCGAACTCTTCCGCTTCGGCGTCGCTCATCTTGCGCTTATAGTGCGCTGTAAGCTTGCCCAGCGAGTAGCCGATGTTGAATACGTACGATGGGTCCCGGGCCGCACCGGGATCGTGGACCTGCGCATGCGCGCGCCGTAAGAAATCTTTGAAGTTAAGCTTGCTCATCGGATACCCCACAGTTTCGGATGCCGTTGAAGCATTCGAATTATTTTTTCATCTATACGTCTCCGCGACTCTTTGGCCCACTCCGCAACACGATTGCGAAGCTCTCCCTCGGCGGGATAGCCGCACTCCCGCCATTCGTTCAAGATACGTTCGCCTTCCGCGTTCCAAGATAGTGGCTTGCTCATATGCCGCATGCCTCCGTGAACTTATTTCGGTCGAAATTTTCATAGTCGCGCCCGAGCAGATTGCACAAGTGTCGCACCAGCTCGCGTTCTTCGTCGAGGGACTCACGTGCAAGTTGTTTCATCGTGGTCTCTTGCCGTATGATGTGCGCGAGTAGTGTGTAGTGTTTGCGACTCATCGCATTAACTCCGCCATTGTGTACGCTGCGATGAACTCGGGTGAATCCACGTCACGATAGAGTGAAATCAGCTTCTCGTCGCTCGAAATGTTAGGCGACGTGAGAATCGCCTCAAGCTGGTGATGTATGAAAAAGCTTGACACGTTGCGTCCGTATTGGCCCCAGCCGGGCCGTCTATAGCCTGTCACAAAGCTCTGGATATTCTTCATGCCCGTGAAGTCCAGCCACTTGTTAGTAAGCACGTAGATTGTTGACCTTGAGTCGTACTGCATTACCACATAGTCCTTGGGGATTGTGTTGCGGCTTTGCCGCGCGAGGCACACGTGACTGCGCTGATGTGTTCGCATGCCACCTGGGCTTATCATGCGCGCGCAGTGTGGACATGCGACATGCGGATATGAGATACGTGGTTTGCGCTTTAGTGTCTTCCGTGGTGGGCAAAAGTCAATCGCCGACGGTGCTTCGTTATTTTGTTCCGCCATTCGGTCCTCCAAGGCGCACTAACGTCCATAGGGCTTGAAATTGTGGGTTATTCTCGGGCAAGGTACAGCACATCTCGAACTCTTGCTCGGTAATTTGCGGAGAGTAATATAGGTCTACGATGGATTGACGCAGATAGCGACGTGACCAGATACGCGCTGGATGTCCCCAGCCGCCCCGTGAATGCCCCGTGACGGCAGTCATAACATGAGGTCCCTTTATGGCAGATAGCCATTGCTTACGGCGAACCGTTTGGTCGAAGTAGAATGTGTCAGTCCAACCCTGGGCTACATATCTGAGATGCAGACCATGGACCCGACAGCCCTGTGTGTGTAGGTGGCGACGCAGCGAGGGCTGTCGCAGCTCCATCTCGCAGTTAGGGCAGTGTGTTGTTGGTTTTGCCTTTACATCTTTGGCCATGTGTATATCCAATCGGTTGCTCGTTTCTGTCCCTTGAGTTCGTGCCATATCTCGTGGGTCTGGACGCACCCCTCACACAACCACGAACCTACCACGTGATGTGCATCTAAAACACAACACTCATCCTGCAAGCATTGTGCCACAACATACATCACCTCGTGGCAGTCGCGGCAAAGACGCAGCAACAGCGCATTACCTAGGTGCTCAGGGCGATTTGGTGTAAACACCATTGTCATCACACGTGTACTTACCCAGCAACTCATACCATTTCACTGCGTCGCGCCTCACACCGCTGCATTTCAACCACCACACGAAGTCACACAACGCGGCAAATTTAATGGGTGGTTCGGGTACTCCGATGAGTGATTTCATGCGTGTTCCTTAAGTTCGTGCCACACTTCGTGTAACCAGGCACACCGCGCACAGACAAAAATATTACGCAAGCCCCCCGCAAAGATTGAACGATGTGCAGGCCAGCATACAAAGCAACGCTTCGTGGGTTTCTTGCCCTTACACTCGACGCAGCGCCTACGTCGCATGCGACGCTTCCTCGGATGTCTTGGCATATACGCCTTCGTCGTCACACATAAGCCATGCGATGTATGTGTCGGTCCAGCGCTTGTCCTCGGGCTTGGCACGGGTGATATGGTCTATGGCCTCGCGTAGCGTCATCTTGGACCCATAGATGTGATACCCGCTCGGCACAATCACGCGTCGCTCTCCACTTCCACGAGCCCTGTAGGCAAGACCTTACGAAGCATGGTCACTACGAGCGTGCGAAACTTCTCTATGCTCTCGCTGTTACGCACAATCTCGGACTTGAAACTAATACGAACGGTTATGCTTTGCATCGAATTCTCCCTTGCTCATGAATTTTCGCACATTACGTAGCGAAACACGAGTGCGCCGCGCCTTAAGACACGCGAACACCAGCATCATCGCGACCCATGCGCCGAGTCCATAACCCACGATACCAAGCAATGCACTAAATATTGCCATTGGTCCCCCTAGTTTTTGACCCAAGGTTTCGGTGAGGGAACTTGAAAACCCCAAACCCGATCATCGGGCGATTTTGCCGCAAGATACGCGGCTTTGCGGCCATATTTCGATGAGCCGCTTGGGGCTTCGTTGTACTTCGCACGTCGTGTTTGCTTTTTTCGCTTTGCCATCACGCTACCTCCCTGTGCAATCTCGTTATGTGACAACGCTCACACTGTTCGTATTCGCTTTGCTCGCCTGTCTTGAACCGATGCCACAAATGCCCAAGCTTCAAACAAAATGCGTTCATGCTCATACCTCCATTGCCCATGAGTATTGGTCGCAAGGCCACAGACCGACTACAAGTGACTGGGACGAGCCCTGTGTTAGTGTTCACGAGTCGTGTGGTATGACCTTGTGATCAATACTCATGAGATGCCTAATTCTCTTTCCTTACGCCAGTGAAGGCTTTCGTGCATCACCAGTTTAACCTTATCTTCGTCACTAAGTGTCGGATGCTCCGCAAAGAACTTAGTGAGATGCTTTTCGAGATATTCCAGTATGTCCACCAATCATCTCCAGTCACGCCCCTCGTAGGAAGGGCGTGCATTGGAAGGGACTAGAAGCGGGCAACTTCGACAGGCTTCTTGGTAGAGAACTCGTCTTTGTGCTCCGTGAGGAACGTTTTGATCTCGTCACTGTGCTCCAGCAACCTGGTCATCTGCTCTGGGTACAGGGTCGTGGGGAACCGTCCGAGCCCGTAGACGCTCAGCGCGCCCTTCTCAGAGACCTTGAGGCGGACTTTCGGCGTTCCCTTGGCCCGGAGCTGCGCGTTCAGGGCTTCCAATTCGGCCACTCGTTTCGCAAGGATTTCTTCTGTATTCATAAAACCTCCCGTGTGTGATGTGTCCGGCGTAATTCCGGCTTAGGTTCTCAATTCGCTACGTAGTTTGCGAATCTCTGCCTCGTTTGCCACTATTTGGGCCTGAAGTGCGTCGCGCTGTGGTGCGCCGCGCGGCTTGCGTGGCTTGGCCTGACGTGATAGGTAAGGCGCGTCCCAAGGTGAAGGCATAGAGAGTGCTATGGCCAGGCGCCTCGTTGCCGCGAGCTGCGCGTCACACCCATGCTGCGTTACGACGTAGTCGCCCTCGTCGCAATCACAACGCCATGTTTCATTGCAGTGCTCGCAGAGATGGTTATGGTCCAGGCCCTTCCATGGGCCTTTAGGTGCGTCTCCAAGCGATGCTTGTATCTCGCGTGCCTTGAGCGCTTGGCGTAGGAATAGGATTTCCATCTCGCGCTCTCTGGCCTTGTGCCTTAGAGCGGCCTTAAGGCGCTTGATCTCCTGGGCATTGGCGTCGATTTGGTTGTGTGGGTTTGTGTTCATGCAGCGCCGATAAAGCGACTTTTGTGCCAGTGCACTTTTGAGAACTTTATGGTGCGCTAGGGAGTTTGCGACCGCGCGGCACGCTTCTTGCTGTTGTCACAAACGTGGCAAACGGTGGCAAAGTGTGGCAAAATGCGTGCAAGTGCGGCAAAGTGCGTTCGATTCCGTTGGCACGCCGATTGCGACGCCCATACGCGCACACATACTCGCGCACGTGCGCGAGCGCGTACCCGCGCGTCGCAAATGCCGTGCCATTGGAGGAATTTGGTGCGATTGTTGCCACGAGCGACTGGCACAAATCTTGCATGCGCCGGCGTCGCCGGGCGCTCACACCCTACCCTAGGGGGTACCCCGGGGCGATGCGCCCCCCGGGATAAACCACATAGAAAATTGCGTACTTAGGTTCACACAGTGAACATTCTCGCACCACCTACCACATACCACAAATGCACCCCACACCACAACGCCACAAATGCCGTGCGAACATTCTGCGCGCCGTACACCGCACCACGCGTTTTTGGGCCCGCCGGCGCACCACCTATGAACATTTCGGCCGCCGCAGACGGCGGGAAGTTCTGGGAACTTGAAAGCACTTCTTCACCCTGTCCGCACTTTTCCCTAACGAATTCGCGACGTTACACGGGTCGTTCGTGGCGGGCTTGTCCATTCTCGCCCAAATATCCCCGCCTTTTCACATAGTTACACAAATCGCGGACACCTCAAATTTTAGCCCTATAAGAGAGTGATGTCCGTAAAAATTTGCGGACATGCGGACATGGGGCGTCGGTCGGGGAAACCGACTCACCTGTCGGGCGGCGGCCATTAGGGCCGCACGCCCTCGGGTGAAGCAGTGCACGTTACGGACAGCCCCGAGCCCCGAGGATGGGGCCGAGGGCCATACCACCAGAGACCCATTGACATGCCACGCCGCGCATGCTATTCTGGCCGTATGGGTAGGATACGTCGACCGCCACGGCCGCAGGCGCCGCTCGTACCACATACGCAAGCGACGCCCTATTCTATGGACGCGCGGACGTACGAACGCGAGGAGTTGGGGGAACAAGAACTTGAAATCCTTCGTCGCCTTCTCGAACGACAAGAACCTAAGAGCATATGTGTCGACATGGGGCTTGCGCGGCAGACTCTGGATGCACTGTCCCTTCAACCCAGGTTTCAGCGTGAGTACGAACTTCAGGCGAAGATTGCCGATCGAAGCATTCGAGTACGCATGGAACGCCTCGCAGGTGAGGCTCTTGACGTTGTCCGAGACGTTATGCGTACTGCGGTATCTCCCGGTAACCGCCTTCGAGCTGCGGTGGAGATACTTGATCGAAGCGGCTACGTCAAAATTGAGAAGCGACTCACGGTTACCGCCGATGCTGAATCGATCATTCGCGAACTCAATCGTCTGGGAGCCACCGACGCTGTGCCGTCTGACCCAGTGACCGTACCACATGCCACACAAGTCGTACCTACTAATGAAGGGGGAGAAACATTTGAAGACGCGGAATTTGAGGAAATCGGCGCGGCCGTCGCCAACGCCGTCGCCGAAGGGCGACTCGATCAAGACGCTTAAGAAACCTCGCCGCAAGGCGCGGGTGCCCCGGGCGCTGCCGCCCGTCGATCTGGACGCACAGGAGTGGCGCTGCATTCTCACGATCCATCGGGCCAACGAACTGACCGACCAGCAACGCTACGTTATCGTCAATTGGCTGCGGGCCAAGATCAATGAACTCGGGACCGATGAGTTCGGCCGCAACCTCGCACCGACATATCGCGCACGGACCCTGGTGTAATGGCCACACTGACCAAAGACCAAGAGATCGCCCGCACGATGAAGCGGTGGTACAGTGACCCGTGGGCCGCCATACGCGAGGGCAAAATCTTTACGCTTGACCAGACGGACGCGCGGACGCCGGTAAAACAGTTTCCCCCGAAACAACACCTCGAACAGATCACGCGGATATGGGAAGCAAACCCCATGTTGCTTGTACCCAAGAGTCGGCGCATGATGCTTTCGTGGTTGATGTGCTACCTGCATTTGTGGTATGCTATGTTTCACCCAGGACGTGCGATCTTTATCGTCAGCGACAAGGAGCAAAAGAGTGATGGTCTGGTCCGTATGTGTGAATTCATGTACACGAATATCCCAGACGGGACAATTCTTAAACCGATCATGCGCTCAAAATATTGCGCGCTGGAGTTTCCCGGACTGGATTCCTACATCATGGGCCTTCCAAGCGGGGCCGCTCAGCTTCGACAGTACACCGCTTCTGCGCTACTTTTTGATGAATTCGCATTTTGGGGTGACGCCATGGAAACGCTTGGTGCTGCTCGGCCCACTATCGAAGGTGGGGGGCGTCTCACCATCGTCTCTTCAGCACAAGATGGTCCATATAAAAAACTCGTGTTCGATGAAACCCTGGCTTAACATAGCGGAGGAATAATGTTTGACGAAGGACAGCATCATCCCAAGTGGTCGTTTGTACGCGGGTGGAACGAGCGGCGTTGCACATGCGCCGCCTGCTTACCGGCGTTGCAGTTCCGACAGCAGCCTACCATGGCGCCATACCTGCCGGTAATGCAGCCACAGCCAGCGCCCTCCCCCTATTTTTATGGTGACATAGTCCGAACCACCAGCGGCACCACCAATGTCAAGTAACGTCTCGCCACTCGCGGCCGTACTACTGGGCAACCCGGGCGGCATCGCATACGTCCCGGACCTACCCCAGGGCGCCGTCGTCACCAACACCACGCGCGGCATATGGGAGTGGACCAATGTACAAAACGGCTTTCACGTCGCGCTCGTTCATTTTTCAAGCGACCCTTCCAAGGACAGTGACGCATTCGTCACGGAAGCACGCAAAGGAACTTCGGTCGCTAACTACGAACGCGAGTACAATATTCGCTGGCAAAGTTTTCGAGGCAAGCCGGTTTTCTCGGAAGACTTCAAGCGTAATTTCCACGTTTCTACCGCGCCACTCGTGGCCCAGTCACAACTACCTATTATTCGTGGATGGGACTTCGGTCTATATCCCGCATGTGTGTTTACCCAATTATGGCCGGGGATGCGATTGGTGGTGCTCCGAGAGATATGCGAATCGGGCATGGGTCTCGAACGGTTTCTCGAAGAGGTTGCTGCGAAATCCATTGAGTGGTTTCCGGGGTCGCGCAAGTACTACGAAGTAGTAGACCCCGCAGGTTTCGCCCGCTCGGCGAACGACGAACGTACCGCCGTGTCGATGCTCGCGAACACGTCGACATACCGCATGAACGTCACTCCCGGGGTGCAGGTTCCGGCGGAGCGTCTCAAGGCCGTACGCAAATTCCTGAGTCGCGTGGTGCGCGGCGAGCCCGCGATGCTGATCGACCCATCGTGCCCCATGGTCATCGGTGGCATGGACGGCGGCTACCACTATTCCTATAATGTATCTGGACAACTCAGAGAAAAGCCCGAGAAAAACATCTACTCACATCCGGCCGACGCCCTACAGTATGTGGCCACGCGAGTCCTGGAAATGGACCTGAGTGGTACTGCGGTGCCCGAAATCAAATCTCCCAGTTATGGTTTCAGAAATGCTAACTCAATAAAGGAACACACCCAACATGGCACAAAATAGTTCTACCTATACCGGCGTACAACTCGCCCAAGACGAGGTAAAAGAAGGTGCAAAGCAAAAGACCAAAACCGCCGTGGTGGACGATGAGACCGCTCTCGCCTTTTTCACGCATGTCTACACGGCCGCTGATGAGGCGCGGCGGCCTCGTGAGGCCGTCTGGAAGCAGTCTTGGGATTTGTACAACGGTCAGTACGACTGGAGCGGCAAAGCGAACTGGCAATCAAAGGTCAACATCTCACTGGTACGGCAAGCCGTCGACCGCGCAGCAGCGACCTTTCGTCGCGCGCTCGTTCGCATGCGTAACTTTTTTGGGGTCGAAGCGGAATCCCGGGTTGGTTATCAGCAGGGTTTGTTCACGCGTTCCCTTTTGGATTACTGGCTCGACCGCGCCGGATTTGTGCGAGAGTTCACTTCGGCACTTAAGGTGGGTCTCATCACTTCAACGATCATAATGAAAGTGTGGTGGGAGTACTGTTGGGTCAACGACTTGACCGTCGAAATGCAAGAGAGTAAAGTTCCTACAGAGTCGTTCGGTCTGGAGACAGGATATGAAACCAAGCAAGTTGCTAAACCAAAACGCGGCCAGAGGCTTGTTGGTAAACTGGGACTTCGAGCTGTCGATCCGTTCAAGTTTTGGGTGGTCCCAGGGAGTGAAGGTCGATACGTCATCGAGCGTACCGAAGCTTTGCTTGCAGATTTGGAAGCCATGGCCAAAAAGGGTATTTATGACATCGAGGCCGTTGCGCGGCTCGTACCTAATGCAGGTTCCGCTGACGTAAACTCCCAGGAAGACGCCGAGCGCAAGGGCGAACTTCCGGCGACCAATAAAAACTCGTTCATGAAAAGCGTCAATCTTTACCACTACTGGGGCGACATCTTCGACGAAGAGGGCAAGATTCTGATGCGCGACGCGACGTTCACCGTGGTGTGCAGCGCGAACGGTGACCCCGTCGAGATCATTCGCAAGCCCCGGGCGAATCCCTTCTTTCACGGCTGCGCGCCCTACGTCGTCGGTACGCCCTACGTGGTACCATTCTCGACTTACAATCGCGGCATCGTCGAAGACGTGGCGGGCGTCGCCTGCATGATTACGGAACTCTCGAACCTCATTGCGGACGGCGCCATGTTCGACGCCATCAAGGCATTCGAAATCGACATTGACCAACTTTACTCTCAGGCGGAGGCAGCCGATGGTGTGTATCCCGGGAAGACATTTCGTAAAAGTGGACTCAAATCAGGACCCGTGGACAAGCCCCTTGTACGGGCTGTTGACGTGGGCAAAATGCCACACGAGGCCATCCATGCGCTGGCATACTTCGACAGTATCTTCCAGAAAGGGACACAGATCACTGAATTCGTTTCTGGATTCGGGGGGAGCGGAAGCAAGACTGCCACTGAGGTCTCTACAAAGACATCGCAGGCTCTCGAAGGGCTCGATGATGCCGCTCGTACCGTGGAAGAAACCGTCATTGAGCCGCTGCTGGAGCTGGGAGCAAAGACGATTTACCAGTTTCACACGAACTATACAATGCCCCGTCTGGTCGAAAACTTCCCTCAAGCCTCGATGATGCTGCAAACCCTCTCACCGGCCGAGCGTTACATCCTGATGGCGGCCGACGAGGGCTTTCAGTTCAAGGCGCGTGGCATAAGCATCATGCTGGACAAACAAAAATCCCTTGAACAAGTAGGGCAGTTCTTGCAACTCGCGGGCCACATCCCCGGGATGCTCCAGCGCCTCAACGTCGACTACGTCCTCGAAGACATCTCCATGGCCCTCGGCTGGAACCCCGAGCGCGCGCTACTCCGGCCCGCACCTTCGGTCCAGGTAATGGGCCAACAGGGCGCCCAGGGCGGCCAAGGCTTTCCACAACAGGGCACCGGTCCCACCCCAGCGCAACAGGTCGCGGGTGAGCAGGGAGCCGAGCAGGGTGGAGCACAAGGGAATCCCATGGCAATTATGGGAGCTTTAGGGTAACAGCTAGTACCCACGGCCTCCTCCCCGTGCGGTACGATCGCCCATTTACCAGGGGGCGGCGATTCATAAATAGCCCCCCGGTGCCAACCCTCTTGACACGTGACTCCACAAATGGTATCTTTTAAGGAAAGGTAACACATATCATGGCAACCGAACGCGTAGCATCTCGCAACGAATGGCTCGACAAACATGCCGAGCACGATGACTTTGACCCGACCAAAATAACGATTTCACCCAAGGCCAAGGGCCAACTGGCAGACGGCTACTCGAAGCTCGACGCTGGCAAAGACGCCACGGGCAAACCGCTCCAAC
>Ga0208454_1000841_pt1 | contig 14638 bp, 14 predicted proteins | sample EasRivMeERMZT100_FD_187530 | JGI IMG/M metagenome (GOLD analysis project Ga0208454, IMG submission 187530) | Soil microbial communities from meander-bound floodplain in the East River, Colorado, USA - East River MetaG ERMZT100 (SPAdes) (version 2) | ecosystem: Environmental > Terrestrial > Soil...
CGATCACCCCGAGCGCGAGCCGGTCCTTCACAGAGCCGAGCGGGTTGAACGCCTCGATCTTCACGTACAGGTCCGCCCCCGGCGGGGCGAGCTTGCCGATCTTCACTACCGGGGTGTTGCCGATCGTCTCGAGTATGTTGGCGTATCTCGCCATGATCAGGCGACCTCGAACAGACCTGCGGCGCCCATGCCGCCGCCGATGCACATGGTGACCACCACGTACTTCGCGCCGCGGCGTTTGCCCTCGATGAGCGCGTGACCGACGAGGCGCGCGCCCGACATGCCGTAGGGATGACCGACGGCGATTGCGCCGCCGTTGACGTTCAGCCTGTCGTGCGGGATGCCGATGCGGTCGCGGCAGTAAATCACCTGCACGGCGAAGGCCTCATTCAGCTCCCACAGGTCGATGCTGGTTACGCTCTTGCCGGCCTGCTCCAGCAGCTTGGGCACCGCGAACACCGGGCCGATGCCCATCTCCTTCGGATCGCAACCCGCCGCGGCGAAGCCGCGAAAAATGCCAAGAGGCGTCAGGTTCCGCCGCGCGGCCTCTTTCGCGCTCATGACCACGCAGGCCGATGCCCCGTCGGAGAACTGGCTCGCGTTGCCGGCAGCGACGCAGCCGCCCTCGATCGCGGGCTTGATCTGCGACACGCCCTCATAGGTGGTGTCCGGGCGGATGCCCTCGTCCTCGGATGCGGTGACCTCCTTGATCGAGTCCTTGCCGGTGTTCTTGTCGACCACCTTCATCTTGGTGGTGATCGGCGCGATCTCGTCCTTGAACTTGCCCTCGGCGCGGGCCTTGGCCGCGCGCTGCTGGCTCTGCACGCCATACTCGTCCTGCTTCTCGCGCGAGATGTCGTAGCGCCGCGCGACGTACTCGGCGGTCTGCAGCATCGGCCAGTAGGTCTCGGGCTTGTGGCGATGCAGCCACTCGTCCTGGAAGTGGTGCTTGTTCATCTCGTTCTGCACCAGCGAGATCGACTCGACGCCGCCGGCGACGTAGACGTCGCCTTCGCCGGCCATGATGCGCTGGCTGGCGAGCGCGATGGTCTGCAGCCCCGAGGAGCAGAACCGGTTCACGGTCATGCCCGGCACGCTGATCGGGCACCCGGCGCGGATCGCGATCTGGCGCGCGATGTTCCAGCCGGTGGCGCCTTCGGGATTGGCGCAGCCGATGATCACGTCCTCGACCTCGTCGGCGTCGACTTTCGCGCGCTCGAGCGCTGCGTGCACCACGTGCCCGCCCATCTTGGCGCCGTGCGTCAGGTTGAGCGCGCCGCGCCAGCTCTTGCACAGCGGCGTGCGTGCGGTAGAAACGATGACAGCCTCCTCATTTGCCCGACTAGCCATTGAACCTCCTGCCTTCCTTGGCAAATTTCACCAGCGCCGGCGCCGGCTGCCATTGCGATCCCTGGTATCCGGTCTTGAACCTGTTAATTGAATCCAGCACCTTGTCCAGCCCGACCAGGTCGGCGTAGAACATCGGCCCGCCGCGATAGGGCGGGAAGCCGTAGCCGGTGAGATACACCATGTCGATGTCGGAGGCACGCAGCGCGATGCCCTCCTCGAGGATGCGCGCGCCCTCGTTGGCGAGGGCGAAGATGCAGCGCTCGACGATCTCGTCGTCGGGGATCTTTCGGGGTTTGACGCGGACTTCGCTTCGATACTGCTCGAGGAGCTTCTCGACTTCAGGATCGGGCACGGGCTTGCGGCTGCCCTTCTCGTAGCGGTACCAGCCGCGTCCGGCCTTCTGCCCGAACCAGCCCTTCTCGCAGATGCGGTCGGCGACCTTCGAGTACACCATGTCGGGGCGCTCGCTTGCGCGGCGCTTGCGGATTTCCCAGCCGATGTCGTTGCCCGCCATGTCGTACATGGCGAACGGCCCCATCGCCATCCCCCAGCGCTGCAGCGCGCCGTCGACCTGCGCCGGCGTCGCGCCTTCCTCGAGCAGGAACAGGCTCTGCTGCACGTACTTTTCGAGCATGCGGTTGCCGATGAAGCCGTCGCACACGCCGGAAACCACGGGGACCTTCTTCAGGGTCTTGCCGAGCTTCATGGTCGTGGCGAGCACGTCCTTGGCGGTTTGCTTTCCGCGCACCACCTCGAGCAGCCGCATCACGTTCGCCGGCGAGAAGAAATGGGTGCCGACCACGTCCTCGGGACGCTGGGTGGCGGCGGCGATCTGGTCGACGTCGAGGGTCGAGGTATTGGTGGCGAGGATCGCGCCCGGCCGCACGATGCCGTCGAGCTTCTTGAAAAGATCCTGCTTCACGTCCATGCGCTCGAACACCGCTTCGACCACGATGTCGGCGCCTTTGATTTCACCGAGATTTGTCGCTGGTGAAATCAGGGCCATACGCTTGTCCATGTCGGATTGCGTCAGGCGGCCTTTCTCGACGGTGGCGGCGTAGTTGCTCTTGATTCTCTGGATGCCTTTGTCCAACGCTTCTTGCGTGGAGTCGACCAGCGTCACCGGGATCCCGGCATTGGCGAAGCACATGGCGATGCCGCCGCCCATGGTGCCGGCGCCGATCACCGCCGCCTTCTGGATCGCGCGCACCCGCGTATCGTCGGGCACGTCCGGAATTTTCGAGGTCTGGCGCTCGGCGAAGAACATGTGGCGCAGCGCCTTCGACTCGGCGGTATTCACCAGGCGCTGGAAGCGCTCGCGCTCGACTTTGCGGCCCTCGTCGAAGGGCAGCGTCGCCGCCGCCGCGGCGCAGGCCACGATCTCGAGCGGCGCGGGGTAGCCGCGAGATTCCTTCGCCACCTCGTCGCGCACCCTGGCGAAGAACGCTTCGGGGTCGCCGTCGAGCTTCGCCTTCATGTCGCGGACGCGGCGAATCGGCCGGGGCTGCTGGAGGAACTTGATGGCCGCTTCCAGAAGATCGCCCGTGACGATTTCGTCGACCAGGCCGAGCTCCTTGGCCTTCTCCGCGGGAATCGTGTTGCCCGTAGTCATCATGCGCACGGCATCCGCCATCGGAATGATGCGCGGCAGGCGCTGCGTGCCGCCCGAGCCGGGAAGGATGCCGAGCTTCACTTCGGGCAGGCCGAGCTGCGAGCGCGGTGCCGCCACGCGGTAGTGGCAGCCGAGCGCGAGCTCGAGGCCGCCGCCGAGGGCGAAGCCACCGATCGCAGCGACGAGCGGCTTCTTCATCGCGTCCTGCTGGTCGTTGACCTCGAACAGGTCGGGCCTTTCGCGGGGCTTGCCGAACTCGCGGATGTCGGCGCCGCCGGAAAAGGCCTTGGCCGAGCCGATGATCACCACGCCCTTCGCGGCCGGGTCCGCCTCGGCCTTCTTGAGGCATTCCATCAGCTCGGCGCGCAGCGCGTTGCCCAATCCGTTCACCGGCGGGTTGTTCATGGTGATGACGGCGATGCCGTCGCGGACGGCGTATTGAGCGACGTCGCTCATGCGGGACCCTCCAAGGGGACGCGCCGATTCTAACGGTTGTCCGGCTAGAATCCACCAGAGGAGGAGGGGATTGGCCGAAGCGCTTGCCTCGGAGCCGTTGCTGCGCGTGCGCGACGTCGCCGTGCGTTTCGGCGGCATCGTGGCGCTCGACGGCGTTTCCTTCGACGTCCAGCCGGGAAAGATCGTCGGGCTGATCGGCCCCAACGGCGCCGGCAAGACCACGCTCTTCAACTGCGTGTCGCGGCTCTACGAATGCGACCGCGGCGAGATCCATTTCGACGGCAAGGCGCTCCTTCCGGTGCCGCGCCACCGCGTGGCCGCACTCGGGATCGGCCGCACGTTCCAGAACCTGGCGCTGTTTCGCACCATGACGGTGCTCGACAACGTCATGGTCGGCCGTCATTGCCGCACGCGCGGCGGGTTCTTCGCCAACGCGTTGCGCCTGCCCTATGCGGTGAACAGCGACCGCGGCGCCGCGCAGCAGGCGCGCGCCCTGCTCGCGCTGCTCGGGCTGGAGGGGGCGGCCGCGACGCGCGTCTCCGACCTGCCTTTCGGCACCCAGAAGCGCGTGGAGCTGGCGCGCGCCCTGGCGGCCGAGCCCAAGCTCCTGCTGCTCGACGAGCCGGCGAGCGGCCTGAACCACGAGGAGGTCGGCAGGCTCGGCGCGCTGATCCGCGAAGTGCGCGACACGTTCAGGCTCACCGTGCTGCTGGTCGAGCACCACATGAACCTGGTGATGAGCATCTCCGACTGGGTGGTGGCGCTCAACTTCGGGCGCCGCATCGCCCAGGGTACGCCGGCGGAAGTCCGCAGCCACCCGGAACTGGTGAAGGCCTATCTTGGCGCTGCTTGAAGTCAGCCGGCTCCACGCGCGCTACGGGCATACCCGCGTGCTGCACGGAATCGACTTCCGCATGGAAGAGGGCTCGATTACAGCGCTGCTCGGCGCGAACGGCGCCGGCAAGACCACCACCCTGCGCGCCCTGTGCGGCATGTTGAAGACCGAGGGCGAGGTGCGCTTCGCCGGCGAAAGCATCGCGCGGCGCATGACCGAGGACATCGTGCGCCTGGGCATCGCGCACGTTCCCGACGGCCGCGGCACCTTTCTCAACTTGACGACCGAGGAGAACCTGCGCCTGGGCGCGTACGTGCGGCGCGACAAGAACGCCGTCGAGTCCGACCTCGAGCGCATGTTCGGCTACTTTCCGCGCCTCAAGGAGCGCCGCCGCCAGCAGGCCGGCACGCTCTCGGGCGGCGAGCAGCAGATGCTCGCGGTGTCGCGCGCGCTGATGCTCTCGCCGAAGCTGATGCTGCTGGACGAGCCCTCGTTCGGCCTCGCACCGCTGCTGGTGCGCGAGCTGTTCCACATCCTGCGACGCATCAACGAAGCCGAGCGCGTCAGCATGCTGCTGGTCGAGCAGAACGCCGCCATGGCGCTCGATCTCGCCGATCACGCGTACCTGATGGAGACCGGGCGCATCGTTCTTGCCGGAAAATCGTGTGAATTGAAGAGCGACGATGCCGTGCGCCGCTCCTACCTGGGCTATTGATGGACGTCGTTCTCCACCAGGTGCTCGCCGGCCTCGCCACCGGCGGCATTTACGCGAGCCTCGCGCTCGCCCTGGTGATGATCTACCAGGCGACGCACCTCGTGAACTTCGCTCAGGGCGAGATTGCGATGTTCACCACCTACATCGCGTGGAGCCTGGTCAACGCCGGCGTGCCGTACTGGCCGGCGTTCGGGATCACCGTGGCGGTCGCGTTCGCTTTGGGAATCCTCATTGAAAGAGTCGTCATCCGCCCGGTCGAGAACGCCCCGGTGCTCGCGGTGGTGGTGGTGTTCATTGCGCTCCTCGTCATTCTCAACAGCGTCGCGGGCTGGATCTACACCTACACGATCAAGAGCTTCCCGAGCCCGTTCCCGAAGGAGCCGCTGTTCGGCATTCGCTACATGTCGCCGCACGAGCTCGGCGCCATCGGCGTGACGCTGCTGGTGCTGGCGGCCCTTTACGCGTTCTTCCGCTTCACGCCGCTCGGTCTCGCGATGCGCGCGGCGGCGCAGAACCCGCAGTCGAGCCGCCTGGTCGGGATCCGCGTCGGCTGGATGCTCGCGCTCGGCTGGGGCCTTGCCGCCGCGGTCGGCGCGGTCGCCGGCATGATGGTGGCGCCGATCGTGTACCTCGACCCGAACATGATGGGCGGCATCCTGCTCTACGCGTTCGCGGCCGCGCTGGTGGGCGGCATCGACAGCCCGATGGGCGCGGTGATCGGCGGCTTCGCGGTCGGCGTGCTGGAGAACCTGCTCGGCGCCTTCGTCATCGGCAACGAGCTCAAGCTCACGGTGGCGCTCGCGTTGATCATCGGCGTGCTGCTGGTGCGGCCTTCGGGGTTCTTCGGGAAAGTGCACGTGACTCGCGTATGAAGAGGAATGTCTTGCTAATAGCAATTCTGCTGATCATCGCCTGCGCGCTGCCCTTCGTCGTCAGCAACTACCGCACCTTCCAGCTCACGCTGGTCATGGTCTACGCCACCGCGCTCCTGGGCCTCAACATCCTCACCGGCTACAACGGCCAGATCTCGCTCGGCCACGGCGCCTTCTATGCCCTGGGCGCGTATTGCGCCGCAATACTGATGGACCAGGCGGGCGCGCCTTATTGGGCCACCGTGCCGGTCGCCGCCGCGGTGTGCCTGGTCGCGGGATTCCTCTTCGGCCTGCCGGCGCTGCGGCTCGAGGGCCTGTACCTCGCGCTTGCCACCTTCGCGCTGGGCGTGGCCATGCCGCAGCTACTGAAGTACGATCACCTGGCGAAATGGACCGGCGGCGTGCAGGGCATCGTCATCGCGAAGCCGGAGGCGCCTTTCGGTCTACCCTTGAACGCCGACCAGTGGCTCTATTTCTTCACCCTCGCGATCACCGTGGCGATGTTCGTGCTCGCCTGGAATCTGCTGCGCGGCCGCATCGGGCGCGCGCTGGTGGCGATCCGCGACCAGCACATCGCCGCCGAGGCGATGGGGATCGACAGCGCGCTCTACAAGTCGGCCGCGTTCGGCGTCTCGGCGATGTACACCGGCGTCGCCGGCGCGCTCTCCGCGATCGCCATCCAGTACGTGGCGCCGGACAGCTTCAACATCTTCGTCTCTATCGTGTTTCTCGTCGGCATCGTGGTCGGGGGCCTGGCCTCGATCTCGGGCGCGCTGTACGGCGCGCTCTTCATCCAGTTCGTGCCGAACCTGGCCGACGAGATCTCGAAGGCCGCCCCGTGGGCGATCTTCGGCGTATTCATGATCGGCTTCGTGTACCTGATGCCGACCGGCGTCGCAGGCGCGATACGCCTGCTTTTGGCTAAGAGGAGGAGTTCACCATGAAAGCGAAGCTCGCAACGCTTGCGGCGATGGCCGCGCTCGCCGCTTCCCCCGCGCACGGCCAGAAGAAGTACGACCCGGGCGCGTCCGACAGCGAGATCAAGGTCGGCAACACCAATCCCTACAGCGGACCGGCGTCGGCCTACGGCACCATCGGCAAGACCATCGCCGCGTACTTCAAGATGGTGAACGAGCAGGGCGGCATCAACGGCCGCAAGGTCAACTTCATCACCTACGACGACGGCTACAGCCCGCCGAAGACCGTCGAGATGGCGCGCAAGCTCGTCGAGCAGGACCAGGTGCTGTTCCTGTTCCAGACGCTCGGCACGCCGCCGAACACCGCGATCCACAAGTACATGAACATGCGCAAGGTGCCGCAGATGCACGTCGCCACCGGCGCGACCAAGTGGGACGACCCGAAGAACTTCCCGTGGACCATGGGCTGGCAGCCGAACTACCAGACCGAGGCGAAGATCTACGCGCAGTACATCATGAAGGAGAAGCCCAACGCGAAGATCGGCGTGCTCTACCAGAACGACGACTACGGCAAGGACTACCTCAAGGGCCTGAAGGACGGCCTGGGCGCGAAGGCGAAGAGCATGATCGTCGCCGAAGTGTCCTACGAGGTCGCCGACCCCACGGTCGACTCGCAGATCGTGCAGCTCCAGGCTTCGGGCGCGGACGTGTTCTTCAACGTCACCACGCCCAAGTTCGCGGCGCAGGCGATCCGCAAGGCGTACGACATCGGCTGGAAGCCGATGCACTTCCTCAACAATGTGTCCACCTCGGTGGCGACCGTGCTTACGCCGGCGGGACTGGAGAAGTCGGTCGGCCTGATCTCGACCGCCTACATCAAGGACCCGACCGACAAGCAGTGGGCGAACGACGCCGCGATCGAGAAGTGGCGCGTGTTCATGAAGAAGTACTACCCGGACGGCAGCCTGACCGACAACTCGAACGTCTACGGCTACACGGTCGCCATCACCCTGCACCAGGTGCTGCGGCAGTGCGGCGACAACCTGACGCGCGAGAACGTGATGAAGCAGGCGGCGAGCATGAAGGACTTCCCGATCGACACGCTGCTGCCGGGCGTCACGATCCGCACCGGGGGGGGCGACTTCGCGCCGATCGAGTCGGTGCAGCTGATGCGCTTCGACGGCAAGCAGTGGGAGCGCTTCGGCAAAGTGCTGGTGAGCGGAGGCTAGATGCTAGGGCTGATGATGGATCAGCCGCTGCTCATCAGCGACCTGATCCGCAATGCCGACCGCAACCACCGCGACACCGAGATCGTCTCGAAAACCGTGGAGGGCGGCCTCCACCGCTATACCTATCGGGAGGCGCACGCGCGCGCGCGGCGGCTGGCGAGGGCGCTGCAGGCGCTCGGCATCAAGCCGGGGGACCGGGTCGGGACGCTCGCCTGGAACGGCTACCGGCACTACGAGCTGTACTACGCCATCTCGGGGATCGGAGCGGTCATCAACACGGTCAACCCGCGCCTTTTCGCCGAGCAGATCGTCTACATCTCGAACCACGCGGAGAACCAGGCGCTGTTCTTCGACGAGACGTTCATGGCCTTGGTGGAGAAGCTCGCGCCCGAGCTGAAGAGCGTGCGCCATTTCGTGCTGCTCGCCGAGCGCGCGCGCATGCCGAAGGGCTCCAAATTTCTTTGTTATGAAGAAATGCTCGAACGGCAAGACGACGAGTACGAATGGCCGTCTTTCGACGAGCGCACGGCGGCGGCGCTTTGCTATACCTCGGGCACCACGGGAAACCCGAAGGGGGTGCTGTACCAGCACCGCAGCACCATCATCCACGCCTATGCCGCGGCGCTGCCCGACGCGCTCGACCTGTCGGCGCTCGACTGCGTCATGCCGGTGGTGCCGATGTTCCACGCCAATGCCTGGAGCCTGCCCTACGCCTGCACGCTCGTCGGGACGAAGATGGTGTTTCCCGGGCCGCACCTCGACGGCAAGAGCGTCTACGAGTTGATGGAATCCGAGCGCGTCACGATGTCGGCCGGGGTGCCGACGGTGTGGCTGATGCTGCTGCAGCACCTTGCCGCCGGCAAGCTCAGGTTCTCGAGCTTGAAGCGCACCGTGATCGGCGGTTCGGCCTGCCCGCCCGCGATGATCCGCACCTTCCAGGACGACTATGGCGTGAAGGTGTTCCACGCCTGGGGCATGACCGAGATGAGCCCGCTCGGCACCGTGGGCACGCTGAAAGCGCGGCAGGCGGCGCTCGACCACGACGGCCAGCTTGCGGTACAAGCGAAGCAGGGCAGGGGCCTCTTCGGCGTCGACATGAAGATCGTCAACGAGGAAGGCAAGGAGCTGCCGTGGGACGGCAAGAGCTTCGGCAACCTGCTGGTGCGCGGGCCGTGGATCGCAAGCGGCTACTTCAAGGGCGAAGGCGGGGATCCCCTGCGCGGGGGATGGTTCCCGACCGGCGACGTCGCCACCATCGATGCCGATGGCTACATGCAGATCACCGACCGCTCGAAGGACGTGATCAAGTCCGGCGGCGAATGGATCAGCTCGATCGACCTGGAGAACATCGCCATCGCGCATCCGGCGATCGCCGAGGCGGCAGTGATCGGCGTGCGCCATCCGAAATGGGACGAGCGCCCGGTCGTCGTTGCCGTGAAAAAGCCCGGGCAGGAAATCTCGAAGGACGAGCTCCTCAGGTTCTACGAAGGCAAGATCGCCAAGTGGTGGATGCCCGACGACGTGGTCTTCGTGAACGAGCTGCCGCATACTGCGACCGGCAAGCTTTCCAAGCTCACCCTGCGGCAGCAATTCAAGGACTACCGTCTTGATCCGAAGTGAAACGAAGGACCGCGTAGCCCGGGTGCGCTTCGACCGCATCGAGAAGAAGAATGCCATCACGGTCGAGATGTACCCGATGCTCGGAAACGCGCTCGCCGCCGCCGACGCCGACCCGCAGGTGCGCGCCGTGCTGCTCCACGGCACCGCCGAATGCTTCACCGCGGGGAACGACGTGCACGATTTCGTGAACGTGCCGCGCCAGCCGGGCACTTCCCCGGCGCAGGCGCTCTTCAAGGTCCTGCCGCACATGAAAAAGCCCGTGGTCGCGGCGGTCGGCGGACCCGCGGTCGGCATCGGCACCACCCTGCTCCTGCACTGCGACCTCGTGTACGCGGCGCCGAACGCGCGCTTCCAGCTGCCGTTCGTGCCGCTCGGCATCGTCCCCGAGTTCGGCTCGACCTTGCTGCTTCCGCTTCTGGCCGGCTATCAGCGCGCCGCCGAGTTGCTTCTTCTCGGCCAGCCGTTTACGGCACAGAAGGCCTATGAGGCCGGAATCGTCACTGCCGTGGTGCCGCAGGAGGGACTTCTTGCAGAAGCGGAAAAGGCCGCGATGGCCCTTGCCGCGCTGCCGCCGGAGTCGGTGCGCCTTACCAAGCGCCTGCTGAAATCGCGCTACACGGAGCCGCTCGCCGCGGCGATCGACGAAGAGACGCGCATCTTCACGGAGCGGCTGTCCTCGCCCGAAGCGAAAGAGGCGATGAGCGCCTTCCTCGAGAAACGCAAGCCCGACTTCTCGCGCTTCTAGCGGGTGCAATGAAGTATGTCTTGATGTCGCTCCTCCTCATCGGGCTTTCCGCGCACGCCGATCTCTACCGCTGGGTCGACCGCGAGACCGGCTCGGTCAAGTTCTCCAACACGCCGCCGCCGTGGTTCGGCGATCCGGAAAGGGAGCGCAGCGCGCCCGCGGTCGAGATCGTCCCCTACCGCGGGCCGGGCACGCCGCCCAGGTCCGCCGCGACGCCCGAGGTTTCCCCGGAGACGGCGCGGCTGGTGGCCAGCCTCGAGACGCACTGGGCGACCCTGGTGCGATTCTTCGCTGCGCTACCGCCGACCACCGACTTTCGCCCGGGCACCGGCATGCAGCAGCAGATCGACGCCTACCAGGCGGTGAGCGCCGAGCTCGATCGCCTCGACCCCGCGGGCACGCCGCGCCGGCGTGCGCAGGAGGCCGGCATTTTCGAGACCTTGCGCCGCGCGCGGGAAGCGCAGGTCAGTGCCAAGCCTCCGGCGCAGCCTCCCGCGTCCCCTCCATCGACGCAAGCCGAGGCGCGCTGGCGTCAGGCGCTGCAGCAGGTGGCCGCGCTCGCCGAGCGCCCCGAACCGGCGCGCAGCATGCCGGAGCTCCAGGACGCGCTCCGGACCCTGGAGGCGCTGCACGTCGAGCTGAACCAGCTCGATCCGAGCGGGGCGGCCGCGCGCGAGCGCGAGGTGCAGGCCACGCTGGAAGGGGTCCGCCGCAGCTTCCAGGCGGTGAGATGAGCCCCCGCGCGCTCTCGGTGCGCGATCTCGAGAGCCGCGTCGGCCAGGAAGTCGGCGTCTCGCCCTGGGTCGAAGTCACGCAGGAGCGCATCGACACCTTTGCCAAGGCGATCGACGACTTCCAGTGGATCCACGTCGACCGCGCTCGCGCGCAGGCCTCGCCCTTCGGCGGCACCATCGCGCACGGCTTTCTGACCCTGTCGCTCCTCTCTCACCTTTCGGAGCGTACGTTCGGCTTTTCCGATCGGAAAATGGGCGTGAACTACGGCCTGAACCGCGTGCGCTTTACGGCGCCGGTTCCGAGCGGCTCGCGCGTGCGCGCGCGCTTTACACTGCACAAATTCGAAAGGCTCGCCGATGGCGGCGTCCAGGTGACCTGGAGCACGGTGGTCGAGCGCGAAGGCGCGGACAAGCCCGTTCTGGTCGCCGAGTGGTTGGGCCGCCATTACTATTGACGCAAAGTCTGTCCCTGATTTGGTTGGAGTTCGAATGACGCAAAGGTGGAAAAACAAGCCCACGGGGTCGAACTGGGGCGAATTCGGCCCCGACGACCAGCGCGGGCGCATGAACCTCGTCACGCGCGAGAAAGTTCTGCAGGGAATCGCCGAGGTGCGGGAGGGACTCACCTTCTGCCTCTCGCTGCCGCTCGACTATCCCGGCGGGAGTGTCTTGAATCCGCGGCGGTCACCCCCACGGCTCGCCTCCACGGTTCGAAGTAACAAACAGAATTTCTGCTATCCGCTTGCGGACGAGAACCCCGATCTCACCGACGTGGTGTGCGACGACGTCGTTCTGCTGACGCTGCAGTATTCCTCGCAATGGGACTCGTTCGCTCACGTCGGCAGCCGTTTCGACGCCGACGGCGACGGCAAGGCCGAGATCGTGTTCTACAACGGCTTTCGCGCGGGCGAGCACGTGGTTCCTGCGACCGCGAAGAAAACCGAAGGGTGGGACCGCTTCGAAGGCACCGAGGCGCGCGCGCTCGGCATCCAGAACCTCGCGGAGCACGGCGCGCAGGGGCGCGGCGTAATGATCGACTTGCACGCGCATTTCGGCCGGGAGCGCCGTCCGGTCGGCCATGACGACCTGATCAAGGTCCTGGACAAGGACAAAGTCGCCGTCGAGCGGGGCGACATGGTGTGCCTGTACACCGGCTTCGCCGACGTGATCCTGGAGCTGAAGAAGAATCCGGACCCGAAGCTGCTGCACGGCACCTGCAGCGGCCTCGATGGCCGCGACGAGAAGCTGCTGCAATGGATTTCCGACTCCGGTCTTGCCTGCCTGATCTCCGACAACTACGCGGTGGAGCTCATCCCGACCAGCCTCACCAAGCCCAAGCCGCATGCGGCAATGCCGCTGCACGAGCACTGCCTGTTCAAGAACGGCATCCACCTCGGCGAGATGTGGTATCTCACCGAGCTCGCGCGCTGGCTGCGCGCCCACAAGCGCAGCCGCTTCCTGCTTACCGCGCCGCCGCTGCGCCTGCCGGGCGCCGTCGGCTCGCCGCCGACGCCTGTGGCTACGGTATGAAAGTCGCCCTCGTTACGGGCGGCAATTCGGGGATGGGCGAGGCCACGGTGAAGGAGCTCGCGAAGCGGGGCTGGCAGGTCGCCGCGATGGCCCGCAGCAAAGTCGAGAAAGAATTTCGGGGCGACGTTGCCGAGGACGCCGACTGCCGGCGCGTGGCGGAAGCGGTGCTCGACAAGTGGGGGCGCATCGATGCGCTGGTGAACAGCGCCGGCACGACGAAGTTCGTGGCGCACGCCGACCTCGAAGGCCTGTCGGCGGACGACATCCTCGGCATCTTCCGCGTCAACCTGGTCGGGCCGTTCCAGATGATCCGCGCCTGCGCCGCCGCGCTGAAAGCGAGCCGCGGCTGCGTGGTCAACGTGTCGTCGGTCGCCTCGATCCTCGGCACCGGCTCCTCGATCGCCTATGCCGCATCGAAAGCCGCGCTCGACACCATGAGCTTCTCCCTCGCCCGGGCGCTCGGCCCGGAAGTCCGCGTCAACGTCGTGGCGCCCGGATACGTGCGCACGCCCTGGCAGGTGGCGGCGCACGGCGCCGACGGCGCCGCCGACCTCGAGCGCCGCTTCGCCGAGCGCGCGCCGTTGAAGGCCGCGGCCGAGCCGCAGGACGTCGCCGACGCGATCGCCTGGCTGGTCGAAGGCGCGCGCCGCGTCACCGGCGAGATCGTCTACGTCGACGGCGGCATGCACATCGCTTCGCCGCGTTGATCTACGACTATGTGATCGTCGGTGCCGGATCCGCGGGGTGCGTCCTCGCGAGTCGTCTTTCTGAAGACTCTTCCATAAAGGTATTGCTCCTCGAGGCGGGGCCGCGCGACACCGATTTCTGGATCCATGTCCCGCTCGGCTACGGCAAGCTCTTTGCTCGCACCGACGTCAATTGGGCCTACGAGTCGGAGCCCGAGCCGGCGCTGAACGGCCGGCGGATCTTCACGCCGCGCGGCAGGGTCCTCGGCGGTTCCTCCTCGATCAACGGCCTGGTCTACATCCGCGGCCAGCCGGAGGACTTCGACGGCTGGCGCATTCCCGGCTGGGATTTCGCGTCGCTCGCGCCGTACTTCGAGAAGGCCGAGCGCCAGCTCAAGGTTTCGAATCTCGAGCGCCACGAGCTTTGCGACGCATTCATCGCCTCCGCGATGGCGCTGGGCATCCCGCGCAACGACGACTTCAACGGCGCGACGCAGGAAGGCACCGGCTACTACCGCGCCACCGCCTACCGCGGGCGCCGGCGCAGCACGGCGACGGCCTATCTCCGGCCCGCCGAGAGGCGTCCGAACCTGCGCGTGGAAGTGGGCGCCCTGGCGACCCGGATTCTTTTCGAGGGAAAGCGTGCGGTCGGGGTCTCCTATCGCCAGGGTGAACGCTTGCAGACCGTCCGGGCAGAGAAGGAAGTTCTGCTCGCCGGCGGCGCGTTCAACTCGCCGCAGCTCCTGGAGCTGTCCGGCGTGGGGCCGCGCGAGCTGCTCGAGAAGCACGGCATTGCGGTGGTGCACGACGCGCCAAAAGTCGGCGAGCGCCTGCAGGACCACTTCTACGTGCGCACGTTCTGGCGCTCGCGCAGGGCGATCACCCTGAACGACGACATGGCGAGCCTGTGGCGCAAGGCAAGGATTGGTCTTCAATACTTGTTGAAGAAAACCGGGCCGCTGACCGTCAGCGCGGGCCATGCTGCGGCTTTCGTGCGCACCAAGCCCTGGTTGAGGCGCCCTGACGCGCAGATCTATTTCATCAATTTCTCGACCGCCAAACGCGGCGGAGTCCTGCACGCGCACTCCGGATTCACCTGCGCCATGTCGCAGCTCCAGGTCGAGTCGCGCGGCTCGGTTCACATCCGCTCGGCGGACCCGGCCGCGCCGCCGGCGATCCGCTACAACTAGCTCGCCACCGAGAGCGACCGTCGCGTGATGGTCGAAGGGCTGAAGGTGATCCGCCGGATCTGCGCGACGCCGCCGCTGCGCGACTACGTCGCCGCCGAATACCTGCCGGGCGAGAAGGTCGTCACGGATGAAGACTGGCTGGCGTAC
>Ga0208454_1000843_pt1 | contig 14636 bp, 23 predicted proteins | sample EasRivMeERMZT100_FD_187530 | JGI IMG/M metagenome (GOLD analysis project Ga0208454, IMG submission 187530) | Soil microbial communities from meander-bound floodplain in the East River, Colorado, USA - East River MetaG ERMZT100 (SPAdes) (version 2) | ecosystem: Environmental > Terrestrial > Soil...
GCTGTTGCGCGTTGTCACGTCTGCTGGCGATTCCGCGAGAACACGGACGCGGACGGGGTCTGCTCATCCTGCCTAGACGCCGTGCCCGTCATCACCGCCGTGCGCCGCGAGATGGCGAAGGAGGGGGTAGATGGGTAAGCGCCTGAACGACGTGACACTTGAGGAGATCCGCGAGGACGCGCGCCGCGAGCGCGAGCACGAAGATTCCGAGGCGCGGCGGGAGGGGCCATGCGAACGATGCGACATGCCGCGCTCGCAGCACTTCCATCCTGAGGAGTGGCCCCAGGAGACCCGATGGCATTGTGCTCAGTGCGGGAAGCCGATGCAATTTGCCGATGGAATCTGCTTCGCGTGCAACGGCGGTGAGGACCCCGGACGATGATCCTCCTCGCCGCCGCCGTCCTCACCGTCTCGCAGCCTCGGGGGGCACGATGATTCTATCTCGGACGTGGGCAATGCCGAGTGCGGCCACGTTCTCGATCCCGCCGATACGGTTCCTGATCGAGCGATGGCTACCGGCAGGCGACACCCTGGACCCATTTGCCCGCGGCTCTCTGATGACAACGGTACGCAACGACATTGACCCGGCCCACGGAACAGAGTTCACGCTGGACGCGAGAGAGTTTCTGGCGGCGATGGCTGGGCGTAGTTTTGCCGGCGCACTGATGGACCCGCCCTACTCTCCGCGCCAAATCTCCGAGTGCTACAAGGCCATCGGGAGAAATGTATCCGGCATCGACACACAGAACGCGGCCCTTTACTCGTCCGTGCGCGATCTTCTCGCTCCGCTCATTGAGTTCGATGGCATCGTCATCTCCTTCGGGTGGAATAGTGTTGGGATGGGGATTAAGCGCGGGTTCGCTCAGGAGGAGATCTTGCTGGTCTGCCACGGGGCGGCACACAACGACACCATTTGCGTCGTGGAGCGCAAAGTGGAGGAGCAACATTGCCTACCGTCATGACCGCTCTCGCGCTGACCGTCTCGCAGCTCTGCGGCCACTGGTATAGCTCGCCCCCGCAGACCGACGCCCCGTGCGGCGTCGATGGCGTGGCCATCTACCTGCAGTCCGCGCCGCGGCCTGCGTGCGCCCCCGGGAAGATTGTCGAGGGCGCGTCCATCGAGTCGATGGTCGTGGCGCTGCGCGAGCTGGCTGCGCGTGCCAAGGAGAGGGGGGCGGACACCGTGCATCTGAGTCAGTACGACCGGCGCTCACGAGGTGACGCGGGACCGACGTGGACGGCGCGGGGGCGGTGGTTCCGGTGCGGGGGCGCGAGATGAACAAGGCCGCACACGTTCGCAGCGCATCGCAGTCGCGCAAACATCACTGTCACTGGCCCGGATGCGTCGTTCAGGTCCCTCCAGCCATGTGGGGATGCAGATACCACTGGTTCCGTATTCCACGGCACCTCCGCAACAACATCTGGCACGCCTACAGGCCGGGACAGGAGGACGACATGCAGGTGTCGAGTGTGTACGAGGCCGCAGCGAAGGCGGTGCAGGACTGGATCGCATTGCAGGCCGCCGCTGATGGCGGCAGGAAGTAACCGCGGCTCCGGCCGCAACAGGAGGAAGGATGGCTGCCGAGATCATCTGCGATGGGTGCGGGCGCCGGGTGCCAATGCAAGCGAGCCACGGCAACTGGTTCAAGCCCCCCTCATGGTACGAACGCAGCGACGACGACGGCATCCAATCGGCCTGCTCCCGCGAGTGCATCACGAAGGCCGCCGAGACGTCCGGCAAGACGAGCATCGTACTGCCGGTCTAACCGCGCCACCATCGGCGCAACAGGAGGAAGGCCATGAGGATCGGACTATGGGTAGGCGTAGGGCTGCTCACGCTCGGGCTGCTCGGCTTCGCGTGCGAGCGGGTGGTAAAGGCTGGCTTCGATGCGTTCCAGTTCAGCAGCGTGGAAGAGGGCGACATCAACGTCGTCTCGTGCGAGCCACCGAACGTTTGCTGACGACACCCCCCGCCGGGTGCCGCGTGGTGCGGTGGGCCGGGTATAGCCCCCGGTTCTTGAGCCCGGCGGGGGACCTCACAGGAGAATGAGGATGGAGACCGTCACCTACAACCGCGACTGGACGTGCCCGCACTGCGGCTGCTACGGCTCGACGTCCTCGGACACACCGCTTGCGGATGCGACGGTGCGCTGCCTGAGTTGTCACGGACGCGCACGATGGGATGACGAAGCGCAGGAAAGGCTCCCGCTGGCGAATGAGCAATGAGGAGATGAGGTTATGTCGTGGGGATTCTCTAGCAGGGCGCGCACGCTGATCGAGTTGGCGCAGGCACGCGCGAACGTCGCGCGGCTGGATCGTAGAGACGCCTTCGCCCGCATTGCCATGCAAGAACTGCTCCGCTCGTCCATTGGGATACCAGAGAGCGTCATCGCGAAGATGGCGTACAGGATGGCCGATGCGATGATGGATGCCGCGAACGCAAAGCCCGCAGACGGGCAGAAAGACAATGGATAAACAATAGCTTCCAGTAATTGAACGCTCACGACGACCCCTTCCCCGGAGTGAGACTTGCAGCCCTATTACGACGATGGCCGCGGTATCGTGAGCTGGCACGCCGACTGCCGCGACGTGCTGCCCGCCATCCCCGCCGGCTCCGTGGACCTCGTGCTGACCGACCCGCCGTATGAAGCCGAGGCGCATACCTTGGGCCGCCGCGGAAACACCGCCCGCGATGGGGACGATGCTTACTTCGCCACGCGGCCCGTAGACTTCCATCCCATCGACAGCGCGACCCGCAACGCGTCCGGGGCCGACATGTCCAGAGTTGCGCGCGGATGGGTCCTCGTGTTCTGCCAAGTCGAAGCCGCGATGCTGTGGCGTGATGCGCTGGTCCCTGCGCGCTACATGCGGACCCAGGTATGGAGGAAGGTAAACGGCGCGCCACAATTCACAGGCGACCGCCCCGGCATGGGATACGAGTCCATCGTGACCGCGTGGTCAGGTCCAGGACGCTCGCACTGGAACGGCGGCGGACGGCATGGGGTGTACGACTACGACACCGTGAGAAACGGCACGGGCCATCAGACTGAAAAGCCGCTGCCCCTCATTGTCGAACTCGTGACGCTGTTCTCCGACCCCGGCGCGCTTATTCTCGATCCGTTCGTCGGTTCAGGCACGACGTTGCTTGCCGCGAAGTTGTCGGGGTGCAGAGCCATCGGTATTGAGATTGACGAGCGCTGGGCCGAAGTCGCCGCCAAGCGCCTCAGCCAGGAGATCCTCCCGCTGGAGCCGCCCGCACCTGAGCCGACACAGATGGAGATGGGATGAAAGACCCAGCCCGCGTCAAGATGGGCAAGTCCAACCGCAGACGCGGCCGCGACTTCGAGCCGCGCGTAACCGCATGGTGGCACGCCCACGGATGGATCGCGGGCAACACACGCGGCTCACACGGCATCGAAGACGGATACGCGATGAAGGCCGGACATGATCCGGTCCTCTGGCAGGCGAAGCTCTCCGGCTACCTTGCCCCGAAAGAACGCCTCGACCTAATCGCGCGCGCAGAGAAAGCCGGAGCCGTGCCGCTGCTGATCGATCGGCCCGCCCGCGGACGCATCCGGGCGCGCCGGCTGCTGATGAATGGCGAAGGGTATGACGAGTGGACCACGGCCGAGATTGCGAGGTGACTGGACCGCGTGTCGTCACAGGTTCCACCCGATGGGGTGACGACCCGCAGTCTCAGCGCAAGTGGGGGCGCACATCGTTGAAGCGCATGACGTCCCTGATGGAGGACGGACGCTCTCCGAAGCAACAGGCGAATCAACAGGCGATGTACAAGAAGTCCGACATGGATCGCGTCCTGTGCGATGCCGGGATAGCTAGCTCCGTGCGGCGACATACGGAGGTGCGGATGACTGACGAACTCAATCAAGCTTTGGCCGAATATGCCGCAGCAGCAGACGTCATCGTCAAGGCGCGAGAGACCTTCTCGGCCCTTGAGGAGGTAGTCAACTCGCAAATCCGCGGCTTCATGGGCCAACTCCGTGATCTGCGGATGGCGATCCGCTCAGAGATGGCGGCGATCACGACTGAAATGAAAGAGCTACGCGCGTTCGCATTGGCTCCAGAGCACGAGCAAGAGGTTCGTCGCCTCCGTGAGCTATGCGATCTGTGCGACAGGCTGCGTGCTCTGCACGCATCAGGACTACTAGACGCGGTGACCGGAACGATCGTGACTCTCATGGAGGGGGAACGTGGAACGCAAGGACGCCAAGGTACTGGCGCGGTACGGGCAACTCAGGAACGTTCCGAGGGCGGCGACTGAGAGGGTTGACCCAACGACGGCCGCTGAATGGCTCGAACGATCCAGGGGAAACCGGCGCATTAGCCAGGAGCATGTCACCCGACTCTCAGATGAGATGAGGTCGGGACGGTGGCAACTGACCCACCAGGGGATCGCCTTCGATTCAGATGGCTACCTAATCGACGGCCACCACACCCTCTGGGCGGTACTTCTCTCCGGCGTTACTGTCGATCTCATGGTCACATCCAATCTGCGACCGGAGACGATCCGCGTGATCGACACGGGGAAGACTCGGTCCCTGCAAGATCGCCTGACGCTCTCCGGGCTCTGGGGAACAGTGAGCCGGGCGGAGGCTGCATGCCTGAAGCGGATGGTCCGTGGGCACGCCAGGACGATGAAGCGGTCATCGTCAGATGAATACCTGGACTGGAAGAACAACGCACGGCACGTTCGGTTCGCTCTCAGCGTCACCGAAGGTCTCGGGCGCGGCGTGAGGCTCGCCGCAGTTCGCGCCGTGGTCGCCAGGGCACATAGAGCGATCGATGCCGAAGTGCTGCACAAGTTCTGCTGGCAGATGAAGAATGGACCGCTCATCGAGACCCTCAAGGGCATGTCCGATCGCGACACCTACGATACGGCCGAGCGGGCGCTGTGGTCATTCGTCCATGACAGGCCGATGGCTAGCGGGGAAGGATTCTGAGGTAGGACCACGGCCGCCGCAATCACGCGGTGAGCATTGCGAATAGGGGGAATGACAATGGCAAGACGAAGCGGAAAGAATAGGGGCGCGGGAGACGACACCGAGGACCTGACCGGCCCAGAGGATGACCAGCACGCGGTCACGCTGACCCCCGAGGAACTGGCGGACCGACGCCTCGACTCACGCAAATCTGTCTCGACCTGGAGACCACCGAAGAGTCCTACACGAACGTCAAGAGCAAGTTCAACAAGAAGCTCAAGGGCCTCCGAGGAGAGATGGCCAGGCTCGTCAAGACGATCCGGACCGGCGAGGAGATGCAGCAGCATCCCGAATTGCCGATGGGCGTGTAAACCATTGGAGAAACGCCCCCTCAAGTGAGGGGGCAAAACTCCAACGACACGACGAGAGGCGAGAGGACCCGATGATCGACTGGAGACCAATCGAGCGGGTGATAGGGCCACTTCCGGGTGTGCGCGATTCGAGCGTCCACCATGAGCGGCTGCACCGGGAATACGTCTTCGAACCGTGCCGGCGGGGGCTCCATCAAGAGTGCCCGGGACAGGCCGGACGCGGACGCAACATCCAACTGCGCTGCACCTGCGAGGTGTGCTTCCACGGGCCGTTCGAGGCTGGAAGGGGGGAGTAAGGGATGGACATCCGGGTAAAGGTTGGCTTCCCGAGGCATCACAAAACCCGCAGGCTCCGGAGGCTTATCGGCGCAGACGGGCCCCTCGCGCTGATCGAGCTGTGGTGCTACGCGAGGGTCAGCCGGCCCAAGGGGAACCTCGCCGGAATGACCGACGAGGAGATCGCGGAGGCGTCCGGATGGCCAGAGCAGGACGCTCAAAAGTACGTCGATGCGCTGAGAGAGTGCCACTTCCTCGACCGTCCGGCGCAGCTTCATAACTGGCGCGAGCATCAGGGATACGCATACCACGCTGAGGAGCGGTCAAGGTCGGCAAAGCGTGCAGCGTCAGTGAGATGGAAGGATAAGAAAGGCGTTGCGGACCGCAATGCGAAGCGCAATGCAACTCGCAGTGCGGACCGCAATGCCCCTTCTCCTGATCCTGATCCTTCTCCTGATCCTGATCAAGAACAACCCCCCCCTACCCCCCCTACGCGCAAAAAACGCGCGGGGGGGAGTGTGTGTCCGACTGACTTCGTGAAGTTCTGGGAACTCTACCCCCGCAAGGTCAGCAAGGGTGCCGCGCTCAAAGCCTGGAAACAGCTCGGGGCAGGGCGCCCAACGCAGGCGACGCTCGAAGCCGCCCTTGCCTGGCAGCGAACATCCGAAGACTGGACCCGCGACGACGGCCAGTACATCCCGTACCCGGCAACGTACCTGCGCGGCCAGCGATGGCTCGACGAACCGACCGCGACGATCCCCACCTACCACCCCGCGAGCGCTACCGACGCCGACCGCGAACGCGAAGACGCCGACCGCCGCGCGCAGATCGCAGCCAACCGCGCCAAGCCCCCGAACATCGTCATCGTGGGCGAGCAATGAGCGAACCGACGATCCAGCGCAACGAGGCGTCGGCCCTGCAGAATCGCTTCGCACGCGCGCTGTCCGAAGTCGTGAAGGACAACCGCTGGCACCCGCGCACACTGACCGAGCGGGAGATGGCGTGGACGTTCCGAGAACTACTCGCCGACGCTCACGGCGTGCGCGCGATCCAGTCCGGCCACCGCGTGCCCGCAGTCCGCGTCTCACCCGAAGCCATGCGCGCGCTCGAATCTCTCGGCGGGTACGGGTGGCTCGCCCGCCTCCAGCCCCACGAGGTGCTCATGGCACGCGAGGCGTTCTGCAACCACGGTGCGGTAGACTTGGCCGCGAAAGGGGGGACGTGATGACGCACACCTGCATCGATGGATGCACGATGCCAGGCGAGAGCATCGACTGTCTCGCGTGCGATGGAATTCTGTTCTACGGGGCGCTCAAGGCACTGTACGCGCTGGAGGGGCTCGGCTCGCCGTGCATCCACGCGCAACGGTTCAGGACATCGCGAGAGGGCGAGGACGAACAGAAAACGCAACGACAAGAAATCAATAAATTCCTGGAACGCATGGGTCCGCCGCTGTTCGACCCTGTTATGGCCAACGTGAAGTTAGGGGTCAAACGGCGCGCGCGTGGCATGCGTTGGATCCGCTGGAAACTCCTCAACTGCTGGCGCGACGGCGGGCTGCAACTCTGCACTTCATCGCACTGGGTCGAGGCTGACAATTACTATTTGCACAAGCCGGCCTTGACAGATCCGCGCCGCATGCCGTAGAGTCTGCCGCGATCGAGCTTGACGCGGACGGGGCTGATCCCCTCCAGTCCGCCCACTCAGAGAAGGCCCGCTACCGTGCGGCACGGCCGGTAAGCGGGCCTTTCTCTTTTCCGGCCGCGTGCACGGCCAATGGACCGGGTAGGGCCATTGCGCACAAAGGCGGGCGAAGGAAAGGTCAGAAGCCGGCGCTCCACGTCGGCGAGCGCTCCGCCGTCGAACTTATCTCCCACGCGATCAAGAAGCTCGGCGAGGACGACCCGCTCGTTCGCGAGCTGCTGGAGATGGAGCTGCACATCGCTCGCGGTGATCCTGGCTATCGCGGGCGCTACATCGGCGTCCGTCTCCGCGCCGCCTTCGACATGCTGGACCGGCACCTCGGCAAGGCAACCCAGCCAATCGAGCACTCCGGCGCCCTCACCATCCTCGAGCAGCTCGTCGGCGCGTCGATGGATCCACCCGATGGCGACAGCGGCAAAGACTGACATCGCCGCCGGTGGCTCCAGGTTGCGCGCCTGGCGAGAGGACCCCTGCCTGTTCGTGCGTGAGTGTTTCGGCGCGGAGCCTGACCCGTGGCAGGCGGATGTCCTGACGGCGTTCCGGTCAGATAAGTCGCGCCTTGGGATGGTCGCGTGCAAGGGGCCGGGGAAATCGACCGTGTTGTCCTGGCTCGCGTGGAACTTCCTGGCGACCCGCCCGTTCCCCAAGATCGCGGCGACGTCCATCACGGCCGACAACCTGCGAGACAATCTCTGGGCCGAGATGTCGAAGTGGCAGACGCGCTCGCCGTTCCTGCGCGGGGCCTTCCACGTTGACACGAAACGCATCTACGCCATCGGGCACGAGGAAACCTGGTTCATGTCCGCGCGCGCGTGGAGCCACGACGCCGACGAAGAGACCCAAGGCTCGACGCTCGCCGGGCTGTGGGCGGACCACGTTCTATTCATCGTGGACGAGGCCGGGCTGATCCCGGACGCCGTTGCGAAGACGGCGGAAGCCGCGCTCATCGGCCGCGGCGAGAAGCGCATCGTCATCGCGGGCAACCCGATTCAGATGTCCGGGCCCCTGTACCGCGCCGCAGTGGAACAGCGCTCGATCTGGGAGGTCGTCGAGGTCACGGGGGACCCAGCGGACCCGAAGCGCGCCCCGCGCGTTGACCCTGTCCGCGCCCAAGAGTTGATCGACGCCTACGGGCGCGACAGCGCCTATATCCAATACACCGTGCTGGGGAAGTTCCCTCGCGGGTCTACTGACGCGCTCGTGTCGATGGACCAGTTCGAGGCGGCGTTCGCCCGCTGGGACTCGCCTGCCGAACTGGCCGTCACCCCGCGCACACTCGGAGTTGACGTCGCCCGCCACGGCGACAACAAGACCGTTATCGCGCGCCGGGCCGGAGACTGCGTCCACGAGATCCGCGACGCGGACTGGTGGATCGGACAGGACACCGAGTACACCTCGCACCGCGTCACCGAGATCGCCGATGAATGGGCTGGTGGGGAAGCGGCCGGCACCAAGGGCGCCGGCAAGCGCGTGCCTGTCTACGTGGACGACACGGGGGTCGGGGGCGGGGTCACCGATAAGCTCCTGGCGCTGGGTTACAACGCCGTGGGCGTGATCGTCGAGGCGCGAGCCGAGGGCTACACGGCATCAGGCGACAAGGCGTCCGACGTGCATGCCGATCTCAAGAGCTTCATCTGCGCAGACATCCAGGAGCGGTTCCGGTCGGGGAAGATCGCCTTGGACCCGCGGCTCAAGCAGACCACGCTGGTGGCCGAAGGCGTGACGCTCAAGGTTGGGTATTCAACGGGGCGCCGGCGCATCGAGGGGAAGAAAGACTACAAGCGCCGCACGGGGCGCTCGACGGACTTCTGGGACGCCGTGATGCTGAGCTATGGGGATGCCGCGGTGGGCTCGGGACCGTTCGTGATCCTGTGAGGGCACGGTGGCGAATCCGCTGAGATGGCTCGTCGCCGACTACAAGGCGCGGCGGGATGTTCGGAGGTTGATGGGAATGCAGGCTCAGACGATGCAGGGCGGCGCGGGAATCGAGGGCCGCGCGTCCATCTACGGCGACCTCTGGAAGAAGGGCCTCGAGCATCTCGCCGTCGGCGGAGATGTCCAGGACCCGCTCGCCCAGGTCGGAGCCGTCTACACCGCGGTCTCCATTCTCTCGCAGTCGCTCGCCTCGGTTCCGTGGACGCTGTTCAAGGGCGAGGATCGCGTGGAGGAGCATCCCCTGTACGACCTGATGGCCGGGGCTGGGTCGGACTCCCTCGCGGGGACGCAGTTGCTCGAAGGCTCCGTCGCCTGGCGCGAGACGAAGGGCCGGGCGTTCTGGCACCTCAACGGGATCGCCGGGGTCGGTGCTCGGCGCCGGCCTACCGTGCTGGAGTTGCTGGACCCGGCGCGCATGACGGCCGTGGCGCCCAACGGTGACCTGACGGGTTGGAAGTACCAGGCGAAGGCGGGGGCCGACATCACGCTCCCGGCCGATGAGGTCGTGCGTTTCTCCTACTTCGACCACCGGGACCCGCTCGGTGGGCTCGCGCCGCTGGAAGCCGCGCGGCTGGGCTACCGGCTCAACTGGCGGTCCTCGAAGTTTCAGGATCAGTTCTACGAGCAGGGCGGGTTCCCGCCGTTCTACGTGAAGTTGCCACCGGGCGCGTCACTCACCCCGGAGGAGCAGGAGCGCGTGCGCACGGACTTCCGCGAGAAGTACCTCGGGCTGAAGAATGCTTGGGTCCCGCCGATCATGGCGCGCGGGGCGGAGCTGGAGTCCATCGGCGTGAACCAGCGCGACGCGGAATGGCTCGCAACGCAGAAGGCGACGATCTGGGACATCCTCAGCATCTTCCAGGTCCCGGCGGAGTATGCGGGCTACACGGAAGGCGCGAACCTTGGCAGCGGCGGGGTCAGCGTGCAGGCCGCGCGCCGGTTCTGGCTCGGGCGCATCCGCGGCATTGGCGAACACTTCGCCACCGTGATCCAGAAGCGGATCGTGGATGTGTTCTGGCCGGGGCTGCTGTTCAGGTTCGACTGGCAGTCGAAGCTCGGCGAGGTCATGCCGGAAGAGACACGGGCCTCCATCGAGTCGGCCGGGAAGCTCTGGTCGATGGGAACTCCGCTGGACGAAGCCTTCCGCGTCACCGGGCTTGCCGTGGACACGCTGGGCAAGCCGTGGATGAAGGAAGGGTTCATTCCGTTCAGCATGGTCCGGGTGTCGGATCTCGACGTGCCCCCCGAGGACGAAGACGAGGACGGCGATCTGCCCGACGACGACGAAGACGAAGCAGAGTCTCGCGGCCGGGTGGTCCGTGCGGCCGCACGGAACTCCTCCTGGCCGGCCCCCGGCTCGAAGCTGCGCGATGCCCTGTGGCGCTCCTACACCACGCGCACCGACAAGATCGAGCGGCTCATGCTCGGGGATTACCGCAAGTTCCTGACGTGGATACGAGACGCGACGCTTGCGAATCTGCGGAGTTCGGGCTCGACGGCTGGGAGGTTCGCCAACATCGACGCGATTGCACGCGACGACTCAAAGCCCGCCGTCCCGCCCGATTCCGAAGTCGCAGCGAAGGCCAAGGCCGCGACCGACGCTTCGCACAAGCGAGCGGCGAAGGTGGGGGGCGAGTCCGTCATCGCGGAGTTGGGGCTCGACGTCGCGTTCGACCTGACAGACCCGCGCGTCCTGAAGCTGCTGGCCGAGCGGTCGAAGGCCATCGCGGGGGCCGGAACGCAGGCGGCGGATCGCATCAGGGCCACGCTCGCGGAGGGCGTCGGCGAGAACGAAACCATCGACGAGCTCGCCGAGCGCGTGCGCGCGAAGCACCGTGAGGAATACGCCGGCCAGGCTAAGACGGTGGCCCGGACCGAGACGATGTCCGCGTTCTCCGGCGCGCGGCACGAGGCGATGGAGCAAAACGGCATCACGTCGCGCGAATGGCTCACGGCGCGGGATGACGACGTGCGCACGTCCCACAGAATCGACGGGGAGGTCAGGGCGATGGGCGAGGCGTTCTCCAACGGGATGATGTACCCGTGCGATCCGTCTGCGCCGCCAGCGGACTCCGTCAACGATCGCTGCATCGAACTGCCTGTCGTGGAGGCCGCATGAATCTCCGGGATCGCATCATCAACGACGCACACCGCGCAGCTGTGGATGTCTCCGCCCGCTGGATGCGGACCGACGCCTTCGAGGAGCTCGCCGCCGCGGGCCGCGTGACCGACCGCGTGTTACCGGACGGCTCGCACCTGGTGTGCTGCGAGCGCGTGGGGGCCGTGCGCGCCTTCGACGCAGAGACCCGGCGCGTCACGGTCGTGGCGTCTGATGGGAAGGTGAACCGCTACGGGGACATCGACGATCCGGAAGGCTGGCTGTACGAAGCCTTCGACAAGAACCCGATCGTCCTGATGGACCACTACTACAGCGTTGAGGCCATCGTCGGGGTCGTCACGAAGCATTGGAAAGAGGGCGATCTCGCGATGGAAGAGCACCTCATCGACCCGCCCGAGTCCGGGGCAGCGTCGGCGCTCGTCATCGCGAAGCTCTCGGCCGGCTCGCTCAAGGCCGTCTCGCGGTCCTTCATCCCGTGGAAGGTCGAGCGGGTCGAGGACCCCGAGGGGGAAAAGAAGGCGCACTACGTCATGCACGACATGGAGTTGCTCGAAACGTCGTGGGTCGCCATTCCGGCGGTCCGGGACGCTCTGAGGCTGGACGCAAATCCGCACGAGACGCCCGCGCAAGCGCGCCTCTCTGGCGCATCCGAGGTCCTGTCGCGGCTGGAACGAACCACGATGCTGGCGGCCATCGAGGCACGCCTGGACGGAGGATGTCATGGCAACACCGGAGACCGCACCACCCACCCCGACGCCTGATCCCATTCTGGCGCGGATCGATCAGAACATCGGCACGGCGCTCGGCTCGCTGAAGGAAGCCAAGGAGCGGATCACAGCACTCGAAGGCGAGAACACGAAGGCCGTCGCGCGCATCAAGGCGCTCGACGAGACCCTCGTCACCCAGACCGAGCACCTCGAGAAGGTCGAAGCCGACCTCAACAAGCGGCGCTTCAACGTCGGCTCAGGCTCGTTCCACGAGTCCGACGCGCTGGCCAACGCGCTGCCGGACGACCTCAAGAAGCTGCTCCCTCGCATCGCCGGGGCCGTTGGGGCGAAGGCGGCGGGCCACGGATTCTCCGATCAGGGCGCAGCGGCCAACACCCGTCGCGCGCTGGCTCGGTATGCGGCGGCGGACCCGGCAGGGTATCTCGCCTCGGCCGGATGGTTCCAGGCGAAGTTCGAGGGGGCCCTGGCCGCACGGCGCGGACAGACCTCCGCGGTGGCGAAGTGGAGCGAGCGTGCCGACAAGCTGTTCGACGCGGCGAGCCCAAACCTGGACGCCAGCAAGCGCGCGGCGCTCCAGGAGGACACGGCATCCGAGGGTGGATACCTCATCCCGACGGTGACCGAGAACATGATCGGTTGGCTGCGCAAGGACGCGGCCGTCGTGCGCAGTGCCGGCGCGACGATCATCTCCATGACCACCAAGACGCACCAGCTCCCCACGCTGGCCAGCGACTTCGCGGTCAACTGGACCTCCGAAGAGGGCACCATCACCGACGCAGCTCCGGCGGCGCCGTTCGGTCAGGGCAACCTGACTGCCAAGAAGCTCACCGGGCTGGTCACAGCGTCGATCGAGCTGATCCAGGACAACATCGTCAACTTGATGGACTTCATCATGACCCACCTGCTCCAGCAGGTCGGTCGTGCGGAAGACATCCAGGCGCTCGAAGGCGACGGGACGGTGTTCACGGGGCTGTTCTCAGTCTCGGGAACGGCGTCGGTGGCCGGCGGGGCGAACGCTCTGTCCGAAGACGAACTGCGCAAGCTCATCTACGGAGCCGAGCACGCGACGACGCTGGAAAACGGGGTCATCTTCGCGCACCCGTTCATCATGCGCGACGCCATCGGGCTGGCCATCGCGTCGGGGTCGCCGTGGTTCGCCACGGTGTTCGGAGTCGATCAGCAGGGCAACGCACGGCCGCGGAACATCTGGGGCGTGCCGGCCTTCCTGACCTCGGGGATCTCCAAGGTCCGCGGCGGTGGAACGGAGACGACCGTGTACCACGGTGACCCGCAGTACATCGTCATCGGCGAACGCCAGGGGATCGGCTTCGACGTCAACCCGTACTCGGAGACCGAGTACAAGAAGGGCCAGATCCTGATGCGCCTGCTCATGCGCGAGGCGATCCTGATCTGGGTGCCCGGATACTACACGAAGCTCACGGCGGTCACCGTCTGATCGTCTGAACAATGGGGGGCCTCGCCAGGATAAGGCGGGGTCCCCCGCAAAAGGGGGAAGGCAATGGCATCACTCAACAGCGACACACTCAAGGGCCCGGCAGATCCTGTCGGCAGCATCACCCCGGGAGACGAGCGGACGATCGTCTTCATGGATGGATGCGGCATCGAGGGGAGAAAACCGGGCGTGCCCTACGTCGTGGACTCGGCGCTCGCGCGGCACTACGCCGCCACGGGCAAGGCCGAGATCGTCGAGGAGGGCGCGCAGAAGCCCAAGGAGAAAGAGCCCGACCCAGAAGCGGGAGCGCCGGCCGATCGTGCGATGCAGGCACCGCCTCGCGGCAAGAGGAAGTAACCGCATCACCGCGCCGCGACAGCGGCAGGAGGAAGCAATGCAGATCGGAGAGAACGCGAAACCAATCTCGGCCTACCCGGCGGTCACCCTCGCCGCGGTGGCCACCACCCTCGGCGCGGCCGTGGACATGAGCGGCTTCGGGGAGGCGACCTACATCTTCGACACGGGCACCCTCACCGGAGCCGCCTGTGCCGCAGACGTGAAGATCACCGAGTCGGCGACGTCCGGGGGGTCCTACGCGGACATCACCGGCGCCGCGTTCGCCCAGGTCGTCGCGGCCAACGATGTGGCGACGTACCTGGGGCGCGTGCGCGTCAACCCGGCGAAGCCCTTCCAGAAGGTCAGCGTCACAACCTCAGGGACCGTCACGACGTGTCCGATCTCGGTGTCGGTGCTCCAGCACGCGACCGCCGGAGTGAAGCACCCGGTACACACGCCGAGTTTCCAGGTCACGGCGATCTAAGGAGCGGAGTAATCAGTGGCAGCGTGGGATCTCATCACGGCGCAGGAAGCGAAAGACGCGCTCAAGCTCACGGGCACCGGCGACGATACGTATTTCGCCGCGTCGGTGTCCCGCGTGAGCGATGGGATCCTGCGCTTCTACGGGATGGTGAACGCCAACGGCTCGGCCTTCAAGCCCGACGACTCGACGGTCCACACGCGCATCCTCAACGGCACGGGCGAGCGCATCCTCAAGCTGCACCACGATCGCGTCAAGCAGGTGAACAACCTCTGGGACAGCACGAATACCCC
>Ga0208454_1000844_pt1 | contig 14631 bp, 9 predicted proteins | sample EasRivMeERMZT100_FD_187530 | JGI IMG/M metagenome (GOLD analysis project Ga0208454, IMG submission 187530) | Soil microbial communities from meander-bound floodplain in the East River, Colorado, USA - East River MetaG ERMZT100 (SPAdes) (version 2) | ecosystem: Environmental > Terrestrial > Soil >...
GCTCGAGCACGAAACCGTCGACTATTCCTATCAGGTTCCCCGCGCGATCTCCACTTACAAGAACTGGTCGGGGCGAGTCGTCGCCATTCAAGGATGGGGTACGGCGGACACGGAGGCGCTGGTGGGGTTCGTCACGAAGGACAAGATCCCGTACTTCTCCGCGTCTTATGCGGCGACGCTTACCGACCCGGCAGGCGGCTCGAAGGCCGACAAAGCCACGCCCTATAACTTCTTCTATGGTCCGAGCTACTCGGACGCCGCCCGCGGCCTCGTGCAGTGGGCAGCGGACGACTGGAAGAAAAAGGGCGGCCAGGGCAAGCCGAAATACGTTCACATGGGAGCGAACCATCCTTATCCGAACTCGCCCAAGGCGGCCGCCGAGGAGTACGCGCGCGAGCTCGGTTTCGAGGTGCTGCCGCCGATCCAGTTCGCGCTCACCCCGGGGGACTACACCGCGCAGTGCCTCACGCTGAGGCAATCGGGCGCGCAGTACGCCTACCTCGGCAATACCGCCGGATCCAATATCTCGATCCTCAAGGCCTGCCAGACGGTCGGCGTGCAGGTGCAGTTCCTCGGCAACGTGTGGGGCATGGACGAGAACGCCATGAAAGCAGCCGGCAGCGCCGCGAATAACGTGGTGTACCCGGTGCGCACTTCGGCGATCTGGACCGACAAAGCGCCCGGCATGGCGTTGATGCGCGAGATATCGAAGATGTCCGATCCGGGCGGCACGGCCTACCGTGCCAGCCACTACCTCGCGGCAGTGTGCGCCACGCTGTACATGAAAGAGGCCATGGAATGGGCAGCAGCCAACGGGGGCGTCACGGGCGAGAACATCCGCAAGGGAATGTACGCGCGGCAAAACTGGACGCCGAAGGGCACCGAAGGCGTCTGCAAGCCGTCGACCTGGACCGCCCAGGACCATCGCAGCCTGCTGCAGCTCGATCTGTACCGCGCCGAAGTGAAGGACGCACCCGATGCACCGATCGCCGAGCTCGTCGCCAAGGGGACCATCCAGATGCGGCGCATCGCGACCATCGACCTGCTGCGCAAGAAGGAGTGGCTCGGCTGGTGAGCGCTGCGACGCATGCCGAGCATGCCCGGACGCTGCTCTCGGTCAACAATGTCGAGGTCGTATACGACGACATCGTCCTGGTGCTGCGCGGGCTCAGCCTGGAGGTGCCGAAAGGCGCAATCGTGGCGCTGCTGGGTGCCAATGGCGCAGGAAAGTCGACCACTTTGAAAGCCATTTCGGGGCTGCTCAAGTCGGAAGACGGTCGCATCACCCGCGGCGATGTTGTGTTCGACGGCCTGTCGATCACGTCCGCAGAGCCTGACGCGATTGTCCGCCGCGGCGTCTTTCAGGTGATGGAAGGCCGGCGCATCGTCGCCGACATGACGGTCCTGGAGAATCTGCGCGTCGGCGCGTTCACGAGGACGGACGGCGCTGCAGCCGTGAAAGCAGACGTCGAGCGCGTCTATGAGTATTTCCCGCGTCTCCGAGAACGCGACGGCCTCGCCGGCTACCTGTCCGGAGGAGAACAGCAAATGCTTGCCATCGGCCGCGCGCTGATGGCGCGGCCCAGGCTGATACTCATGGACGAGCCTTCCATGGGCCTGTCACCGCTCCTGGTGAAGGAGGTGTTCGCGATCATTGGCAAGCTCAACCAAGAGCTTGGCGTGACCATCCTGTTGGTGGAGCAAAACGCGCATCTCGCCCTTCGGCTCGCCTCGTATGGATACATCATGGAGCAAGGCAAGGTCGTCCTGGATGGCACAGCGCGGGCGCTGCTCGCGAATGAAGACGTCAAGGAGTTCTACCTGGGTGGCGCAGGCAGCGAGCAGCGGAAATCGTTCAAGAACCTGAAATCATTCAAACGCCGCAAACGCTGGCTTTGAGGGGTGTCATGAAGAGATATTTCGACGAGCTCGAAACTCGCGCTGCGGATCGGCGGGAATCCGACCTCCTGTCCGCACTGCCAAGACAGATCGCACACGCAAAGGCCAAGTCGACCTACTTTGCGCAACTTCTGCAGAAAGTGGAGCCACGCGAGATCGATAGCCGTCGCGCTCTGGCGGGATTGCCGGTGACCCGCAAGGCTCAGCTCGTCGAACGGCAAAAGCAGCAGCTGCCCTTCGGCGGGCTTACTACCGTGGCATGCGGGGAGCTGGCACGAATCTTCGCTTCGCCGGGACCGATCTACGAACCGGAAGCAAGGCGTGCGGATTACTGGCGCGCGGCCCGCGCCTTGTTCGCTGCAGGATTTCGCAAAGGCGACGTGATCCACAACAGTTTTTCGTATCACCTCACGCCGGCCGGATCCGTATTTGAAACAGGAGCGCACGAGCTGGGCTGCGCCGTGGTGCCCGGAGGGGTCGGCCAAACGGAGTTGCAGCTACGCGCCATTGCAGACATAAGGCCGAATGGATACGTCGGCACGCCGTCCTTCCTGCGAATTCTGCTCGACAAAGCGGCTCAAGCCGCCGTTGATATCACCTGCCTTGCGAAAGCGCTGGTCTCGGGCGAGGCATTTGGTGCGGCGCTGCGCGCAGAATTCAAGCGGGCCGGCATTGCGGCTTTCCAATGCTACGCAACAGCGGATCTGGGACTTATCGCCTACGAGAGCGAGGCGGGAGAAGGATTGATCCTCGACGAGCAGGTGCTCGTTGAGATTGTCAACCCTGGTACTGGAGATCTCGTGGAACAAGGCGCCGTCGGGGAGGTCCTCGTAACCGTATTGACCCCAGAGTATCCCCTCCTGCGGTTTTCCACCGGAGATCTATCTGCCTATCTTGAGGGTCCCAGTCCGTGCGGCCGAACCAATCAGCGAATCAAGGGTTGGCTCGGGCGTGCAGACCAGGCGACCAAGGTGCGCGGAATGTTCGTCCATCCCACCCAGATCGAGGAAATCATCCGGCGCCACAATGAAATATCGGCGGCCAGGATTCTCGTATCCCGGGACCGGCAGGGAAACGATGAAATGGTGTTGAAGATCGAGTCCAGACATCCGATCGGTAATCCGGCCCTGATCTCCGAGACCCTCCATGCGGTGACCCGGCTGCGCGGAACAGTCGAGCAGGTGCCGTTGGGTTCGCTACCGAAGGACGGCATCTTGGTGGCCGACGCGCGTACTTACGACTGACGCGGCTGCGTTGTCGTCCGGATGACAGCACATACGTGCCGGCCGACGTAAGGTTGTCAAAGACCCATCGCGCGACTCCTGGAGGAGGGGACATGGAACTCAATGCAAAAGCGCTGGCCGCGCTGGCGCTTTCCGCAAGTAGCCTGGTTTCGGCGCAGATCTTCGCGGCACCTACTTCCTGCGAAAGTCTAGCCAGCCTGCACCTGCCGGACACAACGATCCTGTCCGCGGCAGTCGTTCCGGCCGGGAGCTTCGATCCGCCCGGCCCGACCCCACCGATCGAGATCGCGGCGCCGGCGTGCCGCGTGACTGCGTCGGTGAAACCCACCAAGGACTCGGACATCCGCTTCGAAGTCTGGATGCCAACCGAGGGCTGGAACGGCAAGTTCCTGTCGGCGGGCGAAGGCGGCTACGCCGGCTCGATCAACTACGGCGGCATCGGCGGCGCGTTGCGCCGCGGCTACGCCGGCGGCTCGACCGATACCGGCCACGTCGGCGGCACCGCCGACTTCGCGCCCGGCCATCCGGAGAAGGTCACCGACTTCGGCTGGCGCGGCAAGCACCTGCAGGCGGCGCGCTCGAAGGACATCATCCGCGCCTTCTACGGCAAGTCGATCAAGCATTCCTACTTCAGCTCGTGCTCGAACGGCGGGCGGCAGGCGCTGATGGAGATCCAGCGCTTTCCCGAGGACTACGACGGCGTCCTCGTCGGGGCGCCGGCGAACAACTGGACGCACCATTTCGCCGGCTTCGTCTGGAACGAGCAGGCGCTGTTCAGCACCCCCGGCGCGCACTTGTCCACGACCAAGCTCCAGGCGATCCAGGCGGAGACGCTGCGCACCTGCGACGCGCTCGACGGCGTGGTCGACGGCGTCGCCGAAGATCCGCGGCGCTGCAAGTTCAATCCGGCGTCGATCGCCTGCCCTGCCGGCACCGACGGCCCGAGCTGCCTTACGCCGCCGCAGGTGAGCGCGGTCCGGAAGATCATGGCCGGGCCTCGCAACCCGCGCACCGGCCGGCAGATCTACCCGGGCTACTTCACCAGCGCCGCGGGCGAGCCGGCGAGCTGGCCGGTGTGGATCACCGGCCCCGCGGTCGCGGGCGCATCGGTCCAGGCGTTTTTCGGCAACGCCTTTTTCGGCCGGATCGTGGAAGAGATCCCGGCGCCGGGCGTGTGGGACTGGGCGGGCTTCGATTTCGACCGCGACATGGCGTTCGCCGATCGCAAGACCGAGGACACGATGAACGCGACCGAGACCGACCTCGACCGCTTCCGGCATCGCAACCGGCGCGGCAAGATCATCATGTGGCACGGCTGGGAAGACCCGGCGATCTCCGGCGCCGACGCGGTCGACTATTACGGGCAGGTGGTGCGCGACAACCGCGACACGAAGGATTTCTTCCGCCTGTTCATGGTCCCGGGAATGCTCCACTGCGCCGGCGGGCCCGGGCCCAATGCCTTCGGCCAGTCCCTGCCGCAAGCGCAGCCGCTCAGCGACTCGCCCCAGCACGACATCCTCAGCGCCCTCGAGCGCTGGGTCGAGGACGGCGTCGCGCCCGAGAAGATCATCGCGGTGAAGTACGTGAACGACCAGCCTGCGCAGGGCGTCGCGCGCACGCGTCCGCTCTGCGTGTATCCGAAAGTCGCGGTCTACAAGGGTCGCGGCAGCACCAACGACGCCGCGAACTTCAGCTGCCGCACCCCGAAAGGCGACAAGCACGGCCACGACGACGATGACGACGACTGAGAGGACTTCCTAAGCCGGGCTCAGCACGCGAAACGCGATCTCGGGAATGAAGGCGAGCACCTTCTGCGTGAGCGGCGTCGCCGGGCGCTGCGCGGAAGTAATGAGCGAGAGCTGGATCAGCAGCTTCGGCTGCACGATGCGTCGCAGGGTGAACGCGTCCCCGGCGCCGTAGGCGCGCAGCGAGCTTTTCGGCATCACGGCGTGGCCGTGGCCCTCGGCCACCAGGTCGAGGATCGTGGAGACGCCGTCGATCTCGAGCGTGATCACCGGCTTCAGGCCGAACTGGGCGAGCTCGGCCTCGATGCGGGTGCGGTTGGCGTTCGGCCGGCTCGGCACGATGAGCGGAAAGCTCGGCAGGTCCTTGAGCGGGATGCTCGCACCGGATGCGCCGCGCTCGCCGCGCGGGCTCACCAGGAACATCGGTTCCTGCAGGAGCGGGACGATCTCGATCGTCGGCGAAGGCACGGGGCTGTACACCAGGCCGATGTCGGCGCGCCCGGTCGCCACCCACTCGGTGATCGACGCCGACAGCCCCTCCATCGAGCCGAGCGAAGCGGCCGGAAAGCGCTCGCGGAAAGCGTTCACCATCGGCACGGTCAGCAGCTTGGCGAAGGTGGGCGGCAGCCCAATGACCACGTGGCCGGCGGGGGCGCCGCGCAGCTCGGCCAGCTCTTCGTAGGTGCGGTTGACCTGCATCAGGATGCCGCGGGCGTGCACCAGCAGTCGTCGGCCTGCTTCGGTCGGCACGACTCCGCGCCCATTACGGAATAGCAGCGGCTGCTTCAGCTCGACCTCGAGCTGGCGCACCCGGTGGCTGAGCGCCGACTGGGCGACCGACAGCACCGAGGCCGCGCGGCTGAAGCTGCCGAGGTCCGCGACGTGCACGAAGTAGTCGAGCTGGCGCAGGTTCATGGCGAGCCGCCCATGGTATCTCGAACTGCGCTAGCAGCTATTGCGATATCGCCATTTCCATAACCCGGCAAATGGCGAACAATGGGGGCGTAGGAACTTCCGAGGGGGAGAAGTCATGTCGTCCACAAAACTTGGCCGTACGGCCGCGTGCGCGCTGGCATTTCCGGCGCTCGCGCTGCTCGGAACGATGCATGCCGCCACCGCGCGCGCTGACTCCGACTTCGCAATCCGCAGCCCGGGGGTCGTCACGGGCGGGCTGGTTTCAGGGGATTCGGTAACGATCAACGTTACCGCTTCTTCTCCCGGATCGATCAAGCGCGCCAAGGTCATGATGAACGGGAACGACGTCACTTCGGCCCTGCAGCCCGACGGCAACCCGGGATCGATGACCGGCGTGGTTTCGGGACTCGCGGTCGGTCCCAATTTGTTCGAGGTGTTCACACGCCACGGACATCACGGCCACCGACACAACGATGCCGTGGCCCAACTCGTCGTCGCGAGGGCGACGCCGCCTGCCATGAGTTGCGCGTCCCTCGCGTCTCTGCCTCTTGGGGACTTCCCGGTCCAATCTTCCGGCGGCGTCGGCGGAACGACGATTACTTCGGCAACCCTGGTTCCTGCCACGGCGACCTTGCCGGAGTATTGCCGGGTCCAAGGCCGCTTGCAGGACCGCGTCGGGGTCGCCGGCGTGCTCGGCACGGTTTCGTACCGGCCGGAGCAGCCGTACGCCACACGGTTCGACGTGCGCCTGCCGACCGCCTGGAACGGCCGGTACATGTTCCAGGGCGGTGGCGGCACCGAAGGTGGCAATCCAAACGCAACCGGGTCATCGAACAACGGCACGAACGGCGTCTCGATGCTGACCAATGGCTATGTCGTTGCGGCCCAGAACGGCGGCCACTTGAATTCCGAGCTGCCACCCACCCTGGCGGCCACCGCGACCACCCCCAGCATCCTTTCGCAGAACATGTTCTTCTCCGACGCGCTCGCGGTCAGGGACTGGGGCTACAACTCGATCGACGTCACCACCCGGACCACCAAGTTTCTCATCGATGCCTATTACGGTCGTGAACCCGACAAGTCGTACTTCGTGGGTTGCTCGACCAGCGGGCGGCAGGGCATGGCGATGACCCAGCTCTTTCCGTCGTACTACGACGGGGTCATCGCGGGAGACCCGTTTTTCATTCCGCCGGACATTTCCCTGAGCGAAACCTGGTCGCTCCAGCAGATCGCTGCCATCTCGCCGCCCTCGGCGCCCGATCCTGTCACTGGCATCATCAGGCCGCTGTACCACCTGAGCATTCCGCCGGGCGATCAGCAGCTGTTTACGACCGCGATACTGGCGGCGTGCGACGCGATCGACGGCCTGGTGGACGGCGTCATCGAGGACATGGCGCGCTGCAAATTCGATCCCGCCACCTTCGTCTTCCCCTCGAGCGGGCCCTACGGGTCGATCGCGCCCGGCCAGCCGTTGCAGTGCACGGGGGAGAAGACGGCCACGTGCCTGACGCCGGGACAGGTGAACGCGACCAAGAAGATCGCGGAGGGGCCGCGAACCTCGAGGGGAGAGAGGATTGTTACGCCGGACGGCACGACGCTCACCGGTTACCCGTTCGATGGCGGATTCATGCAGCCGCAGGGCATACCGACCCGGGATATCGGGACGGCGACCCAGCAGCCCGGCAACATCGGACTCGGTTCGGGGCAGCTCTCGCTGTTCTGGTTCACTACACCCGACACCAATTACAACCCTCTCACGGTCAACTACGACACGGACATTCCGCTGGTCGCCGCAAGCTCGCCTGCCATCAACAAGTCGACCGACATCCGTGCATTCACTCGCCGCGGCGGCAAGCTGATTTTCTATCACGGGCTGAGCGACTCGGGTCCGCCATGGACGTATACGCACAGGTACTTTCACGACGTGGCAAAGGCCCGCGGCGGGCTGGAGGACGCGTCGAAGTTCATGAAAATGTATCTGATTCCCAACATGGGACACTGCGGCGGCAACGCGGCGACCGACCGGTTCGACATGCTCGCGCCGCTGGTGAACTGGGTCGAAAACCGCATTGCTCCGGATACGGTCATCGCGTCGGGGACGAACTTCTTCGACACGGTGGGCACGTTGACGGGGCTCCCTAAGGCGCGCAGCCGGCCGCTGTGCCCGTACCCGCAGACGCTGCGCTACACCGGCCCCGAGGGCGGCGATATCGCGCTGGCGGAGAACTACACCTGCCGCGAGTGGCCGCCGCGCGGGCGCGACCGCGACGATGATGACGACGACGACGATTGATGCTGAAGTGACATAAAAGCGCGGTTGTACGGGAAGGGAGGCCTCGCGCCTCCCTTTTTTTGTCTGCGCCTCCGATTCATGAATGGCGGTGATCAACTCAGAAGCATCCCGAAATGGCTGCGCGCGCGCAGGCGACTATGCTCGGGATAGGGGACGCAGCTCGGGCCAGTGCGCTGCCGCGGGTGCGACCGCCGCGGCAAATCGCACCGCATGCCGAGTTCTGCTGCGGACACAAAAGCCACGGCGACCCCGACGACTAGAACGAACGAGGAGACCTCCGTCATGAATCTCAAGCCACTCGCAGCCGCGCTGTTTGCCGCCAGCATCCTGATGCCGCTACCCGCCTTCGCGAACGACGACGACGATGACGACGATGACGGCGGCGGCAGGGCGAACCCTGCGTTGATGCAGGCGCGGCAGAAATTGTTCGGCATCGAAAACGTCGACAGCCGGGGGCGGGTGAAGAAGGACAAGGTCATCATCTCGTGGGCGACGAACACCACGTATGTGGCGTCGGTGAAGGGCCGCATCATCCTGCTCGACAGCTACATCAACCGTCCCGAGCTGCCGACCGCGCCGATCGACCGGCGCCGCACGCCGGTCCTGCCGCAGGATTTCGTCGCCGCGAAGCCGGAAGCGATCTTCCTCGGCCACGGCCACGGCGACCACGCGGACAACGCCGCCTACATCGCCAAGTGGACCGGCGCGACGATCTACGCCTCGCCGGAGACCTGCGACGTGATGCAGCTCGACGTGCAACGGATGTGGAACGACCCGAATGCCGTCAACGGCGGCGTGAAGATCGTTCCGAGCGCGGATCCGGTCAAGTGCGTCGAGGTCGTGGCGCGCGGCTCGCGGCCCGGCGGCTACGACGAGACCCGCAACCCGCCGTCGCAACCCACGAGATTGGGCCAGCTCGGGTCGGTGGCGTGCATCAACGCATTCAAGTTCATCCACTCCGGAACGGCGCCGATCGATCCGTCCTTCGTCCACACGCCGCTCTCCAACCTCGGCGATCCGCGCTATGGCGGGCGCGTGATCGAAACGCCGCCGCCCGCGATCACCTATCCCGCGATGTTCCCGGTCGGCACCTCGCTCGTCCCGGGCGCCACCCCGGTGCCGGGACAGATGGAGCTGCGCACCTTCAGGGGCCAGCCCCCGGGCACCCCGAATGTCGGCGGCGCGATCACCATCTTCTACCAGTTCGTACTGCGCGGAGAGAATGACTTCAGCTTCGCCTGGGTCAACTCCGCCGGGCCGGCAACCGAAGGTATCGGCAGTGATCCGGGCCTGGTGACGCTGGCGCAGTATCTCGATCCTGCGACGCCGCCCGCCACGCTGGATCTTGCGCGCCGGATCGGGGCGAGCCTGTACGACCTGATGGACCGGCTTCCGGCCACCGACGTGCTTTTCGGGTCGATCGTCAGCCTCGGCGCCGCGAACAACCAGCAGCGCGACATCATCAAGGTGATCCAGCGCCTGAAGCCCAAGGTCTACTATCCGGGCCATGTGACCGATGTTGCGCAGGCCGGCTCCGTCCTCTACCACAAGATCAACTGGCGCGAGACCGCGCTCGCCATGGGCTTCGCGCAGGAGGAATGGCCGGAGTTCCGCGCGCAGATCGACCCGAACGACTTCCTCGTGCCGCAGGTCTTCGACCCGAGCGACAAGCGCTGGGCGAAGTCGCGCGAAGCGAGATACCGCAACTATCGTTCGGACTGCCACTGATTTCCCGAAAGAAAGACAACCATGAAAACCAATTTCCGCCTTTGCGCCTGCGCGCTGCTGTGCGCAGTGGCCGTGAGTCCCGCCTATGCGAACGACGAAGACGATGACGACGGCGACCGCCGCCACCGCGGCTCGAGCGCGTTCCGCATCGAGGTCCTCTCCAGCAAGCCCCACCTGGTGTCCGGCGGAGACGCGCTGGTGCGCGTCACCGTGAAGAAAAAGGACGTGCGCCTCAGCGACGTGCGCGTCGAGTTGAACGGCCGAAACGTCACCGGCGCGCTGGTCGCCAATCACGGCGCGAAAACGCTCACCGGCGTCGTCAGCGGCATGCGCGTGGGCGACAACCGGCTGGAAGCGGACAGCAAGCGCCGCGGCGTTTCTGAGGCGGAGCTGAAGCTCACCAACTATCCGATCACGGGGCCGATCATCTCCGGGCCGCACGAGTCTCCCTATGCCTGCACCGCGCAGGACTTCGTGCCGTTCCCCGGCAGCGCGCCGCTCGGACCGACCGATGCCAACTGCCACGTCCAGCGACGCGTGCAGTACATCTACCGTACCAACGGCACTACGGGGCCTGCGAGGTTTGCGCCGCTGCCGCAGCCGCATTCCACGCTGCCGGCCGACCTTGCCATGACCACCACGGTGGCCGGCGCGACGGTGCCGTACATCGTGCGGCTGGAGACCGGAACCATCAACCGCGCGATCTACCAGACCGCGATCCTGCACAACCCGAACAGCGGCGAGCCGAGCCCGGCGGCGCCGCCCGCCGGCTGGAACGGACGGCTCGTCTACCCGCTCGGCGGCGGCTGCATCGGCGGCTGGTACTTCCAGGGCTCGGGACTCGTCAATCCCGTCAACAACACCTGGCTGAGCAAAGGCCACGCCGTCGCCTCGGCGAGCCTCAACACCTTCGGCAACAACTGCAACGACCTGCTCTCGTCCGAGACGATCCTGATGGTGAAGGAGCGCTTCATCGAAAGCTACGGCGTGCCGAAGTTCACGATCGGCACCGGCAGCTCCGGCGGCGCCTATCAGAGCAACCAGACCGGCGACAACTATCCAGGTACGTTCGACGGTATCGTCACCATGAGCAGCTTCCCGGACGTCACCACCGGGATGGTGCCGATGCACAGCTCCCGGCTGATCGAGCTTTACCTCGCGTCGCGTCCTGGCCGCTACACCGTCGATCAGGTGAAAGCGATTACCGGATACCTCTCGATCCCCGGCCAGATCAACGAAATGAGCCGGGTGCGGGGCGACCGGATGGATCCGAGAATCGCGTTCCCGGATGAGATCGTCGCCGGCGTCGGCGCGCAGTTCCGCTACGACCCGTTGACCAATCCATACGGCGCGCGCGGCGACGTCTACGACCACACCGTGAACGTGTACGGCACGATCCGCAACACGCCTTTCCCGGGCGACTCGAAGTTCGCCCAGCGGCCGCTGGACAACGTCGGCGTGCAGTACGGCCTGAGAGCGCTGAACGACGGCAAGATCACCGTCGATGACTTTCTCGACATGAACGCCAACATGGGCGGCGTCGACATCGACTTCAACCGCATCCCCAGCCGCACCGTGCACTACCCGGATGCCACGAAGCGCGCTTACCAGGGCGGGCGCATCCTTTACGGCGGCAACGGCCTCGCCAGCATGCCGATCATCACCCGCATGGGCGGCGGCGATCTCGATCCCGACGGCGATGTCCACCTGCGCTACCACTCGCAGGCGATCCGCCAGCGGCTGGTCAACGCGAACGGCCATTTCGGCAACCAGGTGATCGTCGGCAACCTCGCGCCGAGCGAGCTCCTGATCGATCAGATGGGCCAGTGGCTGACCGCGGTAGTCGGCGACGCTTCCAGGCGCTCGCTCGCAGCGAAGGTCGTGGCGAACAAGCCCGCCGACGTGGTCGATGCGTGCTGGACCACGGCGGGAGTGAAGATCGTCGAGCTGCAAACGCTGGATGGTCCCGGCCAGTGCAACCAGCTGTTCCCGGTCGGCGTGCCGCCCGAGTACGTGGCGGGCGCCCCGATCGAGCTCGACGCCATCAAGTGCCAGCTCAAGCGCGTCGACATGTCGGACTACAAGGTGGCGTTCACCGCGGAGCAGCGCGCGCGGCTCAGCGCCATCTTCCCGAAGGGCGTGTGCGACTGGTCCAGGAAAGGCGTGAAGCAGGTGCAGGCCGTGCCGTTCGCCTCGTTCGGCCCGTCGCCCGAGAACCTGGTGTTCGACGTGACCGACCGCCGCCGCCACGACGACGATGACGACGACGACGATGATTGAGCTTTGGCCCTGACGAGCTGAGCGGCATTCCTGCGCGCTACGCCGCGGCGACGGGCGCGCAGCCGGTGTTCCTGCTCGAAGGCACCGGCGGGCTGGTTGCGGCCAAGTGGCGGGTGCCGCCGCACCGCGTGCCCAACCTCTGGGCACCGCACCACGTCCTTGGCTACCGCGTGAGCGGCATCTCGACCATCGTGCGCACCTGCCGCGGGGTGGTGCAGCGCAAGGTGCCGCCGATCGGTTCGGTCACGTTCTCGCCTGGCGACTGCCCGGTCGAGTGGTCGAGCGATGCGCCGATCGAGGCGATCCACGTCTATATCCCGTCGGCAGCGCTGCACGGCGTGCGCGATTTCTTCGGCATCACCGACCCCTGGCTCGCCGCCTATTGCCGTCTGCTCGACAGCGACTGCGCGCTATACGACGACACGCTGCTCCTCGGGCATACGCAGCACCTGCTGCTGCGCCATCTGGTGCGCCACTACTCGAACGTTTCGAAGAAGACTCTAGAGCCTCGCCTGCGCGTGACGCCGCTCAGCCACGGCGTCATCCGGCGCATCGAGGACTACCTCGAGGCGAACATGGGGAGCGACGTGCCGCTGCACGCGCTGGCCGCGCTCGCGCACTTGTCGGTCGGCCACTTCGTGCGCGCCTTCCGCGGCGCGACCGGCGAGACGCCGCACCGCTTCGTGCTCGAGCGCCGGCTCGACCGCGCCGCGGCGATGCTGAAGGGACCGGCGACGATCGCGCACATCGCGCACGCCTGCGGCTTTCGCAGCCCGGCGCACTTCTCAGTGCGGTTTCACGCCCGGTTCGGCCTCACGCCGTCGCAATACCGTCACTCTGCCTAGCGCCGCCCAGGCGAGCACCGCGAGCGCCGCGGCGAGGAGGCACCACAGCGCGAGCTGCTGAGGATCGACCTCGGGCCAGGGCTGCTTGGCGAGCTCGTCCCAGCGCTCGGTCATCCAGTGCCAGGCGGCGTGGGCGACGAACGCCGAGATCACGACGCTCGTCAGCCGGGCGTCGAAGCGCAGCTTTTCGGTGAGAAGGTAGAGCAGCGGGATCGCCACGCCGATGAACACGAGCTGCCCGAGCTCGATGCCGACGTTGAAGGCGACGAGCGAGAGCAGCAGGTGCCCGCCCGCGAGCTGCATCTGGCTCTGGAGCAGGAACGAGAAGCCGAAGCCGTGCACCAGCCCGAACAGCCCCGTCACCGCCCAGCGCCAGCGCAGGTTCGGGCGCACGATGTTCTCGAGCGCCATGTAGAGGATCGAGGCGGCGATCAGCACTTCCACCGCCGGCGCGAACCAGGTGCCGGGCGGCACCATGCCGCGCGCGGCGGCGATCAGGGTAATCGAGTGCGCCACGGTGAACGACGTGATCACCGCGACCAGCGTCCAGCCGACGCGCCGGAACGGCAGCACCAGGCACAGCAGGAACAGCAGGTGGTCGACGCCGCCGAGGATGTGCTGGAAGCCCGAAGCCACGAAAGTGGCCGCTGCCTGGTGCCAGCGCGGGTCGAGCATCACGTGGCCGGCGCCGCCGTGCAGCTCGTAGGCGCGCGTGGACCCGTCGGGCGGCAGGTAGCGCAGGACGAGCTTCAGCCGCCCTCGCAGCCCGGGCGCGAGCCGCATGTCGAGCGAGAAGTCGGAGCGATCGGAGGCGATCGGGTACTCGAGGTGGGCGTCGAAGTAGCCCTGGTTCCAGAACACGTTGGCCGAGTCGGGCAGCTTCGGCCCGGCCGTGCGCGCGAGCGCTTTCGCATACGTGTCGAAGGACTTGTCGGAGGCTTCCGAGATGCGCGCCGTCATGCGCCGGGGCGCCAGCGCAGTGCCGTTCTCGTGCAGCACGATTTCCTTCGCCGCGGCCGCGGCGGCGGATTGCAGCCTTTCCTCGGGCAGCGGCAGGTCGATGTAGCCCGGGCCCCGCTTGGGAAGATCGAGGTTCAGCAGCATGACCAGCGGCACGCGCAGCACGAAGTGCAGCCGGTCGCCCTCCGGCTTGACGAAGCCGTGCAGCACGATCTCGTCCGGGATGTCGTGCGCGCGACTGGGCGCCGCGAGCGCGGCGCCCAGGACTACAGCGAAGAACGTTGCTAGAAGCCGGTCACCTGTCGTCGTCGTCGTCCTCGTCGCGGCCGTGCTTGCGATCATTGCCATCGTCGAGCTGCACGAACTTCTGCGCCCGCTTGGCGGTGTCGACCTCGGCGGTGTAGATGTTGCCCTTCGAGTCGAGCGCCAGGTTGTGGACCCAGTGGAACTGGCCCGCGCTGCGGCCGTTGCGGCCGAACCGGTCGACGATCTGCCCGGTCTTGCGCAGCAGCGTCCAGATGTACTGGTTGGTGCCGTCGGCGTTGAACAGCCACTTCTGGTCGCGGTCCGGCGAGACGTCGACGTCCCACGCGGAGCCGTTGCTCAGGGTATCGCGCTCGACGAAGATCTCGCCCACGAAGCCGCAAACCCCGGGCGCGCGCATCGGGTTCTGGCACGCCGCGCCGACCTTCCTCTTGTCGAACACCTGGATGCGGTTGTTC
>Ga0208454_1000845_pt1 | contig 14619 bp, 17 predicted proteins | sample EasRivMeERMZT100_FD_187530 | JGI IMG/M metagenome (GOLD analysis project Ga0208454, IMG submission 187530) | Soil microbial communities from meander-bound floodplain in the East River, Colorado, USA - East River MetaG ERMZT100 (SPAdes) (version 2) | ecosystem: Environmental > Terrestrial > Soil...
GTCGAGCTCGACCACGCGACCGGTGATCTCGATCGCCTCTCCCGGCACGCCCCTGGCGAGGTCATTCACGCCTTCGGCGAATTCGCGCGGGAAGAACGGGCCCAGGGTCATCTCGGCCGTGGGAACCAGGTGGGAAACGCCACGCCGGGTCATGGCAGGCCCGGGCTTGCCTTGCGCCCCCGCACCACGAGCTGGTATTCATAGATGAGCTCACTTGTTTTCGACGGCACGAGCCGGGCGATGCAGCGGCCGCGCGCCTCGGGGTCGCGGATCGCGTTCAGGATCACGTCCGCGTCGTTGAGCGGGTCGCCGGGAAAGAACATCTGCGTCACCAGGCGCGAAAGCCACACGCGGCCCCACACCGAGAAATGCACGTGCGGCGGGCGCCACCAGCCATCCGTGTCGGGCACCGGATAGGCGCCCGGCTTGATGGTGCGCAGCTCGACCAGGCCGTTCTCGCCCGCGACCAGGCGCGCCGCGCCGTAGAAGTTGGGATCGACCGGCGCATCGTGGGAATCGTTCGGATGGATGTACTTGCCCGCCGCGTTGCAGTGCCAGGCCTCGACCACCGCGCCCGGCAGCGGCGCGCCGTCCTCGTCCGCTACCCGCACGCGCAGGCGGATCAGCTGGCCGAGCGCGCGTCTTTCGCCGTAGCCGGCGAGATCGCCGCGAATCTCGGGCAGGCAGCGCTGGACCTGCGGCCCGGAAAGCTCCGAGGGCGTGTGCGGCCGCAGCGCGAGCGGCTGCGACGGCCAGCGCCGCGCGGTCTGCGCGTAGCCGGGCTCGATGCCCTGCGCCTGGGTGGAGGCTGCACGGCGCTCGATGCGGATGGCCATTCGTTGACAAGGTAAACGAAACTAGTTGATGATGTCAACGATGCCGGAAGTGACGCTCTGCGAGTGCTTTGCGCGCGACGGGCTGCAGCACGAGCCCGGCTTCGTGCCGACCGCGACCAAGCGCGCGCTGGTCGAGCGCTTCGCCGCGCTCGGCTTCCCGCGCGTCGAGGCCACCTCCTACTCCAACCCGAAGGTCGTGCCCCAGTTCGCTGACGCGAGCGAACTCCTCCGGACGCTGAACCGGCTCCCCACCGTGCACTACAAAGCTACGTGTGCCAACGTGAAGGCGGTGGAGCGCGCGGCTGCCGACCTCGACGCCGGCCACGGCGCGAACGAGATCAGCCTGCTCGTCTCCGCCACCGAGTCGCACACGCAGAAGAACCTGAACCGCGGCCGTGCCGAACAGTGGCAGAACATCACCGAGATGGCGGCGGCGGCGAAGGGCCGCTTCCGCATGGTCGGCACGGTCTCGGTCGCTTTCGGCTGCCCGTTCGAAGGAAAGGTCGATCCCGGCTCCGTGACGGCCGATGTCGAGAAGTTTCGCAGCCTCGGCGTGGAGCACGTGGCGCTCGGGGATACCACCGGCATGGCCACTCCCAAGGCAGTTAGAGAAATATTTGAAACGGTAAGGCAAACCCGTGTCGTTCCCATCGCCCACTTCCACGACACGCGCGGCACCGGGCTGGTGAACTACGTCGCCGCCTATGAGGCGGGCGTGCGTCACTTCGACTCCTCGTTCGGCGGCGTCGGCGGCCATCCGGCGAAGGTGAAGTACGGCGGCGGCTTCACCGGCAACGTATGCACCGAGGACCTGGTGAATCTCTTCGAGTCGATGGGCATCGATACCGGCATCGATCTCGACGGGCTGCTCGCGACCGCCGAGCTGTGCGAGCAGGCGCTCGGGCGCGAGCTCTACGGGCGCGTCACGCGCAGCGGGCTCAATCCATTAATTTAGCCTTCGTCCACGTGCATTCCATGCGCCTCGCGGCGGGCCAGGAAGCGCTCGTCGCGCGCGCGCTGACGCAGGACGGAAAGACCGGCTTCGGCTTCAGCTTCCGGCTCGACGGCGCCGAAGCGCGCCACATGGCCGAGTGGCATGCCGGCGCGCGCACCGAGCGGCCGCCGCTCGATCCGGTGCTCGATCACCCGTGGGAGAAAGCGTTCCTCGAAGGAAAGCCGATCCCCTGGGGCTGCGAGCCGGGCTTCGCCGGCCTCACGTGGCTCTCCGGTTAGAGAACCGCGTACCGCCGCCGATCGTCGCGGCGTGCGTCGGCGCGCTCATGCTCGCCGCTGCGTGGACGCTGCCGATGCTGAATGTCGAAATCCCCGGGGCGACGCTTGCGGCGATCCTCGTAGCGACCGCGAGCGTGACGATCGCGCTGGCAGGCGTTATCCAGTTCGCGCGCGCAGGCACGACAGTGAACCCACTGCAGCCGGACGCCGCTTCGTCGCTCGTAAACGGCGGTGTTTACCGCTGGACGCGCAACCCGATGTACGTAGGCATGGCGGGCGTCCTGCTCGCATGGGCCATCTATCTCTCGAGCATCGCCGCGCTCGCGGTGCTGCCGCTCTTCGTGCTTTACCTGAATCGCTTCCAGATCGCCCCGGAGGAGCGCGCGCTGGAAGCGCGCTTCGGCGCGCAATTCGAGCGCTACCGCAACGAAGTGCGCCGCTGGCTGTGAAGCCGGGGGAACTGCCCGGCTACTCGGCCTCCAGCGCCACGTTGAGCTTGGTGCCTTCGATGAAGATGCCGCCGCGCGCGCCGGGCACGACGCTGCCGTAGCGCGGCGCGAAGACTTCGGGCAGCGGCCGCGCCTCGGGCGGCGCCACCCACAGGCGCAGCAGGTGGCGCCGGCGCGCGGGCTCGGGCCAGTCCTCGAAGTCGCCGCGCGAATGCAGGATCTGGTGGTTGTGCAGGAGCTGGATGTCGCCCGGGCGGAAGTCCATCGCGAGATGGATCCGGGGGTCGTTGCACAGCTCGTCGAGCAGGTCCATCGCCTCGCGCTGCGCGCGCGACAGGCGCCGCGCCTCGGGGAAATTCGCCTGCGCCGACTCGATGTACTGGCGCACGTAGATGCACGAAAGCCGCCCCGCGTGCCGGTGGAAGATCGGGATGTCGAACCAGGCCTTCATGCCCCGCGGCACTTCGCCGCGCCGGTCGGTGGGGAACGGCTCGAACAGCGCCGGCATCAGCTCCGGCCGTCGCCTGAGCACCTCGTTGTACAGCGTCATCGAGCTCGCGAGGTAGCTCTCGCCGCCGCGCTTCGCGCCCTGCAGGCAGAGCAGGCCCACGAGGTCGACCGAATCGGTGTGGTACTCGAGCTTGCGGCGCGTCTGGTAGTAGCGCACGCCGGCGTCGGCGATGTCGAGCCCGAGGTCCTTGACGTGGCCGAGGAGATGGCCCTTCGCGTTCTGCGAGCGGAAGGCGCCGAGCCAGGAGCCCAGGCCGAGGTAGGCAGCCGCCTGCTCCCGGCGTGTCATGCGCTCGACCGGCAGGCCGCGCAGCAGGACGAAGCCGCGGCCCTCGAGGAGCTCGGCAAGGATGCCCCGCAGCACCGGGCCCAGCCGGGGCAAGGGGAAGCGTTCCTTCGTGATCGCTTCCAGCTCGAGCCCCTTCACCGCGCGAAGCGCGGCGTCGATCTCTTCCAACTCTTCGGGAAGGAAATGCCGGATCCAGTCGCCGCGCGCGGCAAGCGCGGGTCCGTACCACCCGCCCGGGCCGCCGACCGGTTCATAATGCATGCAGGGAGGATATCTTGAAAAATCTCGTGTTCGTCGTTGCGCTTCTTGCCTGCGCGTCAGCCGGCGCGCAGGGCTACCCGTCCAAGCCGATCAGCTTCGTGATCCCGTTCGCCGCCGGCGGCGACTCGGATCTCTCGGGCCGCAACGTCGCCGCGCACGCGTCGAAATACCTCAACAACCAGCCGATCGTCGCGGTGAACCGCACCGGCGCCTCGGGGGCGATCGGCGCGATGGCGGTGAAAAACGCCGCGCCCGACGGCTACACGCTGCTCGTCGCGCGCATCGCCACGCACGCCATCCTTCCGGCGCTCGACTCGAAGCTGCAATACCGCTGGAACGAGTTCACCATGCTTTCGCTGATCGAGCTCAACCCGTACATGTGCTTCGTGAAGGGCGACGCGCCCTGGCGCAACGTCACCGAACTCGTCGCCGAGATCCGTAAGAGCCCCGGCAAGCTCAACTTCTCGACCGCCGGCGCCGGCACCAGCCAGAACATGGCCGCGCAGTACCTGATGACCCTCGCCGGGCTCACCAAGGACCACGCGGTCGGCATCCATTACAAGGGCGGCGGCGAGGTGACGACCGCGGTGCTCGGCGGGCAGGTGCAGTTCGCCTGCAACAACGCGCCCACCGTGATTCCGCAGGCGAGGGCCGGCGCGGTGCGGGCCCTCTTCGTGACGCCCGCGCGGTTGACCGAGCTGCCCGACGTGCCGAGCGCGTCCGAGGCCGGGTTCCCGGACATGAACAAGATCGTCGGCTGGACCGCGCTGATGGGCCCGCCCGGGCTGCCGCGCGAGGTCGTCGAGAAGTGGAGCGAAGCGTTCGCGCGGCTCGCGAGAGATCCGGAGTGGCAGCAGGGCAATGCGCGCATCGGCGGCATCCCGGCGATCCGCACGCCCGCCGAGACCGAGCAGTTCGTCCGCGAGCAGTACGAGCTCTACGACAAGCTGGTCGGCACGCTCGGCATTCGCCAATAGGCGGCTTCAGTAGCGCGGCGCTGCGGCGCGCTCGATCATCACGTTGACGCACGCCGGTTTGCTCGCCTGCGCCGCGCGCGCGAGAGCGCCGTGGAGCTGCGAGGAAGAAGACACGTCTTCGCCATGCGCGCCCATGGCGGCGGCCACTGCGCCGTAGCGCGTCGGAAGCAGGTCGAGGCTGTGCGCGCGTCCGGCCCCGTAGTCGCGCAGCGCAATCTGGTATTCGGCGTTCCAGCAGGCGTCGTTGCCGATCACGGCGACGTAAGCGAGTCCGCGGCGCACCGCGGTGTCGATCTCTGCCATGTGGAAGCCGAAGGTGCCGTCGCCGAGCATCGCCACCACCGGCGCCGCGGGGAAAGCGAGCTTCGCCGCGGCGGCGAACGGCAGCGCCGAGCCGATCGATCCCGCGGGGCCGTTGATCACGCGTTGCGGCGCCCGCATGCAGGCCTGCGCCCACTGCCCGAACTCGCCGCCGTCGCAGACGAGCACCGCGTCGGGACCTGACAGAAGCTCCTGCGCCGCGCGGCACACGACGACCGGATGCAGCGAGTCCTGGATCGCGTTCCATTCCGGCGGCCGGTAGGCGAGCGCGGTGTGCGCCTCGTCGAGCCATGCGCCGGAGTTGAGCCGGCGCGGCGGGCGCAGCCGCGCGACGAGCGCGGGCGGCACCTCGAGGACGCGGCAGCCGGCGGCGAAAGCGGCGCCAAATCGCAGCGTGAAGTCGCGCCGCTTGCCGGCGAGCAGCGCGAGATCGGCGCGCGCGAGCACTTCGGCCAAGCGCCCGAGCGCCGGGTCGTTCACGCCGCGCGGGCTCTCCATGACGATCACCGGCACGCCGCTCGCGCCTTCGAGCTCCTCGAGGCGGGCGCGGCCGCGGGCGTGCGCGCCGCCTGGCCCGCAGACGATTACGGGGCGCTCAGCCCGGCCTAGCAGCTCGAGCAGGCTTTCCGCTTCCTCGGTGGAGTACGTTTGGGCGGGAGCAAAAAGCTCTTGCCGTGCCGGGATGATTGCCTCGAGCCGCGCGTCGAGCACGTCGTTCGGAACCGAAAGATGCACCGGTCCCGCGGGCGAGCTGCGCGCCTCGCGCAGCGCACGCGCGAGCTCCGCGCCGAGCGACTGCGCCGACTGCACGGTGCGCGAGAGCTTGGTCAGCGGCGCAGCGAGCTCGGCCTGCGCCATTTCCTGGAACGCGCCGCGGCCCAGTTCGGCGAGCGGCGCGTGGCCGGAAATCAGAACGAGCGGTGATTGAGCGGCGAGCGCGGTGTAGAGCGCGCCGAGCGCGTTGGCGTGCCCGGGCCCGCCGGTGACCAGCGCGATGCCGGGCTCGCCGGTCAGCCTTCCCCACGCGTCCGCCATGTGCACCGCGGCAGCCTCGTGACGCACGTGCACCAGGTCGAGCTTGGCGTCGAGCGCCGCATCGAACACCGGCATGACGTGGTTCCCGGACAGCGTGAACACGTAGCGCGTGCCCGCCGCCGCGAGCGTACGCGCCAGCACGTCGGCACCGCGCAGCGCGCTCACTACTGCTTTGGGATCTTGGCCGCCTCGACGACCCGGGACCAGCGCTTCGACTCGGCGACGAAGAACTCGCGGAGCTGGTCCGGCGTGCTGGTCCGTCCGTCGACGCCGAGCTCCTCGAAGCGCTTTTGCACCTCCGGCGCGGCGATCGCTTTCCGGAGCTCCTGGTTCACCCGGTCGATCACCGCGCGGGGCGTCTTCGCCGGCGCTGCCATCGCGTTCCACGAGGCGACGTCGTAGCCGGCGACGCCCGCCTCGATCGCCGTCGGCACGTCGGGCAATCCGGGGAAGCGCTTCCCGGCGGTGACCGCCAGCGCCCGCAGCGCGCCGGACTTGATGTTCGAGAGGAGCGGCGCAATGAAATCCACCGCCAGGTCGACGTTGCCGTTGCGCGCGGCGACGATCACTTCGCCGGTCGTCTTGTGCGGAATCACCAGCGCATCGATACCCGCGGTCGAGCGGAAAAGCTCGCCCGCGAGGTGCTGCGTACCGCCCGGCGTGATGGTACCGATGTTCATCTTGCCCGGATTGGCTTTCGCCATCGCGATCGCTTCCTGGAGCGTTTTCGCCTGCGACTCGGGCCGCGTGACGATCACCATGCTGAAGAAGCCCACGGTCGAGATCATGGCGAAATCGTTCACCGGGTCGTAGGGCAGCGACTTGAAGAGCGCCTGGCTCACGGCGTTGCCGTTCGTCAGAAGCAGCAGCGTGTGCCCGTCGGCGTCCGCCTTGGCGACCGTCTCCGCCGCGCGGATACCGCCCGCGCCCGGCATGTTCTCGACAATCACCTGCTGGCCGAGGCCCTCGCCCAGCTTGGGCGCGATGGTGCGCGTGGTGATGTCGGCGATGCCGCCCGGGCCGAAGGGCAGAACGATGCGCACCGGCTTGGTCGGATAGGCCTGCGCCTGCGCGAGCAACGGCGCAGCGAGCAGCGCAGCCAGCAGTCTTTTCATTCGGAGTTCCTCCTCGGCTCTACGTCAGCTAAAGATATCCGCAAGATCGACCGCGTAGCGCGAGCGCTGCACGAGCCCCTGCTTGTCATGGAACTCGCATCGTTTCGACTGCGGGTAAAGAATCCACACCTCTTCGGCACCTGCTTCGAGGTATGCCGCCACTTTTTCGCTGAGCTCTTTTCGCGAATTCGATGGCGATACCACTTCGATGCATAGCTCCGGCGCCCGAGTGTACGGCGTCTCGAACCCACGGACACGCATGAACTCCTCGCTCGCCCAGGCCACATCCGCGACGAGCACGCCGGCGGAAGTGAGAACCGATGCCTCGACGAACGCCCGGCCACCCAGGGCAGCCAGCTTTCCTGACAACGCGGTTTGCACGGCGCTATGGTAGTTGCTCGCCGGGCTCATCAGGAGACGGCCCCAGTTATCGAGCTCGATCTTTCCCGGGAGATTTGCGAAGCGCAGGTCCTCGCAAAGCCCGCGGTAGCGCAGCGCCAGTTGCTCGCTCGAGAGCGGCGCTTCGATTACTTCCTGCACTTGGTCCACGAAAATCATTCTACTTGACGCACATTCACTCAAAGAGCTCCTCGACCTTGAACCGCCGCGGAATCATGTTCTGCTTGTAGGCGCAGTCGACGGCGACCTCCAGGTTGCGCCGGTTCGCTTCCAGCCCGTGCGGCACCATCGGCGGATCGCCGGCCGCCTTCTTGCTCTCGAGGAGCAACGCATAGACCTCGTCGGCGGCTGACTTCGGCACCGAATTTTTTACCCCGACCAGGTGGTTAAGCTGGATCGCGTGGTGCTTTTCGCTCCAGCGCCGGCCGGCCGCCTCGGCATCGCCGATCAGCGGCTGCAGCCGCGGGTCGGGCGTGGAGTCGCCGAGGATGGCGGCATCGAGCTCACCGGCGAGCAGCATCGCCTTGATCTCCTTGCCGGCGGTCGCGCGCTCGACGTTCGGCGGATCGACGAACTCCGCGACGTGCGCCTCTTCGAAGGTGACCCATCTGATCTTCGCCAGGTCGACGCCGTAGTCGCCGGCGAGGATGTGGCGGATCCAGGCGCCGGTGGTGACCGAGTACGAGCGCACGCCGACTCGCTTTCCCGCCAGGTCGCCGGGCTTCAGTCCGGGCGTGCGCTCCGGGTTGAACTTGAGGAACGGATGCTGGTAGCGCGCCATGACGGTGAAGGGCAGCAGCCGGTAGGGCTTGCCGTGCGCCTTGGCGATGAGGAAGGTCATCAGCGCGATCTCGGCAACGTCGAACTCCAGCTTGCGCACCACGCGCTGGAACTGCTGCGCCACGCCGCCCTGGAACGGCACGAACTCGAAGCGCTCCGTGTGCGTGCGGAATTCCTTGGTGACCGGATAGTCGCTGATCAGGGTCTTGAGCTTCACTACCGCGCTCCGGGGACCCGGCGGGTCTTCAGGAACTGCTCCAGCGTCTCGCCGCGGAAGTGCGCCACCATCTCCGGGTTCGACACGCCCTTGGTGCGCGCAAGCTTCTCCAGGCAGAAAAAGCTCGCGCCGTAGTCCTGCATCGCCTTCCAGTCGAGGCGGCGCACCATGTCCTCTTCCTGCTCCGTCAAGCCCTGCATCGCCTCCTCGGGCTTGCTCAGGAAAAGCGCCCTCGCCTCTTTCGAGGTCAGGCTGTGCAGGAACCGGTTGAGCCGCAACCCCCGGGCGCTGCGCTCGAGATCGAAAATGTATTTCATCAACCCAGAATCAGGGACAGACCACGTTTGTTTCACAGACCGGGAGGAAAACGTGGTCTGTCCCTGATTTGCGGTTCATTCGAAGAGTGCCACGGCCATCGCGGTGGTCATCGGCAGGTAGTAGTTCTGGTGCAGCTTCTTCGCGCGCTCGTCCAGCGCACCGCGCATGATGAGCCACATGATCACCTCGGCGCCCTCGTTGCCGCCGCGCCGCATGAAATCCTCGATCGTCATGCTCGCCAGGCGCTCGGGATCGCGCTCGATGAGATCCAGGAACTCGCGGTCCCATGCTTCGTCGTTGAACCCCGCGCGCTCGCCGATCATCTGGTGCGACAGCCCGCCGGTGCCGACCATCGCGACCTTGAGGTTCTCGGGAAAGCTCTCGACGGCCCTTCGGATCGCCTTCCCCAGCTTGTAGCAGCGGCGCGGCGTCGGCAGCGGATGCTGCAGCACGTTCACCACCAGCGGGATCACCGCGCCAGGCCAGTCCGGGCTTTTCGGCCACATCATGGTGAGCGGCGAGTGCAGGCCGTGATCGAGCGGCAGATCCTGGAACAGGGTCAGGTCGAACTCCTCGTTCACGAGCGACGTGGCGATGTGGCGCGCCAGCGCAGCGTGGCCCCTCAACGGAGGAATGTTCCTGACCCCCAGACCCTCGTCGGCGATGCGGTACTTGTCGCTCACCCCGAGCGCGAACGTCGGGTAGTGATCGAAGAAGAACGTGGTGGCGTGGTCGTTGAAGCAGAAGAAGAGCACGTCGGGCTTCTTCTCGGCGAGCCACTTCGCCACCGGCTCGTAGCCCCGGAAGAGCGGCTTCCAGTCCGGATCTTCCTGCTTGCCCTTGTCGTACGCGATGCCGATGGTCGGGACGTGGGACGTCCCGATCCCGCCGATGATGCGTGCCATGCCGGCGATTCTACTGGCATGGGACCAAAGTCCAATTGCCCAGCCGCATGCCTGCCCACAGCATGCCGGCCATGGTTTCGCGCTGGTGACCGCCAACTGGGGGAAGTATGACCATGCCGTCCTCGTATTGCAGGGCGGCGGCGCGCTCGGCGCCTACCAGGCCGGCGTCTACGAAGGCCTCGCCGAGTGCGGCGCGGCGCCCGACTGGGTCGCCGGCGTCTCGATCGGCGCCATCAACGCCGCGCTGATCGCGGGCAATCCGCCCGAACGGCGCGTCGCGCGCCTGCGCGAATTCTGGGATCGCGTCTCGGCGCAGCTGCCGTTCATCCCGCCGGCGGCGATGGACCCGATGCGGCCGATGCTCGACCAGATGAGCACGGCGTCGGCTTTCGTGTTCGGCGTGCCCGGATTCTTCTCGCCGCGGATGGTCCCGCCGTTCCTCGCCCTGGACGGCAGCATCGGGGCGCTGAGCTTCTACGACACGCAGCCGCTCAAGGCGACGCTCGAGGAGCTGGTCGATTTCGCGCTCATCAACCGCAACGGGGTGCGGCTTTCCCTCGGCACGGTCGACCTGCGCACCGGCAATTCGGTGTATTTCGACAGCAAGACCATGCCGATCCGCGCCGAGCACGTGCTCGCGAGCGGCGCGCTGCCGCCGGGCTTCCCGCCGGTCGAGATCGACGGCGAGCTGTACTGGGACGGCGGCATCGTGTCGAACTCGCCGCTGTGGTACGTGCTCGACGCGGATCCCGAGATGAGCGCGTTGATCTTCCAGGTCGACGTGTTCAGCGGCGCCGGCGAGGCGCCGAGGAATCTCGCCGAGGTGCAGGAGCGCGCGAAGGACATCCAGTACGCGAGCAAGACGCGATTCAATACCAGCCGGGTCAAGGAGATCGAAGCGCTGCGCGGCGCGCTGCGCCGGGTGCTCGAGAAGCTGCCCGAAGCGCTGCGCGACGATCCCGACGTGCAACGCCTTGCGGCGGCCAGCAAGCCCAGGGCTTGCGCGCTGGCGCACTTCATCAACCGCCACCACCCGCGCGCCACGAGCTTCAAGGACTGCGAATTCTCCCGCGCTACCGTGACCGACCTCTGGCAAGGCGGCCTCGGCGACGTGCGCCGCTCGGTCGCCGGCCCCCAATGGCATCGCGCGACCGATCTGGCCGAAGGCTTGCGCGTTTTCGACATGACGCCCAGGACATGACCGAAGAAAGGACTTCTCATGCAACTGCAAGGTAAGTCGGCCCTGGTCACCGGCGCCGCCAGCGGCATCGGCAAGGAGATCGCCCTTGCCTACGCGCGCGAAGGTGCCAAAGTCGCCATCGCCGACCTGAACAAGCAAGCCGCCGATGCTGCGGCCGCCGAAATCAAGTCGGCCGGCGGCAAGGCGATCGGCGTGGCGATGGACGTGGCGAACGAAGACGCGGTCAATGCCGGCGTCGCGGCCATGGTGGCCGCGTTCGGCGGCGTCGACATCCTGGTGAGCAATGCCGGCATCCAGATCGTGCATCCGCTGGAGCAGTTCCCCTACGCCGAGTGGAAGAAGATGCTCGCGATCCATCTCGACGGCGCCTTCCTCACCACCCGCGCCTGCCTGCAGCACATGTACAGGTCGGGCCGGGGGGGCGCCATCATCTACATGGGCTCGGTGCACTCCAAGGAGGCCTCTGTGCTCAAGGGCCCTTACGTCACCGCCAAGCACGGCCTCATCGGCCTCGCCAAGGTGGTGGCCAAGGAAGGCGCCCAGCACGGCGTGCGCGCCAACGTCATCTGTCCGGGCTTCGTGCGCACGCCGCTCGTCGACAAGCAGATTCCGGAGCAAGCGAAAGAACTGGGCATCACCGAAGCGGAGGTCATCAAGAACGTGATGCTCAAGGAAACCGTCGACGGCGAATTCACCACCGTTCAGGACGTGGCGGAAGCCGCGCTCTTTCTCGCGGCGTTCAAGACCAACGCGCTCACGGGGCAGTCGCTCATCGTGAGCCATGGATGGTTCATGGAGTAGGCAGGTTTCATTCGTAACACCTGGGCGGGCCGCCGTAGCACGGCGCAAACGCTGGTGCGCAAGCATCGCCTCATGCTCTGGGAGATGACCATGCGCAACGCCGCCCTCGCCCTTCTCGCCTTCTGCCTCGGCTGGATCCCGCTCGCCGGCGCTGCCGACCTCGACCGGCCGCTGATCCTGGTGGCAAAACCGGAGCTGCAGGACAAGCTCTACGGCTCGAGCGTCCTGGTCGTGACGCCGGTCGGCGGCGGCCAGCATGCGGGATTCATCGTCAACCGGCCCACCCGCATCACGCTCGGGAGCCTGTTCCCCGAGCACGGGCCCTCGCAAAAGATCGTCGATCCGGTCTATCTCGGCGGGCCGATCCAGTCCCAGGTCGTCTTCGCCTTGGTGCAGCGGCGCGACAACCCGGGCGGCAGCTCCTTCGAGATGATGCCCGGCCTGTTCGCGGCCTTCGATGCCGAGGTGGTGGACAGGATCATCGAATCGGATCCGTCGCGCGCGCGCTTCGTCGCCGGGCTGGTCGCCTGGCGCGCGGGCGAGCTGAAGGACGAGATCAAGCAAGGCGCCTGGTACGTGCTCGAGCCCGACGCGGCGCTCTTCATGCGCAACCCCGACGGACTCTGGGAGGAGCTGGTGCGCCGTTCCGTGCGCCTCGGAAATACGATCTGACCTAGGACTCTTCCTGCCGCTCGGCGAGCAGCGGCTCGGTCTCGCGCCCGGCGCGCAGCCGCACCACCTGCAGGGTCGCGCCGATCAGGAACAGGAGGAAGAAAAAGCCGAGGATCGGCTGCGCCTTCGGATCGAGCGGGCCCGAGAGGTACGGCGCGCCCGCCGGCAGCCGCGTCAGCGTCTCGACCGTACCCGGGATGAAGTGGAAAAAGAGCGTCAGCGAATAGCCGACGGTGCGAACGTAGCGCGACAGGCGACCGAACGCGGCGGTGTACTGCGCGGTGAGCGCGACGGCCATCACTACGAGCGTGACGATGCCGAGGATGTGGGGGTTGCCAAAGCCCCCGTGCTGGAAGATGCCGAAGCCGGTCAGGCAGGACAGCACCGTCCCCCACACGAAGACCTTTCCCGACCGGCTGGCGTTCGAAATCTCCTTGTGGCGCGCGAGCGCGGCGAACCCCGCGGCGAGGGCGATCAGGCTGATCGCGGTATGGATCGTGCCCAGCGTGGTGAGCCCCAGCATGGTCATCTCCCTTGGAAGCCGTATAACGACTCCGGATTCTCCACCAGGATGCGCTGCTGCAGCGCCGGCTCCGGCACCATCAGTGGGAAGAGATCCACAAGCGCACCATCGTCGGGCATCCACTTCACGTTGGGATGCGGCCAGTCGGTGCCCCAGAGCACGCGCTCTGGCGCGGCCTCGACCAGGGCGCGGCCGAACGGCACCGCGTCGGTGAACGGCGGCCCTTTCGAGGAGACGCGTTCCGCACCGCAAATCTTTACCCAGAAGTTGTCCTGCTTCATCCACTCGAGCAGCACCTGGAACGGCTTCTGCTGCAAGCCGTCCCCGGCCTTCACCCGGCCCATGTGGTCGATGACCATGGGCACGCGGATTTTGCGAAACAACGCGTCGAACTCGACCAGGTCCGCCGCGTCGAGATGCAGGATCAGGTGCCAGCCCATCGCCTGCACCCGCTCGACGGTCCGCATGAAAAAACCCATTTCGGGGCGGCCGCCGAGGTGCCTGACGAAGTTGAAGCGCACGCCGCGGATTCCGCCGTCGTGCATCTTCTTGAATTCCGGGTCACCGTAGGACGCGTCGATGATGGCCGTGCCCCGGTAGCGCCCGCCCGAGCGCGCGATCGCGTCCAGCGTGACGCGCATGTCAGCCCCGTGGCAGCTCGCGTGGACAATCACGGCCCTTTCGATTCCCAGCCGTCCATGCAATTTCTGCAAGACCTCGAACGGCGCATCCGCCGGAATGTAGGCGGCCTTGGGGTCGTAGGGAAACTTCGCCGCCGGGCCGAACACGTGGCAATGCGCATCACAGGCGAGCGGCGGCGGTTTAAATGGCATGCTTCGGCAGGTGAATGATACCTTCGATGTGGCCGTCGTCGGCCTCGGCCCCACCGGCGCGGTCTGCACCGCCCTGCTCGGCGGCCTCGGCCTGAAGACCATCGCCATCGAGCGCGAGCAGGCGGTGTACGACAAGCCGCGTGCGTTCGCGCTCGACCACGAAATCATGCGCGTGTTCGAAGACATCGGCATCGCCGATGCGGTGGCGCCGCATACCGCCCCCTTCACGCCCTCCGAGTATTACGGCGTCGACGGCCAGCTCATCAAGCGCCTCGGCGCGCTGCCGCCGCCCTGGCCGCTCGGCTGGCCGCCCAGCATGGTGTTCAACCAGCCCGCGGTCGACGCGCTGCTGCGCGACCGCGCCGCCGCGGTCGCCGAGGTTGCCTTCACCGAGCTCGAGGGCCTCGACCAATCGAAAAAGGAAGTGGAGCTGCGGCTGCGCGATCGCACCATCACGGCGAAGTATGTCGTCGCCTGCGACGGCGCCAGCAGCACGGTACGCGGCGCTCTCGGCATCGAGTACGAGGATCTCGATTTCGACCAGCCCTGGCTGGTGGTCGATCTGCTGGTGAGCCCGCGCGGGCTCGAGAAGCTGCCCAAGGTCAGCATCCAGTACTGCGAGCCGGCGCGGCCTTCCACCTACCTGATCGGCGTGGGCGCGCACCGGCGCTGGGAGCTGATGCTCGATCCGGGCGAAGAGCCCGATGTCTGGAAGTTGCTCGCGCGCTGGATCACGCCCGACGATGCGCAGCTCTGGCGCGCGGCCTCCTATCGCTTCCACGCGCTCGTCGCGCGCGAGTGGCGGCGCGGGCGCGTGTTCCTCGCCGGCGACGCCGCGCACCAGCAGCCGCCGTTCACCGGCCAGGGGATGTGCCAGGGGATTCGCGATGCGGCCAACCTGAGCTGGAAGCTGCACTACGTGCTCGCCGGAAGCGCGAAGGAGA
>Ga0208454_1000846_pt1 | contig 14609 bp, 16 predicted proteins | sample EasRivMeERMZT100_FD_187530 | JGI IMG/M metagenome (GOLD analysis project Ga0208454, IMG submission 187530) | Soil microbial communities from meander-bound floodplain in the East River, Colorado, USA - East River MetaG ERMZT100 (SPAdes) (version 2) | ecosystem: Environmental > Terrestrial > Soil...
CCACCCAAGAGAGACTGGCTGCTATACGTGGCACGGTACCCTGACCGTCACACTGACTTGGGATGCGCCCCTCTTTAAGGCACCCGGCCCCGGGCTCTCTATCTCATGCATCGAACCGTCAGGAGTTTTTCGCTCCTGGTTCTGCTTGTCGTCGAGGCGTTCCCTGGGGCACGGTCTCCTCTTGGGTCAAAGGAGCCGAATGAACTTTTTTCCTCACTACATAGGGTCTCTGTTCCATCAAGACCACCGAAACCATTACCGTGAGTTTTCTGGCCACCGCCACAATGGCCACCCGCGAAGCCACTGGGCGAGCATGGGTCTGGCACACCGAGCGAAAAAATTCCCTCAGCTCACCGTCTTTTCGGATCGCCGACCAGGCGGCTTGGATGAGTTTGCTTCTCAGCCGCGGGTCTCCGCTATGAGTGATCGATCCCCGATCGGTTCGATCTCCGGTGGAGTGCTCGGTAGGGACCAAGCCGAGAAAGGCTCCCAGTTGGCGCACGTTTCTCAGCTCACGCCAATCGCCGATCCTAGCCAAAAGTTGACTGGCCACAATTTGGCCGATCCCGGACACGCTCACCACGTACTCAATGCACTGGGACAGTTCGGGATCGTTGCGGCAAAACCGGCGGATCTGTTGGCTCGTCTTAACGATCTGCTTCTCGTTAAACTCCAGACTGTCAAGCAGCTGATCGAGCTTAAAGCGCACCGTCGAAGAGCAGGCAAGCTTTCTCAGTTTGTCCTTCACCATGAACGACCACTGACTACCGGCGGGGGCCGGGGGAAACTCCAGCCCCTCCATAAGCAGCAGCGACTTGATGCGTTGCTTCATTGCCACCAGCTCGCTGACAAAGGTATCGCGCAGCTGGGTCAAATGGCGCAGCTCACGGTACAGCACAGAGGGGACGTGAATGCTCTTGAGCTGTCCCCCACCAAGATTCTCCGAAATGCCTCGACTGTCGAGCCGATTAGTCTTCACTCTTTGTCCTGGTGCTTTGGGGATCATCGATGGCGAAGCGATCAGGCACGGATAATCTTGAGCCACAATCTCATCATACAAGCCGTAGCCCGTTGGTCCAGCCTCATAGGCAAAGGCCACTTTCTGATCGGGGAAATGTTTACGCACGTGGTTAACAAGATGCTCCGCACTATACGGCACGCGCAAGGAGCGGATAAACCCTTGGTGATTGGCAAAGGTCACCGAGATACTTTTCTTATCCACATCCAGTCCCGCAAACACGTCGTAGTCACGGGGAACAAACGCTTTGCTGCTCATCTGATGTCCTCCTTCGCTCAATGGCGATTTGATCAATCACTATACTCGCTAAAGAGAACTTGTGGTTACACCGAACATCCATCATACAGGTCTCAGCATGAACGGAGTTGCTTCAACCAGTTCGAGTCCGTTTCCGGTCGTCCTGAGCCCGTCGAAGGACTCCGAGAATTTGTTTCAGAAACCTGCTCGTCCCCTGCCAAATGAACTTTTCTCAATTGATGGGCTTGACCAGCGGCCACGTCGAAGCGCGCATCGTTCAAACCGCGGTCAAACTAAGAATCTTCGACGCGTTAGGTGATGAGCCTAAGAGCGCGGAAGCGACTTCTCAAGTGCTCCATTTAGAAGCCAAAGCCACCGAGTTGCTGCTCAACGCGTTGACGGCGATTAATCTGCTGGAGAAGCAAGCTAATCTCTTTTCGCTCGCCGACGCGTCAAAACAATATCTCCTGCGCAGTTCGCCGCGCTACGTCGGCGGCATGATTCACTTCGACGCTTCGCTCTGGTCCTGTTGGGAGAAACTGGAACAGGCGCTGCGCACCGGAAAATCCGTGCGGCCGGCGAACATGTATCAAGACGTTGCCGAGGAAACCAACACGTTTATCGACGCCATGGATTCCTTGGTCAAAGCCCGCGGCGACGCCGAAATACTGGCGAACGCGATCGAGTGGCAAGGCGTGCGCGAACTGCTCGACATCGGCTCCGGCCCGGCGACCTACCCCATCGCGTTGTGCAGAAAGTTCCCCGAGCTACGCGCGACCGTCTTCGACCTACCGGCGACGTTGAAGCTCACCGAGCGCTACGTCGCACAAGCCGGCATGAGGGAGAGAATCCATTTGATCCCCGGCGACTATCGCAGCGATTCGATCCCCGGAAACTACGACGTCATATTTCTTTCCAACGTCGTCCATGGTGAAGACCTAACCAAGAACCGAGCGCTTATCGGCAAGCTCGCCGGGAATCTCAACGCCGCCGGACGGGTCGTCATTAAGGATCACATTCTCGACGATAGCCGCGCCAACCCGCCGGTGGGCGCACTCTTTAGCTTGCTGATGCTGCTCACCACGGACGGCGGCCGCTGCTACAGTTTCAACGAAATCGCAGCATGGTTGGGAAGCGCCGGCCTACAGCAAATCCATCAAGTCGATTTGCCGCCGCCATTGACATCGTCCTTAGTGATTGGAACCAAGAGCGCTTAGTTTTTTGCCAGAGTATGTTAGATATCAACAAGGGACTTGCTAAACGGGACGAGTTTAAGAAATATTATCGCGCCAAGCACGCCAAGCACGCCAAGCTCGCAAAGGCCTCGCCCACGCCCCCGATTTTTTCAATTACACCTTGGCGTCCTTTGCGCTCTTTGCGCAAGATACAATCTTTTCCTTTCGTCTCGTCGTCGGAAAATTTCGAATAGGTTTGCCGAGAGTTTATATAGAGAAGTACCGGAGGCCGCCATCGACTCATCACAATCAGACGCCAAGACCCAAGCCGTCATCGAAAATCTCAAGCCAGCCTGCATCTGCAACAAAATCCGCAAAGGCACCGTGCTCAAGGCCATTCAAGCCGGCGCGAAAACATTCGAGCAAATCAGCAAACGCACCGGCGTCGGGACCGGTCCCTGTGGCGGCCGCCGCTGTGGCTCGCTGGTGCGCGGATTGTTGGGAGAACCGGTGACCCCTTGTAACGATTGCGGCTGGCCGGTGTTGGTGGGTTCGCTCTGCCCCCGCTGCGAATACGCCAAACAGGAAAGCTGATGAATTTAAGGTCTAAGCATAATCTTGCGATGTCGCGAGATTAGATCTGCATCTTGCAGGGTCATCGGTTTTAACGTCCAGCCATGGCCTGAGGCAAATGCTTTTTGTCGTTGGCGGCTTTTTTTAGAAAACGCTTTCGTTGGTTGATGCACGGCTTCTGTTTATCTTTAGCGCCGCCATCGGACTGGCAAGCCAGGCAGCTCGGACAAATCCAGCCGCCGCAGGCGCAGCGTCCGCACGCCTTACCGACTAACCCCGGCCGGGAGTAAAACGCTTTCTGGCAACCCGTGCAGGTAATCGACGTGGCCGCGTCGATAATTTCCAAATCGTCGACGGGGGCGATAAAGCGCATCGCTGCGCCGGTAACGGCGACACGATACTGAAAGCTCTCCTTGGTGATAGGCGCCGCCAATAAAATCCCGCCCCTGGTAAAGCAGGTTTTGATCGCCGTCGTGCCCTCGATCTTACCTTCATAACCGATCATCTTATGCCGCACCAAGGTGCCATCCCGCAAGCTGATCTCAATTTTATCCACCATAAAGACCTCCATATTAAGACAAAAATAGCCTTTGGCTCGCTTGACACGAGGAGGCTCCGAAAGAAATTCAATAAACAGTGAACGAAAAGGGGGACTCACCCTTCGATCATTGTCTGGTCAACCCATCTTTAACGCCGGGAGGTGGCGGCGAAATCCCACCAGCGAAAGCCATCGCCAAGCGCTCGTCAATCCGTCACGCCACGGGCGCGATCATGAAGAATATATGTGCACGTCCCGTTCTTCGATGCGCCGGCCCCGGGCTATCAATTTCATGATGCTGCACACGTTGCGGCCAACGTCGCCGATATCCGCAACGGAATAACCATCTTTGACGTATCGACCGATATATTTATCCTCGCCGAGGTTTACGATCTGTAGAAAGTTGTCATTGCTCGCTTCAAAGTAATGCTGGGTCCCGGGAGCCGGACGATCCAACTCGTTCTGCAACGCCGTCGAGATCTTAATGCCCACGAATAATCGCTTAGCCGCGTCATTCATCAGTCATTCTCCTTGCCCCGATTGTGCTGACATCGGCACGCCGCGTAACGCAGCTTCAAGCCATGCGCGCACCGCGCATGCTGAGGCCTGGGGGGAAGTTGCCAACGGCCGGCAACCCGGCCCTAATTGGAAGCGGCCGCCAAAGCTGCGCCGTTGGATACTTTTAACGCAACGCCGAGCGGCAGCGCGCTGTCGCCGACGCTTAACACCGTCTCAAGTTTTTCCAATTCCCACGACGACACGGTTTCTTTGGCCACCGCGTCCTTGATCGTAGCTTCCGCCGGCTTGCGGTCTTGGGGCAGTTTGACTTTGTACTTCACGTTATTGCCATCACTCAGGGTCAGTGAAAGAACCAGTTCCTTGCCTTCCTGCGATCCGATGGTTTGCAGCGTGGCAATCCGGTTCGAAAGGGTAGTCTTATTGACAGTATCGAGATACAGCCAAATGAACGAACCGATGGTGGCAACAAGCAGCAACCAAGCGTACTGGCCGACTCTTTTTTGCCGATTGAACGCCTGACTACGCTGACGGTCGAAGAATTTGCGGAAGGATTCTCTTTCGGCTGCTAATTTCTTGGTCGGGTCTTGCTCCGGCGAGCTCGGTGGTTGGTCGAAAGCTAGCCCCCAACTGTTCATGATCATGCCTACGAATATCAAACCCAAAGGCACCGCGACGATCAAAATTGGATGCATAAATCTCCCTCCGATAGCAGACCGTTTTCGCCTGCGGTTTTAGGAAGAGGGAGGAGTGCAAGACCGGGAATCGGTCGGCGTAGGAGCTACGCCGTGGTTCATGCCGATAAAGGTTATGTCTCCGGTCTTCGACCTCTTGCGCGCCAATAGGGTCAAAGCATGATCCTCTAGGAGTCTATCGGAACCCCGAGTCGGTAGCAAACGGACGAGTAAATTAGACGCGAAAGCATGCCAAGCGCGCTGGATCGTCGAAGGTCGAAAAGACGATGCGAATGCTCAGACGGGATCGTTATCCCTGCTCGCGAAGTGACGCCTTTATTGAAAGCTCGGATGCGCGTATATCTGTGGCAGCTTAAAATTTCGGAGATGCTTATTCAAAATGGTGATACGTTACGCGTCCGCGGTCTTAACTCTATCCGGAGCGCTTGCGCTAATCCTGGGATTATTCCTGTGGACCGGCACAGCGTTGACTCTCGTCTCGATGCATATGCTGCTGGGCTTTCTCGCGGTCGGCTCGCTCTGGGTGGTCGGTATCGGCCAGTTACTTTCCCGCAACGGCAGCTGGGTGATTGCCATCGGCGCGCTCTTGGTCGGTGCATGCACCGTTGTCCTCGGCCTATATCATTCGTCACTTATGGTCGGCGAGTCTCATTGGGTGATTCAGGGCATCCATTTATTGTTCGGCGTCCTAACGATTGGTCTGGGCCATATGGGAGCAGCGCGATTTCGAAAAAACGTTGTGGGGTAAACTTCAAACCGGCCACTGTTCCAGCCGATACGCCTGTTCCCAGAACATGAATTCATAACGGCTGCTCAGGATGAAATTTTCCGCCATGCGTTTCTTCTCGCTGCGGCTTGCCCCATTGCCTAATCGATCCATCAGCTCAATTTGCTCACGCACCGGTTGCCAAAACGCGTCCGAAGCGTAAGTCTCGATCCACTGGCGATAAATTTTGGGCTTGTTGGGACGCTCTTTATACAACCGCCGACCGGTCTCGCCGTAAATCCAGTAGCAAGGCAACACCGCCGCGACGATCTCCGCGAGCGTGCCAGCGCGCGCAACGGCCTGCAAATGATTGATATATGCTTGGGTCGTCGGCCCCTTTGAAACGCCGTCCAACTGTGCACGCGACAGACCGAGGCTCTTGCCGAAGCTGGCGTGGAAACCGCGTTCAACCTCCACCGCGCCCAACGCGTGCCGGCAAAACAGTTCCAGCGTTTCCAAGTCGGGCGACTTCGCTCCGCCCTGACAAAGCACCTGGGCGAAGTCGAGCAGGTAAACGTAGTCCTGCAAGATGAAATAGGTGAAGCGCTCCATCGGCAAATCGCCGGCCTGAAGCTCCCGCAGAAAGGGATGATTGTCAATTGCGCGCCAAATGCGTTGAGATCGGTATCTTAATTGAGCGCTGAATGATTTTGCCATGGGCTAGGATTAGCGAATAATCAGGATCAAGAAAAGAGCAAAGCAGCACAGAGACGCCGACCCGGAAGAGACCAGACATTTTCTCCGCGCCCTCCGTGCCTCCGCGGTAAGTCTTCGGAATCTTTGTCACTTCGTGCTCGTGCGCACTTCGATACCGGCAGCTTCCTCTTGCAAGCGGAATAACGACGCCGTGCTCTGCTCGGACCAGCCGCGCCCAATCGCATGAACCATCGTCTGTTCGACCAACGCCGCAATCGGCATCGGCACATCGTGCTGGCGGGCCATCTCGGTCGCCAAACCCACGTCTTTGCGTGACAAACCGATGCCAAAACTCGCCGGCGCCTGATAGTTTCCCGTGAACACCGTCTGCGGCAACGTTTTCAGCAATTGTTGCAGTTGAACGTCGAGACCCCAGTGCATGCAATCCCAGAGGAGTCGCGGAGCGACGCCGACCTTGGCGCCCAGGACGAGACCTTCGCCGATCGCCAAGCCGATACCGCGGCGCACCAGATTGTGCGTCAGCTTGATCACCGTGCCGGTGCCAAGCTCGCCAGTATAGACAACCGGTTCCCCAAACGCGTCGAGCAGCGGCTTCACCTGCTCGAAGACTTCTCGCGCGCCCGATGCCAAAACCTGAACGCACTTGTTGGCGATGCCCTCCTTGCCAACGATCAGCGGCGCATCCATGACCCGCGCGCCGCGCGCGTGAAATTCGGCCGCGATCCGTCGTATGAGATCCGCGCTACTGCTGGAAAGATCGACGTAGATCGTGCCTTCATCCACTCCGTGCAGCAAACCTTGGGCGCCGAGTGCAACCTCGGCTACTTCCGGCGGTCCCGGCAACGAACTTAATATGATCGGACAATCGCGCGCCACAGCCGCGGCCGATGAGGCGACTTGTGCGCCTCCTTGTGCCAACGCCTGGGCCGCCTCGGGGCGGATGTCGTATACCACTAGCGGATAACCAGCCAGTTGAAGATTTTTGGCAATGGGTCTGCCGATAGTTCCCAAACCGATAAATCCAATCGTTTTCATCTCATCCCTCGTCACAAACCGCCTCTACCATGGCTCCGCTCGGCAGCGCAACGAAAAAATTCGACTTATGAATCCGTTGAAACGAAGCCGCTGCCTCGCCACGACTTGTAGTCTCGCGCCGATCCTTGATACAACCAGCGTCGTGCAGTCATTGAACAGCGTCGAGCCCGCAACCAAGATGTCGAAACATTTCTACGGCTGGACCATCGTCGCCGTAGGTTTTCTCGCTCATATCGCCTCGGCGTTCTCGATATCGAGCACGCTGAGCGTCTTTCTCAAACCCTTGTCGAGCGACCTCGGCGTCTCGCGCGGCGTCTTCTCGCTGATTCGCTCGGGCGAAGTGCTCATCGGCGCCGTCGCGGCGCCGATGGTCGGCACGCTGCTCGATCGCCATGGCGGCAAGTGGCTTATGGCCGCCGGCGGTGTGGTTTCGGGAGCGGGCTTTCTCCTGCTTGGACAGGCGCGGGACTTCTGGCAGTTCCTGCTGGTCCGCTGGCTGGTGATCAGTCCGGGCGATGCGCTCATGGGTCAGATGGTGGTCAACGTCACGATCTCGCGCTGGTTCGTGCGCATGCGCGGCCGCGCTCTCGCGATAACGGGCATGGGCCATGGTCTGGCCAAAGTTGCCATGCCACTGTTCGCGGCTTCGCTGATTTTGCACATGGGGTGGCGTGGCGCTTGGGTGGTTTTCGGCCTGCTGACTCTGGCATTGGTCGTCGGCCCTTCACTGCTCTTCATGCGCCGGCGCCCGGAAGATATGGGGCTGCTGCCAGACGGAGGCTCACTCGCCGGGAGCGAAACCGGCGGGCCGGTGAATCGGCTCGAGGCCACGCGCGCCCGACGCGGCGCCAACGCCGACGTCGAGTGGAGCCGGCGCGAAGCGCTCCGCACGCCGGCCTTCTGGCTCATCGTCACCACCTTCGGTGTTGCCCACGTCGGCGTGAGCGGCTTGAACCTGCACGTCTTTTCCTTCGTCAGCGATCAAGGCCATCCGGCGATGGTGGCTGCACTCGTCATGAGCACCATCGCCGTCATGCAGTTCAGCACACCGATCGTCTGGGGGGTGCTCGCCGAGCGCATGGAAATCGGCCGGCTGATCATGGCGAAGTTTTTGATTCAGGCGGCGGGAATTTCATGGGCGCTGTCCGATCCCGGCCTGGTTTCGCTCTACGGCGGTTTTTTTCTCTACGGCATCGGCATGGGCGGCACCTCGATCCTGGCGGAAATGATCTGGGCCAGCTACTTCGGACGTATCTCCCTCGGCACAATCCGCGGCATGGGTTCCTTAGTCACCCATGCCTTCAGCGCCGGTGGGGCGCCCTTCTTCGGCTTCCTCTTCGACCTCACCCAGAGCTATCAACTTTCCTTCAGCATCTTCATCGGTCTGCTCTTCGCCTCAGCTGGCCTGAGCCTCTTCCTCCGCCCGCCAAGGAAGTAAGGGGTGAACGGTAAGGAGGAGGCGTTTCTTCTTCCGGGCTCCTAACCCGGATCATTCACACTACTAGGCAAACGCCGCAAAGATTGTCGATCGAGGTGTAACCCTGGAGGAGCGAAGGCACCAGAGCAAAACGCTTCATCGTACTGCTGCCGCTCGCTACAATACTTGAACTTTCGCCGATAAGCTCGTAAGCAATTCCGCCCGCAGCTTCAAGACGCAGCCGCTTTGCCTTCGCTCCGGGAAGGGTTGCACCTCGTTCGTTGATTGGCGTGAATGGTGCGCGCTAATAATGCATATCCGCGTTGACGCCACCGGCGACAGAGATCGCCTCGCCGGTGATGCTGACCGCGAGCGGCGAGCAGAGAAACGTGACCACATGGGCAACGTCTTCTGCGCTGACTAAATGGCGGATCACACTGCGCTGGCGCAACTCGTCTAAGTAAGCGTCAGCCGTTTTGCCCTGGCGCTCGGCCTGCTGCCGGTGACGCTCAAGCACCGCCTCAGTGATCGTCGTGCCCGGATAGATCGCATTGACGTTGATGCCGAAGGGGCCGAGCGTGTTGGCGAGCGACTTGGTGAGCGAGACGCTCGCGATGTTCCGCGCCGGCGTGCTGATCGCCGTTCCTGGCGTCCGTCCCGCGCCGCCGCTCAAATTTATAATGCGGCCCCAACCGGCTTGTTTCATGTAGGGCGCCGCTTCGCGCGCGCAGCGATAGTAGCCGAGAAATTTCTCTTCGAAGTCCTTCATAATCTGGTCATCGGTAATGCTATCCATACTGTCCGGGATGGTGCCGCCGACCCGCGCCGCGCAATTGGCGAGGATATGAATTCCACCCAAAGCCTCGGCCCCCTGCTGGACAAAATCTTTGATAGATTTTCCATCGAGCGTGTCGACCGTAATTGGAACGATCTTGCGCCCGGTCTCTCGAGCGATTTCCACCGCAGCTTCCCGCAGCCGCGCCTCCGTCCGAGCACCGATCGCCACGTCGCAGCCTTCGCGCGCCAACTGACGCGCAATCGCTTTTCCCATGCCGGCGCTACCGCCGGTAACCACCGCCTTCTTACCGTGAAGCCGAAGATCCATGCGTTCCTCTCAATGCCCAATCACGTCAATCAATTTTATCGCGCCAAGTCTGTCCAGTGCTAAAGCGAAGAGTCGCTGAGCGAAATGAATCCGAAATTCGAAGCACGAAATCCTAAACGAAATGGCCGCCAGATAAATCTCAAACTCGGAAACTCCAAAACTCCGGATCCGAATAATCCTTGTTTGAAACTTTGCGTTTTTTGGTCATTTGAATTTGATTCGAACCTCGTGCTTCGGATTTGTAATGGCGATTTTACTGGGCGCGCTTTGCGCCTTCGGGCGAGTTTCGTTTTCTTCGATTTTTGCACGAGAGCGTTGTTTATTTCTCCCCCGCGGGCCTTTTCACCGGTTCCAGTCCCGGCCTAAACTTTTTCTCGTCGAGGAACTCGCGCATGCCGCGCGCCCGCGTCTGTTCGGGGTCGGCCGCGCGCAGCGCCATGCTCTTCGCGCCCAAGTATTCATAAGCTTGATCCATGTCCATGCCGCGCACGGCGCGGATCGCTTGTTTGGTGTAGGCCAAGACCATTGGACTCTTGGCGATCAACTCGCGCGCCACGGTCACGGTTTCCTCACGCAATTTTTCTGGCGCAACTGACATCGTCGCGATCCCCAATTCCACCGCCTTGCGGCCGTCGATGGTGCGCCCGGTCATGGCATAGAACAAAGCGTTTCGGTAGGACACCATGTCGCCGAACACTTTACTCACGTTGCCGCCTGGAATGATGCCCCAGTTCACCTCCGACAGACCAAAAGTCGCATTGTCCGCGGCGATCACGATATCGCAGGCCGCTAGCGATACGAACGCGCCACCATAGCAGTAACCGTTCACCATGGCGATGCTCGGCTTGCGCGACCAGTTGAGCAGTTCCGTCGCCCAGCGCCGGTGCGCCGTCGCCGCCCGGAAGCGAGCCACCGGATCGTTATCGGTCTCGCGAAAGTACTGCTTCAAATCCATCCCGGCGCTCCAACTGTTACCGGCGCCGGTCAGCACGATGACCTTCGTGTCCTTGTCAGTCTCCAGCCCGTAGAGAATCTCCTCCATCTCGATGTGCAACGTCGGACTCATCGCGTTGCGCTTCTCAGGCCGGTTGAACGTGATCCAGGTAATGCCGTGGGCATCGGTTTCGACCAGCACGCAGCTGTATTCCTTTTTGTTCGCCATATCGTTCTCCTTAACAAATTTATCTAGCGCAGATTTTCAATGCGTGACCGCGAAGCTAGTCGATTTTCTTTGTTCCAGTCAAGCAGAAATAGTTCTCCGGAAAGCCCGCGAGCGAGAAGCATAAGGTCATGGTAGAAGGAACTTTACCGCTCACTTGACACGAATCCGATTAACTTGCCATGCGTCATTCCATGGACTTATTTTGGTAGACTGCGTCATCGTCTATCCCGAGACGCCGCCTAAGGAGGATTCCGTAAAGCGCTTGTTGGTCGACAGAGACTCGGAGTTCACTTGGTTTCCGGCCTAAAAGCTGGAGGCGGCCGGAATTACCGTCCGTAAGATTACACCCCCGATTGAAAGATTCGAGCACGACAACCTTGGAATATTTTTTACCGTTGTTTTTTAAAAACCCGCAGCCCGCTTTACCAGAGTCCGTTGTTTCTTGCTCGAAACCGATTAAAACGATCACGCACGACGGAACCCTCACATTAGGCTTAAGGGTTCCGCTTGATTAAGAAGTTAGAAATCGCCAGCGCTCAGAAAGCAGTGGCCTCTCCGCTTCTCTCCTTTCAACGCTTATCTCGAGCGCTTCACCTAGAATCGAAATTCCGGACGTCGCTCGCGGTTGGCGCTAGGTTGCACGACTTTGTCCAAAGGTTTCTTGTCGGAGATGCCAGCTGATGGTTCGACGCGAAAACAAACCCGCATTCATTTCGCACAATCTCGAACGGTGAAAAAGAAATTCGTACGCTTGTGTGGCTCCTTATTTGTTACCAGCCCAACCAGCTACTGAAAATTCAGCAGTGAACTCTTGGCACCAGCATTGCTGTTTGTCATTGGCAAATATTCTTGATGGGGGGATAAAGAATTATGAGCAATTTTAAGATTGGTCGACATCACGGGAGTTTGCCCAAACGGGTGGCGCTACTGGTTCTGGCAATCGTCGTCGCGTTGCCTTTGTCCGCTTACGCCGGACCCGGAGGATTGGACATTAAGATTCGCGCGCAAAACCGCTCTGTCACGGACACGCCTCATTTCTGCGTGGGGACCGGAGCAGGATTAGTCGGTGACCGGCTCGACGTGGACGCTTTTACCGACCTTGCCGGCAATACAAAAGGAACCGCCAGATTTATGGACGCCCTCGGCAATGTCACAATCATCAATATAGATAGAATATTTTCTTTCTTCGACGGCCTTGTGCTACAGAATGACACGAGTCAGCAAACCGTCGCTATTTGGTTGAGCGATAATCGCGCGCCGGCGCATGTGAACGTTGAGCTGCCGCGTGGTTGTGCCAATACAGTTTCTACCTTCACGACCGGCGTCGATAAGGTGACCATGCAGATCATGTTCAGAGATTAAGCAATCACGCTGAATCAATCAGCGATGGTCGAAAAGCTTAGGGGCTGCTGATTTCGTCTTGAGCGCATCGAACGCGACGATTTCGGCGGCCCCAAGAACACCTCGGGTAAATATCGTGGCAGGGATCATCGTGGATCGCTCTGGTTAAGAAGAAAAACGAGATTCGACTGGGCTTCCCTTAGACGTTGCTCAGGACATGCTTGGCGCGAGCAAATCCCCGTGTTCAAGCGCCACGGGCCGCTGGTGCATTTGCTCAAGCCAAAACATTTTTGATCGATAATCATACCGTACGCGGAGTTGACGGAATCTAACCTAGAACGCACCACCTTTCGGGTCATCATTTCGCAATCTTCCGAATTGGTGTTAGGCTGTTTGGAGTGAAGCCATCGGACGCTCATTTTGTTGCGCCCAGTTTAGCTGCGCGCGCCGCCAACCGCTTCTACGGTTGGCTGACCACGCTCGGACTCGGTCCGTCGTACAGTTTTCTATTACAAATCAAAGGACGCAAGACTGGATTCATTTATTCTACGCCTGTCAATGTTCTGCGTCACGATAAGAAGCTCTACTTGGTCGGAACGCGCGGCCACACTCAATGGTCCCGCAATGCCTTGGCGGTAAAACAAACCACGCTCAAAAGAGGGCGAATCTCGCTAGGGTTTCGCATGCGCGCTCTGACCGACGAAGAAAAACCAGAAATTCTCAAGGCCTATCTTACTCAATTCAATTGGATGGTGCGTCGATTCTTTCCAATTTCAAGCGACTCGCCCGTGTCCGCGTTTGCCGCCATCGCGCCGCACTATCCGGTATTCGAGCTGTTACGGGATTAATGGCCCGATGGTCATCGGCACGAATAAACCAGGCATTTCGCCTGCGGGGTATTAACCCCGCACGCGACCAAAGGGGATGCTCGCCCCCTTTGGATTCCCCATTTGATGGTGCCCGCAGCAAGCTGCGGGGAATATTAGATTGAACGATTTGGAAAAGCGCACCTCGTTTCCCGGACAAATTTCCGTTAGCGTCCCGGCTGCAGCGCGATTTTCTTACGTGCCTCCGCCAGGTAGCCGCTCTCTTCGAGCGCCTTCACGACGTTCATGTTGATTGCGTCATTGATATCGATTTGGGCGACCTTGGGGTTGACCCTTGCCGTGAATTTTTGAATATTTCTCCACGCCGCCGGGTCCGGGGCGACATCCAGGCTCGCTATCGAGCGGAGCGAATGGTACGAAGTCTCCGCGTCCTCGTCAGTATTTAGCCGTAGATGTTTTTTTAAAATTACCGCGACCTCCCTTTTGTTACGCCCGTCGAGAATGTAGCCGATCCCGTCGATCATACCCTTAGTCAGACGCATCATGAGGTCCGGCGAGTTGGCGATGCGCTCGTTGCGTCCACAAATCCCGACGGTTTGAAGCGGAATGCGCAAGTCCGTGGAATTAACCAGCGAGCGCATGCCACCCCGTTTTGCCACCGCCGCCGATGGCAAGGTAACCACGGCGGCGTCGATGTTTGCGCTGAGCAGCGCTTGAACAATTGTCGCTTCCTCACCGACGACGCGGATTTTCATGCCGATTCTATCCGGGTCCACGCCGACACCGTCCAATACCATCATGGTCTGCAGCCAGAATCCGCCGCCGATACTTTGCACGCCGATGGTTTTACCGCGCAGCGCCGCCAACGAATCGATTTCCTTACGTACAACCAACTCGCGGGAGACTCCCTTGATCGGGAAAGCGATGCAGCCGATCTTAGCCCCTGCCGACACGCCGCTTAACACGTTGGCGATCGAAGGCAAGAAGATCGGCACCTCGCCAGACACCAGCGCCGCTAAGCTGATCTGCGCATTGCGCACCTGAAGTAGCCGCGCGTCGATCCCATGTTTCTGGTAAAGGCCTTTAGCGATAGCCACCCAATACGGTCCGATGGTTTCATTGTGCCCGCCGTAGGCCATAAGGACGATGTCCTCGGCGAGGCTCTGCACAGGATTAGAAAAATTTAGAACGACGACAATCGAGACGGCGAGTTTCCAATGGTGAATAGGAAAAGCCACGCATCACCTCCGGCTATCCATGTAGATGCTAGACCGGACACAATCTGGCTGTCAATGCGCCACGGCCGCAAGGTTCTTGCGCACGTCAGCCCAGGTGTCGGTGATCTTCTCGTAGCGTGCAATATCCTGCGGCCGCAGCCACTTGATGATTGCGTTTTCGTAGGACGGGCGCGATTTGACGCGCTCCCACCATTTGGCGACACCGGGTTTGTGGTCCCACATGCGCGACAGCTTCAGCATTTCGAGCCGCACCATATAATATTACTGTGTCATTAATGTTGATTCCATCTGCCGCAGCTGGGGCATCGA
>Ga0208454_1000848_pt1 | contig 14565 bp, 13 predicted proteins | sample EasRivMeERMZT100_FD_187530 | JGI IMG/M metagenome (GOLD analysis project Ga0208454, IMG submission 187530) | Soil microbial communities from meander-bound floodplain in the East River, Colorado, USA - East River MetaG ERMZT100 (SPAdes) (version 2) | ecosystem: Environmental > Terrestrial > Soil...
GGAGAAGAAGATGAAAACGCTGCTGCTCGCCGTAGCCGTTGCTGTTCTCGGAATCAATCAGGCGGCTGCGCAGTCGTACCCGAGCCGGCCGGTCAAGATCGTCGTGCCGGCGACCCCGGGCGGGGCGATCGACCTGATCGCGCGCTCGCTTGCGGAGAAGTTGACGGTCTCGCTCGGCCAGCCGGTGGTGGTCGAGAACAAGCCCGGCGCCTCCAACAATCTCGGCACCGACTTCGTCGCGAAGAGCCCTCCCGACGGCTACACGCTGGTGATCGTGGCGTCCAGCCACGCCACCAACAAGCATCTCTTCAAGCAGATGCCGTTCGATCCGATCAAGGATTTCGAGCCGGTGGTCTACACGCACGTCGTGCCGCTCCTGCTCGCGGTGCATCCCTCAGTGCAGGCGAAAACCGTTCCCGAGCTGGTGGGCTGGATCAAGGCGAACCCGGACAAGGCGATCTACGCCTCGAGCGGGCCGGGCAGCTCGCTCCACATGGCGGCCGAGCTCTTCATGAGCATGACCGGCACCAAGATGCACCACGTGCCCTACAAGGGGAGCTCCGCCGCACATCCCGACCTGCTCGCCGGCCGCACGGCGATGATCTTCGACACGGTCACGGCGGTGCGTGGCCACGTCAAGTCCGGCGCGGTGCGCGGCATTGCGGTGACTACGGCGAAGCGCTCAAGCGCGATGCCCGAGCTACCGACGATCGCGGAAAGCCTGCCCGGCTACGACGCCAGCACCTGGGGCGGGATCCTCGCGCCGGCGGGGACGAGCAAGGACGCCGTCTCCAAATTGAATTCCTCGATCAACGCGGCGCTCAAGCTCGAGGACGTCCGCTCGCGCCTGATGGGCGCGGGCATCGAGATCCAGGGCGGCACGCCGGAGGCTTTTGCGGAAGTGATCCGCATCGAAGTGGACAAATGGGGCCGCATCGTGAAGGCGGCCGGCATCCAGCCGGAATGACGCCGCGCGAGTGATCCGGCTTTACGGCCGGATGGAGTAGACCCGGACGGCCTCGGCCTTGCCGCGCAAGGCGACCTCGCCGCGCGATTCGACCCGGTCCTGGGGCACGAGCCGGCGGATTTCCTCGTAGAAGTCGCTCGAGACGAGCACCTCACCCATCTGCGCAGCTTCCATGAGGCGCGCCGCGGTGTTCACGGGGTTGCCGATCACGGTGTAGCTCATGTAGTGCGGCGAGCCCACGTTGCCGATGATCACCGGGCCCTGGCAGATGCCGATGCCGACGCCGGTGTCGACGCCGTGCCGCTTGCGCCAGCCGGCCGCCACCACCCCGAAGCGCGCCGTCATGTCCACGGCGGTGCGCCACGCGCGCGCCGCGGCATCGGCCTGCAGGAAGGGGACGTTGAAGCCCACCAGCAGGCTGTCGCCCGCCATGTTGAAGATCGTGCCGTCGTGCTGGTAGGCGGCCTCGGTCAGCACCGTGAAGTATTCGTTCAGCATCTCGACCACGTGCTCCACGCCGATGGTCTCGGTAATCCGGGTGAAGCCGCGCAGGTCGGCAAACAGAGCCACCATCTCGGCGCGCTGCGCCGGGGAGGAGAACGGCGCCGCCACGTCGTTGATGATGCCCTCGGCCAGGCGCGGCGAGACGTAGCGCACGAACGCCTTGCGGATCGCTTCGCGGTGCGCCTTGGCCGCCAGGGTATTTCTCAGCCGCAGCGCGAGCTCGCTCGGGTCGACCGGCTTGCGCAGGAAATCGCTCGCCCCGAGGTCGAGCGCCTTCAGCCGCATTTCGGGGTCGTCAGCGGAGGTCATGACGATTGCCGGAATGTGCTTGAGAACCGGGTCGGCCCGCATGCTGGCGAGCACGTCGAAGCCGCTGACGTGGGGCATGTTGAGGTCGACCAGCACGACGTCCGGCAGCTCGCGCAGCAGCATGGCGACGGCGCCGGAGGAGTCGGAGGTGGAGACGAACCGCCGGTATCCCGCGTCCTGCAGGAACGCCTGGGTGAGCTCGATCACCATCGAATCGTCGTCGACCATCATGACGAGGGCGTCGCGTAGCCCGCCGAGCGCGATGTGCCTGTTTTCGCGGCGGACCTCGTCGATTTCCATCGTTTCATTCATACCATGGAACACGCAGAACCCTTTTTATGACAACCCGGTCACGTGCATCGCGCCGCGGCTCGGCTCTCGCTGCGGCTCTACGAGCCTGAACTTAGCAGGGCCCTGAAAGCCCCGGGGTTAAGCTCTGTCATCGGGAGCCACGGCAGCGTGACGCAGTTCGCGGAATAGCGGTCGATGTCGCGCTGTATGCAGGCGATGAGCAAGATTCTTGCACTCGCGGCTTGCTGCGCAGTCATGGCCGGCTGCGCCGGCACCGGCGGAATCGACTGCAGCGCCGACTGGTATTCGATCGGCCAGCGCGACGGCCGGCTCGGCGCGGATTCGCAGGCCGAGCGTTATGCCGCCCGTTGCTCGGGGCAGGTCGACCGGCAGCGCTACGAGGAAGGCTTGTCGGCGGGCCTGGCGATGCGCCCGCGCATCCCGAGCTTCTAGGGCTTCTTCATGAGCCACTCGTGCTCGCGCGCGTTGTGGAATTTCCACGTGCGCCGCGGGCCGGCCATGACGTTCAGGTAGTAAAGGTCGTAGCCGTGGATGGCGGCGACGGGGTGATAGCCCCGCGGCACCATCACCACGCTGCCGTCCTCGACCACGATCGCCTCGTCGAGCGAGCGATCGTCGGTGTAGACGCGCTGGAAGGCGAACCCCTGGGCCGGGTTGAGGCGATGGTAGTAGGTCTCTTCGAGCAGCGATTCCGCGGGCAGGTTGTCCTGGTCGTGCTTGTGCGGCGGGTAGCTCGACGTATGGCCGCCCGGCGTGAGGACTTCGACCACGAGCAGCGAGTCCGCGGGCGCGTCCTCCGGCAGGATGTTGGTGACGTAGCGGACATTGGTGCCTTTGCCGCGGGTCTCCTGTCCCATGTCCCGCGGCGCGATGTGCCGCGCCGGGTGCTTGCCGCCGCCCGACGGCGCGGAGCAGACCGCGAGCGTGAGGTCGCTCTCCGCTTCCACCCGCCAGTCGGCTCCGCCGGGAACATAGACCGCATGCGGCTTGCCCTCGAACGGCGTCATCCGCTCGCCGAGAACGCCGAAATCCCTGCCGAGCGCCTTCACTCTTGCCTTGCCGGAGACGAGCACCAGGCAGACCTCGCGGTTCCCCGCGGCCGCGGCTGCGTGGTCGCCAGGCGCGAGCTTGTGAACGTCGAACCCGACATGGCGCCAGCCCGCGCTCTGCGGAGTAATGTGGATCACCTGTCCGTGGTCCGTGCGCGGTCTCACGTGAAGTCTAGACATGCTGGATCTCCTTGCCGGTGCTCTGCCACGCCGAAACCAGCGCCTCGAATCTGGCCGCCATGTCGGCGACGGCGTCCTCGTCCGTCATGCTTCCGGAAAGCCACTTCTCCGCGGCGTCCGCGAAGATCGTGCGCCCGACCGCGAAGCCTTTGACCAGCTTTGTGCCAGAAGCCATGCGAAAAGCGCTGGCGAGCTCGGCCTGCGGCGCCTCCAGGCCGAGCAGGACGATGCCGCGGCAGTACGGATCGTTCGCGCCGATCACCTGCTCGATGGTGCGCCAGGCGCCGGGGCTTTTCTGCGGCTCGAGCTTCCACCAGTCGGGCTTGATGCCGAGCGCATAGAGCCGCGCGAGCACCGAAGCGACCGTGGTCTCGGCGAGCGCTCCGTGTCTTCCGGCGATGATCTCGAGCAGAAGCTCGCGGCCGGCGGTGCGCGCGGCATCGTGGACACGGGCGAGCTCGCGCTCCTGCAGCGCCTTCAGCTCGGCGCTGTCGTCGGGATGGTAGAAGCAGAGGCACTTCACCGTGTGGGTGACCGGCCACTCCGCGAGATGCATGGGTTCCAGATCGAGCGGACGCGAGCCCGGCTTTTCCACCGGGCGGCCGATCCAGAGGCCTGCCTTGCCCGCCTTGTACAGCGCCTTCTGGCCGTAGGTCGAGTCGAGCAGCACGCCGAAGCCGGGGCGCCCGCGAGACACCTTCGTCGCGGCTTCCACGGCGAGAAGCTTGAATTGCTCCAGCCGGCTGCGCGGTGCGCCGTGCCGGTCGGCGATCGCCTCAAGTTGCGCGCGATGGTCGATCGCGAGCGCCATCAGGTCATGCGGCCCATCGCGCCGCGTGGTCGCCCAGTGGAGGTGATTGATCGCGGCGTCCTTGCGCAGCGCGCGCTGCGGGCTGCCTTTCTCGAGGAAGTAGCTGAGCTCGGCCCAGGTCGGATATTCCGGGGAGCAGAGGAGGCGCGAGACCGCGAACGCCCCGCACGCGTTCGCCCAGGTCGCCGCGGTCGCCAGCGGCTCGCCCTTCAACCAGCCGCGCAGAAAGCCCGACATGAAGGCATCGCCGGCGCCGAGCACGTTGTAGACCTCGATCGGAAAGCCCTTGCCGACGATGCCGTCCTCGAGGCCGCGGATCGCGCCGTCGTAGACGATGCAGCCCATCGGGCCGCGCTTGAGCACGATCGTGGCGCGGGATACGGCGCGGATTGCCTTCAGCGCTGCGAGCGCGCTTTCGGCGCCGGCGGCGATCATGATCTCTTCCTCGGTGCCGACGATGAGGTCGCAATCGGGCAGCACCGTGCCGAGCCGCTCGGAGACGCTGGCGGACTTCACGTAGCGCTCGAAGCCCGCGGCGTGGCCGGTCAGGCCCCAGAGCGTCGGCCGGTAGTCGATGTCGAACACGACCTTGCGGCCGTGGGCTCTTGCGATGCGGATCGCCTTGCGCTGGGCAACGTCGCTGTTGGGGCGGGAGAAGTGCGTGCCGGTCACCACGATCGCGCGCGCAGAGGCGAGGTAGGCCTCCTCGATGTCTTCCTCGCCGAGCGCCATGTCGGCGCAGTCCGCGCGATAGAAGATCATCGGCGAAACGCCCTCGTCCTCGACCGCCAGCAGGACCAGGGCAGTCAGGCGCTGCGGATCGATCCGGATGCCGTCCACCGCGACGCCCTCGCGGCGCATCTGCTCGATGACGAAGCGCCCCATCTGCTCGCCGCCGACTCGCGTGATGAGGCCGGACTTGAGCCCCAGCCGCGCGGTTCCGATCGCGATGTTCGCCGGGCAGCCGCCGACCGACTTGGCGAAGGTGGCGATATCCTCCAGGCGCGATCCGATCTGCTGGCCGTAGAGATCGACCGAGCAGCGCCCGATGGAAATGACGTCGAGCTTAAGGATTTCCTAGCTTAGCATCACCCAAGCGGCGCGGCGCCGGCCCGTCGTAGATCGGCAGATACTCGCGCGGCATCGGCCCCTTGTTGCGTCCCCCCTGCTGCGTCTGCTCCCACGCGTGCGCGAGGATACCGACGGCGCGCGACAGGCAGAAAAGGCCGCGCGCGAGCGGGGCAGGGAAGCCGAGCTCGGCATAGATGACGGCGGTTGCGCCGTCGATGTTCATCGGAATGCGCTTGCCGCTCTTGCGCTGCGCGAGCGCGGCCTCGACCGCGCGAGCGATGCGCGCGAAGCGACCGTCGACCACGCCCTCGCGAGCGGCGGCATCGACCAGCTCGAGGAGACGGGGCGCGCGGGGATCCACGGGATGAAAGCGGTGGCCGTAGCCGGGGATGAACTTGCCGTGCCGCGCGTTGAAATCCGAAAGCGCTGCCTGCACGGCCGCGCTTTCGGCTTCGCCGCGGGCGATGCGCTCGGCGATGGCGTGAAGGAGCTCGACCGTCTGCTCGCCGGCGCCGCCGTGCACGTCGCCGAGGACGTTGAGCGCGGAGGCGACCGCGCTGTTCAAGCCGACCCCGCAGGTGGCTGCCATGCGCGCGATCGCGATGCTGGGCGCCTGCGGCCCGTGGTCGACGCCGGCGGTCAGCGCGGCCTCGAGCAGCTCGCCTTGCGCGCGGCTCGGCAGCTCGCCGCGCGTCATGAGCCAGATCATCTGGGTGAAGCTGATGCGGCCGATCAGCTCCTCGATGGCATAGCCGCGGAAGCGGATCACCCCCGGGCTCATGTCGATGATCCCGGTGCGCCACCACTCCCGGGTCAGGCGTTCTGCGTCGCTCAGGTATGCCGCCGGTGGTGCGCGATATTGTGGAGCTGCATGGCGGTCGTCGGGATGCGCTCGCTCGCGCGGAAGGCGTGGAACAGCGCCGACTCGAGCTCGCCGGCTTCGGACGGGACTGCCTGCAGGCCTCGCCAGCGGCCCCACTGCCGGCTGGAAAAGTTGCGCACCGTAGCCGCGAGGACCTCGGAGCGCCGCCAGGGCGAGAGATCGCCGCCGACCAGCTTCCACGCCCTTCGCAGCCAGTAGTCCCGGCAGGCGCGGCGCAGCGCGCCGTCCTTCCACGGCAGCCGCAGGCAGCGCTCGAGCGGCAGCGCGCCGCCGTTGGCGAGAAACGCGGCAAACCCCTTGCTCAGCCAGTCGAGGTCCTGGGCGCCGATCTGGCCGCTCGCCACGCGCTGGGCGCGCTCGAACTCCTCCTGCAGCACGGCGCCCTCGTCCGCGGCGGCCCGTACCGCTTCCGGCAGCGGCAAAACCGCCGGCTCGTTCAGCATTTCTCTCTCCTCCTCCCCAATCCAACCTACTCGTGCACGTCCGCTTCGTCGCCTAGCAAATGATAGGCGTGTACTAGTACATCACACCATCGTTACACCAGGCGCAGTTCCCGCGCCTTCACCACCGCCTGCGTCCGGTTGCGCACGCGCAGCCGGTCGAAGACCTGATTCAGGTGCCAGCGCACGGTACCGACGGCGATACCAAGCTCTTGAGCTATCTCGTTCGTCGTGAACCCCCGATTCAACAGCGCCAGCACCCGCAGCTGCGCCGCACTGAGCGGCTCGAGCGGGGGCACCCGGTCGGTGACCGCGAGCGGTGCGCCGCAATGCGGGCATCTCGCCTCCGGCCTACTTGGCCGACGGGGTCGCGGCATAGTCGATCGCCACGTGCGACGCCTGGCGGCCCGGCGAATAGATGTCGTTGATGTTCCAGTGGCCGCCGGTCGGGACCGGCTCGTTCAGCATGGCGACGTCGATGACGCACGGTTGTCCGGAGCCGATTGCGCGTTCCAGCGCAGGCTTGAACTCCTCCGCCGCGGCGATGCGCACGCCACTGGCGCCGTACGCGCGCGCGATGGCGGCGAAGTCCGGCGAGTACGGCTTGCCGTCCTTGCGGAAGACGCAGCCGAACGCGGTGCCGTAGTGCGCCATTTCCAGGCCGGCGATCGTGCCAAAGGCATAGTTGTTCATCACGACCCAGACCACCGGGATATCGGCTTCGACCGCGGTCGCGAGCATCGCCGGGTTCTGGCCGAATCCGCCGTCGCCCACCAGCGCCACGACGGTGCGGTCGGGACAGGCGAGCTTGACGCCGAGCGCCGCAGGGGCGCCGAACCCCATCGTGGCGTAGCCGCCGGGAGTGAAGATCGTGCCGGGCGTGTACACCGGAAACTGCTGCCCGACGCCGTTCTTGTTCCAGCCCACGTCGGTGGTGATGAGGGCGTCGCGCGGCAGCACCTCGCGCACTTCGGCGAGGATGCGCTCGGGCCGCATCGGGTAGCCCTCGTTGCGGATGTGCGCCTCGTTGCCTTGCGCGAACGTCCGGCGATTCGCCGCGATCTCCTTCACCAGCGCGTCGTTGCGCCGGCCGGCCGGGTAGAGCTGCTTCGCCACACGCAGCATGACGCGCAGCGCCTGCTTCAGATCCGCGACGGCGCCGATCTCGACCGGGTAGTTGCGGCCGATCTCCGCCGGATCGATGTCGATCTGGACCAGCCGCGTCGGCGGCATGCTGAAGGTGAAGCGCGGGTCCCAGGAGCTGCAGTCCGCCTCGGCGAAGCGCGTTCCCAGGCCGAGGATGTAGTCCGCCTCGCGGCACTTGCGGTTGATGAACTCGGTGCCCCAAAACCCGGTCATGCCGAGCGTGAGCGGGTGGTCGTCCGGGAGCGCGCCCTTGCCCATCAGGCTGTGGGCGACGGGAATCGAGAAATGCGCGGCGAAGTCGCGCAGCTCGTTGGCGGCGTCGGCGAGCAGCACGCCGCCGCCGGCGTAGATCACCGGGCGCGATGCGCCGGCGAGCGCTTTCACCATGCGCGCGGCGGTCTCGTCGTCGATCGACGGCTTGTGCAGCGATTTCGTGTGATGCGCGAGGCGCTGGAACAGCGCGGGGTCGACCGGCTTGGAGAAGATGTCCATCGGCACCGACACCAGCACCGGCCCGGGCCGGCCGCTCCCCGCGAGCTGGAACGCCTTGTCGATGATCTCGGGGAAGAGATCGGGCCGCTCGACCCGCCACGCGCGCTTCACGAACGGGCGGTAGATCTCGTACTGCGCCGCATCGGCGTGCAGGTTCACTTCCTGGTGCGGATGCTTGCCGTAATAGTGGCTTGGCACGTCGCCCGCGATCACCACCATCGGAATCGAGTCGAGCGACGCGTTCGCGACGCCGGTCGAGGCGTTGGTGAGTCCGGGCCCGAGATGGCTCAGCACCACGGCGGTCTGGCGCTTCGCGCGCGCGTAGCCGTCGGCCATGTGCGCCGCCACCTGCTCGTGGCGCGTGTTGACGAACTTGATGGAGCTCTTCGCGAGCTCGGCGAGCACCGCGATATTGGTGTGGCCGCACAGCCCGAACACGTGCTCGACGCCGCGCTCCTCGAGGTACTTCACCAGCTGGTGCGACACGAGGTCGCTGGTCGCTGCCTGAGCCATGCCTTTGAGATCGCGCGGTTGGTTCATCGTGGTTCTCCTTTGCCTAGACGGCGCCGGCCTGGCGCAGGCGGCCGATGTCGGCGCTGCTGTAGCCGATCGCGTGCAGTATCTCCGCCGTGTGCTCGCCGAGCTGCGGCGGCGGCGCCGACACCGACGGATCGCCGCCCGACATCTTGAACCCGCAGCGCGCCAGCGTGATGTTGCGGTCCACGCCTGGCGCGTTGTCAAACACCTGGAGCAACTCGCGCTCCTTCACCTGCGCCACTTCGAGGACTTCGGGGACCGTCAGCACCCGGCCCGCCGGCACGCCGAGGCGATTGAGCGTCGTTTCCCATTCCGCCGCGGAGCGCTGCGCGAGCGCCGCCTCGAGCTCGCGGGTGAGCGCCGCGCGGTTGCACTTGCGGGCCTCGCGGGCGGCGAAGCGCGGGTCGGCGGCCAGGTCCTCGCGGCCGAGCGCTTTGGCGAGCGCCTCGAACTGCTCCTGCTTGTTCGCCGCGATGTTGAGCAGGCCCTGGCGGGTCCTGAACGTGCCCGACGGCGCGGCGGTGAAATTCTCGTTGCCGATGGCGCGCGGGGTCACGCCCGCGATCAGATAGTTCGACACCACCCAGCCGAGGCTGACGATCGCCGAGTCGAGCATCGACACGTCGATCAGCGATCCCTCGCCGGTGCGGCTGCGACGCACCAGCGCGGCCGCGATCGCGAACGCTGCGGTGATGCCGCCGACGGTGTCGGCCACCGGGTAGCCCGCGCGCATCGGGCCGCAGTCGTCGTTGCCGGTGACGCTCATCATGCCCGACAGCCCCTGGATGATCTGGTCGTACGCCGGCGCGTCCTTCATCGGGCCGCTCTGGCCGAAGCCGGAGATCGCGCAGTAGACGAGCGAGGGGTTGATCTCGCGCAGCTCGCGGTAGCCGAGCCCGAGCCGGTCCATCACGCCCGGCCGGAAATTCTCGACCAGCACGTCGGCGGTGCGCACCAGGCGGCGCAGCACTTCCTTGCCGGCCTCGGACTTGAGATTGACCGTCATCGACTTCTTGCCGCCGTTCTGCGCGAGGAACGACGCGCCCATGTGGCGCGCGTTGAGCGCGGGATCGGCGCCGAGCTGGCGCGCGAGGTCGCCGGTCTTCGGCACCTCGACCTTGATCACCTCCGCGCCAAGGAGCGCGAGCTGGTAGGCGCACAGCGGACCGGCCAGCACGTTGCTCAGGTCGAGCACGCGGATCCCGGACAGGGCTTGCGTCATGGGCGCTCTAGCGGCGCACGAACGGATTGGGAACGTCGAGGTCGGTCGAGATCCACACCGTCTTGGTGTGCAGATACTCGCGGATCGCCTCGGTTCCCGATTCGCGCCCGATGCCGGAGTTCTTGTAGCCGCCGAACGGCGAGGTGAAGCTGGTCGCGCGGTAGTTGTTGACCCAGACAGTGCCCGCGCGCAGCTTCTCGGTGAGCAGCATCGCGCGATGCAGGCTGCGCGTCCAGACCGCGGCGGCGAGCCCGAAGGCGACGTCGTTGCCGATGCGGATCGCGTCCGCCTCGTCTTCGAACGGAATCACGGCGAGCACCGGGCCGAACACCTCCTCCTGCGCGATGCGCATGTCGTTGCGCACGCCGGTGAAGATCGTGGGCTCGACGAACAGGCCCGCGCCGAGCTCCGGGCGGCTCGCGCCGCCGAGCACGCAGCGCGCGCCCTCCTGCTTGGCGATGTCGATGTAGCGCATGATCTTCTCGAACTGCGGCCGGGTGGCGATCGGGCCGATCTGCGTGTCGGCCGCCGCCGGGTCGCCGAGCTTGGCGCTGCGCACGAAGTCGGCGAGCATTTGCACGAACCGGTCGTGGATCGTTCGCTGCACCAGCAGGCGCGAGCCGGCCTGGCAGCTCTGTCCCGAGGCGGCGAAGATCCCGGATACCACCCCCTTTACCGCCTGCGGCAGATCGGCGTCGTCGAACACGATGTTCGGCGACTTGCCGCCGAGCTCGAGAGTGACCGTTTTCAGGTGGCGCGCGGCGAGCTCGTAGATCTTGCGGCCGGCGGCGTCGCCCCCGGTAAAGCCGATGTGCGCCGTCTTCGGGTGCGTCACCAGCGCTTCGCCCACCTCGGGGCCGAGGCCGGTCACCACGTTGACCACGCCCTTGGGAAAGCCCACCTGGTCGAACAGTTCGGCGAGCTCGAGCATCGAGGCCGAGGTGAATTCGGAGGGCTTGATCACCGCCGTGCAGCCGACGGCGAGCGCCGGGGCGAGCTTCCAGCTCGTCAGCGTGAGCGGCGAGTTCCAGGGCGTAATGATGACCACCACGCCCTTCGGCTCGTAGCGCGTGTAGGTGAAGACGCCCTTCTTGTCGGTCGGGATGACCTGGCTCTGCACCTTGTCGGCGAGCCCCGCGTAGTACTTGAAGTAGTCCCCCATGTATTTCACCTGGGAGAGCACTTCGACCGCTAGCTTGCCGTTGTCGCGCCGCTCGATCTCGGCAAGCCGCGGCGCTTCGGCCTGCACGCGCTCGCCCAGCTTCCACAGCAGATGGCCGCGCTCGGTCGCGCTCAGCCGCGACCATGGCCCGTGGAACGCCGCGTCCGCGGCCTCGACCGCCGCATGCGCATCGGCGGTGTTGCCGCGCGCGATCAGCGCCCAAGCCTTGCCGGTGAAGGGATCTTCGGTCGGCAGATAGGCGCGCGACCCGGGAGGAACGGCCGCGCCGCCGATGTGGTGGTCGTACCTCCGCAGCTGCTCGGACGCTTGCACCTTCCTCCCCGCGACCTCCGTATTACCCAACATAACACTATTCCATTTCACGAAACGCTCGCAAGGGGGCGGCAAAACCGGCACGCGCGGCCGCGGCCGGCGCGCCGCGGCGCGCTGAAATGAGCTGGCAGGAGGAGGCGGGAAGCGCGACTCCGCGGGGTCTGGTATACACTGGCCCCCTCTGAAAACAAGGGTTATCCAGCCCATGCCTGCCGCCGCCGGAGTCGCCGCCGTCGACCGCGCCCTCGCGATCCTCGACGCCTTTACCGACAACGACCGCAAGCTCACGCTGGCGGAGCTGGCCAAGCGCACCGGTCTGTACAAGAGCACGGTGATTCGCCTGGCGAAATCCCTCGAGAAAGCGCGCTACCTGCTGCGCGCCGAGGACGGCACCTACCGCCTGGGCTCGAAAGTCCTGTCGCTCGGCGCCCAGTACCAGAAGAACTTCGGCACCGCCGAGATCGTGCCGCAGACCCTCCGGCAGATCGTGGACGAGCTGCACGAGGGCGCCTCCTTCTACGTACGCGACGAAGCGCAGCGGCTGTGCCTGCACCGCATCGAATCGCCGCGCGCGGTGCGCGACTCGATCCACGTCGGCGACCGCCTGCCGCTCACGGTGGGCGCCGCCGGGCACGTGATCCTCGCGTTCAGCGGCCTCACCGGCGAGCGCTACGACCTGATTCGTAAGAACATGTACGCCGCCTCGTTCGGCGAGCGCGACCCGGAAACGGCCGCGGTGGCCTGCCCGGTGCTCGGCCCGGACCAGAAGTTCGTCGGCGCGCTCAGCGTCTCCGGGCCGAGGTATCGCATCGAGGCGATGGGCGTGCAGAACATCCTTCCGGTGCTGTTCCACCACGCGCGCAACCTGTGCCGCGTCATGGGCGGCGACCCGGACGCGCCGCAGTTCGCGGCCTGGTCGAAGTCGGCGAAAGTGCTGCGCGCCGCGCATGCGCCGGGCGCGGCGAAGGGCTACCGGACCTCCACCGGCGGGGCGCGCGCCGGCCGGTAGCGACCCCGGTGTTCTGCCCAGCAGAACACTGTTGCATTGTCCTGGCTACCAAAGCACCAACCCGCTGACGTTTTGGTGCACCCGCTGCTATAAGAAAACCAGAAGTCAGGGCTTCTGAAAGAACACACCGAGGAGAAATCATGGACAGGGAAGGAAGAACGATGCGCGCACGCGCAGGCACCGCCTTAGCGGCCGCGCTGGTTTTGCTAGGGGGCCTTTCGACTGCCGTACTCGCGAACGGCGACCGGGGCAGCAGCACCCGCAGCGGCAACAACCCGGACATGAACGACCCCAAGATCTCGGGCGACTTCGACTACGGCGTATGCCGCGGCACCAATCCCAAGTGCTATCACGATTGGAAAGCGACGGATGAGGAGGAACCCCGTCAGAACAAGGTGCTGATTTACACCCGCACTGCGGGTCCGCGCCATGCCAATCTCGGCCCGCGCCTCGCGGCCGGCTTGAATCCGCCGCTCACCGCGTCGCACGTGGTGCAGAACGCCCTGATCCGCTGGCTGGCCGCCAAGGGCGTCGGCGCCGATTGGACGGAGGACGTCACCCGGATCACGAACTTGCATCAGTACAAGGCGGTGATCTTCGCGAGCACCAGCCGTGACACGCTTTTCGCCCACGGCCGCGCAATCGACCCCGCGTTCGCCGTCAACACTGCCACCAGCGCGCACCTCGATTCGGCGAAGACTGCGCTGCGCCAGTACATGCGCGCGGGCGGCGGCTTCGTCGGCATCCACAACGCGTTCGGCACCGAGTACAACTGGCCCTACTACGAAGGTCTGCTGGGGAACGCCAACTACTACGATCACGGCGCGAACCAGGACGGCACCGCCGTGGTGGTGGCGCAGGACAGCTCGACCGCCGGCCTGCCCGCGCGCTGGCCGTTCAAGGACGAGTGGTACAACCTGCGGCCGTTCCCGACCAAAGTGAAGTTTTTGGTGAACGTCGACGAGAACTCGCTCGCGACGCGGCGCGAGCTTCATCCGGGCCACGGCAAGTTCCATCCGGTCGCCTGGTGCCAGTACTACGACGGCGGGCGGGTGTGGGTGACCACGCTGGGGCACGACGGGCAGGCGTTCACCGAGGGCTCCGGGTTCCCGGGCCAGGCCCAGTTCCAGAGCATGATCACCAACGGCATCCTGTCGGCGATGGGAATCCAGCCTTTCTGCACGACCTATGGCCATCGCGACGACGACGACGACGACGACGATTGACCTGAAGTTGAAAGCGAGCAACGCGCGGCGCCAACTCGGCGCCGCGCTTTTTTTGGGAGTTGTCGCCCTCGCGGCGCAGGCCCAGGAAGTCGTGCCCTGGAAGACCTTCGCCCAGGTCGAGTTGACGCGCTCAGCCAACCGGATCGTCCCGCGCTTCTCGCCGGCGCTCGCCGCGCTCGATCAGAAGGAAGTGAAGGTGCAGGGGTTCATGCTGCCGCTCGACGTCGGCGAGAAGCACGCGCTCTTCGTCCTCTCGGCGGTGCCGCCGACCTGCTCCTTTTGCATGCCGGGCGGGCCCGAGGCCGTCGTCGAAGTGCGCGCGAAGCGTCCCCTGGCCTATACCGACGACGCGGTGACGGTCACCGGCAGGCTCTCGGTGCTGAAGGACGACCCGACCGGGATTTTCTACCGCCTGACGGAAGCAGTGCCGGCAAAGTAACGGTTTAAGATGCCATTTTCCAATGATTACTTCGTCAGGAGGAGACATGACGTTTAGAGCAAACCGGCGCTTCGCGCTTAAGGCAGGCGCCGCACTCGCTGCTTCAGCAGCGCTGCCTCTCAGTTTTCCGGCTATGGCGCAAGCCAAGCCCAAGATCCGATTCGCGGCGGTGTTCTCCGAAAAGGACATCCGCGCCGATATGGTCCGCATGTTCGCGAAGGAGGTCGGGGCCGACTTCGAGGTCGAGCCGTTCTACAACGGCTCGCTCTTCAAGCAGGGTACCGAGCTCGTCGCCCTGCAGCGCGACAACCTGGAGATGGGCAACATCGCGCCGCAGGACATCTCCAAGCAGATTGCGTCCTGGTCGATCCTCACCTCGGCGTATCTGTTCCGCGACGCGAGCCACTTGAATGCCTTCTGGTCGGGCAGCCTGGGCGCGGAATTCAAGAAGCAGGCGGAGGCGGAGGTCAAGG
>Ga0208454_1000852_pt1 | contig 14516 bp, 17 predicted proteins | sample EasRivMeERMZT100_FD_187530 | JGI IMG/M metagenome (GOLD analysis project Ga0208454, IMG submission 187530) | Soil microbial communities from meander-bound floodplain in the East River, Colorado, USA - East River MetaG ERMZT100 (SPAdes) (version 2) | ecosystem: Environmental > Terrestrial > Soil...
CGAGCGCGCCGCGCGCATGCAGCTGCGCGCGATGGCGGCAGGCGGTTTCAAGGAAGTGAAACCCGAGCTCGCCGCCGAGGCGCGCGACTTCCTGCTTCAAGCGTCGATCGTCAAGGGGACTTTCGCCTACTGGGCGCGCCGCTGCGGGTGACCCAACGCGCGCGGGCCTTCGCGTTTCTCGCGCTGGCCAACCTGCTCTGGGCCGGCAACTGGGTGATCGGCCGCGCGCTGCGCGACGCGCTCGACCCGGTCTCGCTCAACTTCTGGCGCTGGGTCATCGCCGTCGTGGTGCTCGCACCGTTCGCGCTGCCCGGCCTCGCCGCGAAGCGCGAAGTGATCCGCCGGCATGCCGCGATCCTTGCGCTGCTCGCGGTGCTGAGCGTCTCGATCTTCCAGAGCCTGGTCTACCTCGGGCTGCAATCGACCACCGCGGTGAACGCGGTGCTGATCAACTGCGCCGGGCCGCTCTTCATCCTGCTGTTCGCCTGGCTGATCGACGGCGAGCGCGCGTCGCTGCGGCAGCTCGCCGGGTTCCTGGTCTCGGTGGCGGGAATCCTGGTCATCCTGTCGCGCGGCGAGCCCGCCCGGCTGGCGCAGCTCGAGTTCCACTCCGGCGACGCCTGGATCGTGCTGGCCATCGCGATCTGGGGCGCGTATTCCGTCCTGCTGAAGCGGCGCCCGCCCGAGCTCGGCGGCCTGCATTTCCTGTTCGTGATCTCCGCCGCGGGCGTGCTGTTCCTCGCGCCGGTCTTCGCCTTCCAGGTGGTGCAGGCGCCGCCGCGCCCGCCGACCCTGCCCGAGGCGCTCGCCGTGCTCTACGTCGGCTTCGCCGCCTCGGTTGCCGCCTACCTGTTCTGGAACCGCGGCACGGCGATCGTCGGCGCGAACGCCGCGGGCTTCACGCTCTACCTGCTGCCGATCTTCGGCACGCTCCTCGCCATTGCCTTCCTCGGCGAGACGTTCGGCGCGTTCCACGCCGTCGGCACCGCGACCATCGTCGCGGGAATCGTCCTCGCGACGCGCAAGTAGGGCCGCTCTATCTCTTTCCGCTGTGCGTCACCGCGCCGAGGTGCGCCGAGCCGACCTGGCTGGCGTACTTTTCCAGCACGCCCGACACCGCCGGACGCTTCGGCGCTCTCGCCTTCCTTTTTCGCAGCTCGGATTTGCCGATCAGAACGTCGAGGGTGCCCGCGGCGGCGTCGATGCGGATCGGGTCGCCGTTCCTCAGCAAGCCGAGCGGCCCTCCCGCGGCGGCCTCCGGCGACACGTAGCCGATCATCATGCCGCGCGTGGCGCCGGAGAAGCGCCCGTCGGTGAGGAGCGCGACCTTCTCGCCTGCGCCCTGTCCATAAAGGAGCGCGGTGACGCCGAGCATCTCGCGCATCCCCGGCCCGCCTTTGGGCCCTTCGTAGCGGATCACCAGCACTTCACCCAGCCTGTACTTCCTCTCTTTCACAACTTGCGCGCAGGCTTCCTCCGAATCGAACACGCGCGCGGGCCCTTCGAACACCAGCGACTTCAGTCCCGCCACCTTGATGAGCGCGCCGTCGGGCGCGAGGTTGCCCTTGAGAACGACCAGGCCGCCGGTCTTCATGATCGGCTCCTTGCGCACCACGCTGCCGTCTGCACCCGCGTGGCTCTCCAGTTCCCGTTCAAGGGAGTTTCCGGAAAGCGTGAGGCAATCACCGTGGAGGGCACCGTGCGTCAGCAGAGCCTTGAGAACTGAATAGACGCCGCCCACGGCGTGCAGATCCTTGGCGAGGAAGCGCCCGCCGGGCTTCATGTCGGCGATGAGCGGCGTGCGCTTCGCGACGCGCGCGAAGTCGTCCATCGAGAAGCGGATGCCGGCCTCGTGCGCGATCGCCGGGATGTGCAGCGCGGCGTTGGTCGAGCCGCCGGTGGCGGCGACTGCGGCGCACGCATTCTCCAGGCTTTTCTTCGTGACCAGCTCGCGCGGCAACGGGCCTTGGTTCTTGAGTATTTCGAGGACGATGCGACCCGCTTCGTGCGCTAGAGCTTTTCGTTCAGAAGAAACCGCAGGCAGGGTTGCGGAGCCGGGAAGCGCGAGGCCGAGCGTCTCCGACACCATCGCCATCGTGTTGGCGGTGAACTGGCCGGGACAGGAGCCGAGCGTGGGCAGGCAGACCCGCTCCAGCTCGTCGAGCTCTTTCTTGGAGAGATCGCCAGCGAGCACGGCGCCTACGGCTTCGTAGGTGTCGAGCACGGTCACGTCGCGCCCCTTCCACGTCCCGGGAAGCGCGGCGCCGCCGTACACGAACACCGCCGGCAGGTTGAGCCGCACCATCGCCATCATCATCCCGGGCAGCGTCTTGTCGCAGCCGGCAAAAGTGACAAGCGCGTCGTAGGCGTGGCCGCGTGCCACCGCCTCGACGCCGTCGGCGACGATCTCGCGCGACACCAGCGAGTAGCGCATGCCGGCGTGGTTCATCGACATCGAGTCGGCGACCGACGCGCAGGCGAAATCGAACGGCACGCCGCCGGCTGCGCGCACCGCCGCGCACGCCTCGCGCGCGAACTCGCCGAGCAGCGCATTGCACGGCGTGACGCGGCTGTCGGTCGACGCCACGCCGACGAACGGTTTTTCGAGATCCGCATCCTTCAACCCCAAGGCGCGCAGGAACGCCCGGTGCGGCGCGCGATCCAAACCCTCAACCGTGATGCGCGAGGGCAGCTTTTTCATAGTCACTGACGATTTCTTCGATGCTTGCGCTTGAGGGGAAGCCGAGCTCGCGGCTCCTTGCGGAAAAGGTCGCCTTCGGTGCGCGGTCCATCAGCGGCTGGATCGCGGGGTCCGGCGCGAAGCGCACCTTCCCGGACGCCTTGCGCTTCACCGCGTCCCACATCTCCTGCGCGCTCACGCTGATGCCGTTGAGGAGCAGCGTGCGCCGGCTGCCGAGGCGCTCGGCGGGGATCTTTTCTGCGTGCACGAAGGACTCGACCACCTTGGCGACCGAGATGCAGGCGAGGCGCGTGTCGGGACGCACGGGACAGACATAGTCGCGGCCCGCGAGCGGCTCGCGGATGATCGCGCTCGACCAGCCCGAGACCGCGGTGTTGGCGCTTCCGGGGCGCACCAGCACCGCCGGCAGCCGCAGCGCGCACCCGTCGATGTACCCGCGGCGGGTGTAATCGTCGATCAGGATCTCGCACACCAGCTTCTGCGCGCCGTAGGAAAGGCGCGGCGCCACGGGAGTTTCATCAGTCACTTCAGCAGCGCCACCGTAAACGGCGATCGACGAGGCGAACACGAATTTCGGGCAGTGCCCGGCGAGGCGGCAGGCTTCGAGCAGGTCGCGCGTCGCGTCGAGGTTCACCTTGGTGCCGAGCTCGAAATTCTGCTCGGCGCCGCCCGAGACCAGCGACGCGAGGTGGAATACCGAGCCGATGCCCGGTGTGATCAGCGACCGGGCAAACTGCGGGTAAGCGATATTTCCGATGACGGGCGCCGGAGACGACTGGTCGGTCGCGAGGACGTCGCGCCCCGCCAGCGCCTTCACCAGCGCGGAACCGATGTAGCCTGCCGCGCCGGTCACGAGTATTCTCATGGCAACAAGCATTCTAAAGAGAAGGAGGAAAGCATGGTCCGCATCCTGTTGGCGCTGTTGCTTCTTTCGTTCGGCTCTGCCGCGTGGACGCAGAGCTATCCCTCGAAGCCGGTCAAGATCATCGTGCCTTTCGGGGTCGGCGGCTCGGCGGACGTTTATGCGCGCTACCTCGGCGCCAAGCTGCAGGACAGCGTCGGCCAGAGCTTCGTGGTCGAGAACCGGCCCGGCGGCGGCTCGATCGTCGGCAGCGACGTGGTGGCGAAGTCCGATCCGGACGGCTACACCCTGCTGATGATGTCGAACACCCATACGGTCAACGAAACGCTCATTCCGAAGAAGCCGTTCGAGCTGATGCGCGACTTCGCGCCGATCACCGGCGTGAGCTATTCCGACCTGATCATGGTGGTGCATCCCTCGGTGCAGGCGGCGAGCCTCAAGGAATTCATCGCGCTGGCGAAATCGAAGCCCGGCGCACTGAACTACGCATCCTCGGGCAACGGCACGCCCTATCACATGGCGGGCGAGCTCTTCAAATCGATGGCGGGCGTCGATATCGTCCACGTGCCGCACAAGGGCAGCGACCAGGCGCGCGTCGCGATCATGGGCGGACAGGTGCAGATGATGTTCGACGCCGTGCCGACCATGGCGGCGAACGCCAAGGCGGGCAAGGTCAAGGCGTTCGGCACCACGGGCGAGAAACGCTCGAGCGTGACGCCCGAGCTGCCCACGCTCTCCGAGGCGGGCGTCGCAGGCTACGAGACCGGCCTGTGGCTTGGGCTGATGGCGCCCAAGGCGACGCCGCGCCCGGTGCTGGAGAAGATCAACGCCGAGGTCAACAAGCTCCTCAACTCGGCCGAGGTGAAGGAAAACTGGGCCAAGCAGGGCACTATCACCATGGGCATGTCGATCGATCAGTTCGACAAGTTCCTGCGCCAGGACATCCAGAAGTGGTCCAGGCTGGTGAAGTCCACGGGAATGAAAGTCGATTGAACGAAAAGGCGGCGATTATCGAGGTCGTCCACAACTGGGCCTTGTGGCGCGACGCGGGCGACTGGCAGCGCTTTGCGAGCGTCTGGCACGACGACGGCTGGATGACCGCGACCTGGTTCCAGGGGCCGGCGCAGGAGTTCATCAAGGTGAGCAAGGCCGGCTTCGAGAAGGGCGTCAGCATCCTGCATTTCCTCGGCGGCTCGAGCGTGGACGTGAACCGCACTCGCGCCATCGCCCAGACCAAGATGACCATCAGCCAGCGCGGCCCGTGCGAGGGCGAGCTGGTCGACGTCGTCTGCACCGGCCGTTTTTACGATTTCTTCGAGAAGCGCGCCGGCCGCTGGGCGATCGTGCGACGCCAGCCGATCTACGAGAAAGACCGGATGGACCCGGTCGACCCTGCCGTTCGGATCAAGCTGGACCCTGATTTGCTCGGCTCGATTCCCGAGGGCTACCGCCATCTGGGCTATCTGCAGTCGAAGCTCGGCTTCAAGATCAAGCGCGACCTGCCGCAGCTGAAGGGCGCGGCGGTCGAGCTCCTCTACCGCCAGGGCCGCGCCTGGCTCGACGGCGCCGCGTCGGCGTTCCCCGACGAGGAGAGACCTTAGTCCTAGCGGGCTTGCTGCACGTTGGCGGGGCGCAATACGCGGGCTTCAGCATGCGCTTGTGCCTCCTGCCGCAGGACATTTCGAGGTCGTGGTCGCCCGGCTGGACGCGTCCTCCGACGAGATGCGCGCCCTCCAGGGTTCGCTTTCCGCGGCCGAGCGGCAACGCGCGCGGCGTTTCCGCTTCGAGCGCCACCGCCGCCGCTTCATCGTCGCACGCGCCCGCCTGCGCGAGCTGCTCGCGGCGCGTCTCGGAATAGCGCCGCACGAGGTCGAGCTCGCGTACGGCGCGAACGGCAAGCCCTGCCTCAAGCACAACGGCTGGCACTTCAACGTCTCGCATTGCGACGACGTCGCGCTGTTCGCGTTCTCGAAAGCATTCGAGATCGGGGTCGATGTCGAAGCGATCCGCCCGATCCGCGGCGCCGACACGATCGCGGCGCAATTCTTCTCCCCGCGCGAGAAGGAGGCGTACGCCGCGCTCGCGCCGAATGACAAGGCGCTCGGCTTTCTGCACTGCTGGACGCGCAAGGAAGCCCTGGTCAAGGCGATCGGCGAGGGCCTCTCGATGCCGCTCGATCAGTTCGACGTGGCGCACGCGCCGGGCTGGCGCCTGCACAGCTTTTTCCCGCTTCCCGGCTTCATCGGCGCAGTCGCCTGCCCACATGGATAGATTGCAAATTCCGCTTACCGCTTACGAGTCTCCCTGGGTGAACGACGACGTGCGGATGTTCCGCAAGACGGTCAGCCAGTTCATCGAGAAGGAATTCGTTCCGCACCAGCCGCGCTGGCGCGAGAACCGCGGCCCCGACGCCGAGTCGTGGGCCAGTGCCGGCCGCGCCGGAATCCTGCTCGCCGACCTGCCGGAAGAATACGGCGGCGGCGGCGGCACGTTCGCGCACGAGGCGGTGGTGCTGGAGGAGCTCGCCCGGGCCGGCGTGCACTTCGGCTCCGCCATCCAGAGCACGGTGGCGCATTACATCCTCGGCTACGGCACCGAGGAGCAGAAGCGCAAGTGGATCCCGCGCCTGGCGCGCGGCGAAAGCGTGGCCGCGATCGCGATGAGCGAGCCCGGCGCCGGCTCCGACCTGCAGGCCATCAAGACCAGCGCCCGGCGCGACGGCGAGCACTACGTGATCAACGGCTCGAAGACCTTCATCACCAACGGCGCCCGCGCCGACCTGGTGTGCCTCGCGGCGAAGACCAACCCCAAGGCCATCGGCATGCGCGCGATCTCGCTCATCATGGTCGAAACGAAAGACCTGCCGGGGTACCGCGTCGGCCGCGCGCTGGAGAAGGTGGGCATGCACGGCCAGGACACGGTCGAGCTTTTCTTCGACGACGTGCGCGTGCCGACCGCCAACCTGATCGGAGGAGCGAGTGTGGCCAATGAGGGCCGCGGCTTCTCCCAGATGATGGAGCAGCTTCCCTACGAGCGGCTGCAGATCGCGGTGGGCGCCGTCGCGATGGCCGAGCAGGCGGTCGCGATCACCACGCGCTACGTCAAGGAGCGCAAGGCGTTCGGAAAACCGCTCCTCGACCTGCAAAACACGCGGTTCAAGCTGGCGGAGTGCAAGACCAACGCCCAGGTCGGCCGCGTGTTCCTCGACAACTGCATCGAGCGCTTCATCGCCGGGCGCCTCGACGAGCCGAGCACCGCGATGGCCAAGTACTGGCTCACCGAGAGCCAGTGCCGCATCGTCGACGAGTGCCTGCAGCTGCACGGCGGCTACGGCTACATGACCGAATATCCCATCGCGCGCATGTGGGCCGACGCCCGCGTGCAGCGCATCTACGCCGGATCGAACGAGATCATGAAGGAACTGATTGCATGGTCGCTTTGAAGCTTTGCCTGCACGAGCTGATCGAAGCGCAGGCGGCGCGCACCCCCAACGCCCCCGCGCTGGCCTTCGAGGGCCAAGCGCTCACCTATCGCGAGCTCGACCTGCGCGCGAGCCGCCTGGCGGCGCACCTCGCAGGCCTGGGCGTGGGTCCGGATGTCACGGTGGGTCTCCTCGTCGAGCGCTCGCTCGAGATGATCGTCGGCATTCTCGGCATCCTGAAAGCGGGCGGCGCCTACGTGCCGATCGACGCCGCGTATCCGGCGGAGCGAGTGGCCTACATGCTCTCGGATTCGGGCGCCGCCGCAGTGCTGACGCAGTCGAGCCTGGCGGACAAGGTGTCCGGCGTGCAGGCGGTTTGCCTGGACGCCTTTGCCTGGAACAAGGACGCGCCCCGAATCGAAGCTCCCGTGCACGCCCATCACCTCGCGTACGTGATCTACACGAGCGGGTCGACCGGCCAGCCGAAGGGCGTGGGCATCGAGCATCGCAATATCGTCAACTACGTGCTCGGCGTGATCGAGCGCCTGCGGCTCGAGCCGGGAATGCGCTATGCCACCGTCTCGACCATTGCCGCCGACCTGGGAAACACGGTGATCTTTCCTTCGCTCGCCACCGGCGGCTGCCTGCACGTCATCTCGCAGGAGCGCGCCGAGAACGGCGGCCTGCTCGCCGAGTACTTCGAGCGCGAGAAGATCGACGTGCTGAAGATCGTGCCATCGCACTTCGCGGCATTGAACCCGGAGGGCGTCATGCCGAAAAGGCGCCTCATCCTGGGCGGCGAGCCATCGCGCCTCGACTGGATCGAGCGGCTGCGCGCGCTCGCGCCCGCCTGCGAGATCTTCAACCACTACGGCCCCACCGAGACGACCGTCGGCGTGCTGACCTGCCCTGCGGCAGGCCGGATTGCGGCCACGCAGTCCGGCACCCTGCCCCTGGGAAAACCGCTGCCGAACGTCGAAATCCGGCTGGTCGAAGGCGAGATCTGCATCGGCGGCGCCGGGGTGGCGCGCGGCTACCTCAACCGTCCGGAGCTGACCGCGGAGAAGTTCGTCGACGGCTTCTACCGTACCGGCGACCGCGGCCGCGAGCTGGCGGACGGCTCGATCGAGTTCTGCGGGCGCATCGATCACCAGGTCAAGGTGCACGGCTACCGCGTCGAGCTCGGAGAAATCGAGGCGGCATTGCGCTCGCACGAGAAAGTGCGCGACGCCGTGGTGCTGCTGCGCGAAGACCAGCTCGTCGCGTTCGTCGCGCCGAGCGAGGCAGACGCGCGGACGCTGCGCGAGCACCTCAAGGCGCGGTTGCCGCAGTACATGGTGCCGTCGGTCCTGGTGCCGATGGAGCGGCTGCCGCTGACGCCGAACGGCAAGGTCGATCGGCAGGCGCTCGCTCGATTCACGGTTCAGAAAGAAACTCCCGCCGCCGCGCCGCGCACCGAGACCGAGAAGGCGCTCGCCGAAATCTGGGGCGAGCTCCTGCAGGCGCAGGTCGGCGTCGACGAGGACGTGTTCGACCTCGGCGCGCATTCGCTGATGGCGATGAAGGCGCTCACCCAGATCCGCGACCGGTTCCAGGTCAACCTTTCGCTGCGCAATCTTTTCGAGCATCCGACGATCGCCGGGCTCGCCGGCGTGCTCGATGGCGTCTGGCTCACCCAGGCGAGATCCCCCGCGAGCGGCGCGCACGAGGAGTTCGTTCTGTGAACGCCGCCACCTTCCTGTCCGAGCTGCGCCGCCGCGAGATCCAGGTCCGGGCGGTCGGCGACCAGCTCCATTTCACCGCAAAGGCGGGCGCACTCACTCCCGAGCTGCGCGAGCAGCTGCGCGCGTGGAAGAACGACCTCCTGAAACTGCTGGCTTCCGCGCAGGCGCTTGATACGCAGGAGCGCGCCATCGTGCCGCTGCAGGCGAAAGGAGCGCGGGTCCCGGTCTTCGCGGTACCCGGACATAATGGGGATGTCTTCTGCTATCGCGCTCTGGCGCAGCGTCTGGGCGAGGACCAGCCCTTTTACGGCCTGCAGCCTCCCGGGGTCGACGGCAAGGACGAGCCGCTCGGGCGCGTCGAAGACCTCGCGGCCAGCTTCGCGCGGCAGATCCGCGTCTTCCAGCCGAACGGGCCGTACGTCATCGCGGGTTACTGCGCCGGCGGCACCGTGGCCTTCGAGCTGGCGCAGCAGCTCTCGCGCGGCGGCGCGGCGGTGAACCTGCTCGCCCTCTTCGGCAGCCCCTATCCGGCGTACTTCAGGCTTCCCGCGCAGCTCTTGCAGCGCGTGGCCGAGCACGCGGCGCGCATCGGCGGCCTTGCGCGCGACCTCGCGGTACGCTCGCCGGCGCAGTATCGCCGCTATTTCGCGGAAAGGATGCGCCGCCGCCGGGATCGCGCCAGCGCCGCGGCGGCTGCGGCCGCGGACCCGGTACTCGCGCTGCGCGCGAGGGTGGAGCGCGCTACGGTCGCGGCGGTCCGCGCCTACACCCCCGGCGACTTCGCCGGCCGCGTGGCGCTCTTCCTGCCCTCGATGGAGTGGGACCTCGCGCAGCGCTGGCGCTCGGTTGCGCCGCACGCCGAGCAATACTTCGGCCCCGATGCCTGCAGCAGCCAGGACATGCTGCGCGAGCCGAATGCGACAATATTTGCCGAGCTCTTCGCGGCTGCGGTTCAACGTTGGAAAATGCCCTAATATGGTTCGTCGCCTTCCTTGGCCTGGCGATTGCCGGGCTGGGCGGGCTGTTCCTCTACGGCTGGCGGCGGCGGAAAGAAAAGCCGCCGCCGGGCGTGAAACCGCTCAGGGACGAAGACGACGACTGGGGGCGATGACATGACCAAGAAACAGGGCCGGCGCGCCGACGACATCAGCGCCGAGGAAATCAAGCAGTTCTGGCACGGCTTCTGCGAGCGCAAGGGCGTCGACGCCGCGACTCGCGCGCGCGGCGATGCCAAGATCGATCAGGATCCGGAACACTGGGCCGACCAGACGATGCTCAAGCTCCTGGACGCTGTCGCGATCTAGCAACTCCGCATTCGAACTACCCGAGATTCGGGCAGCCGGTGACTTGAGCAGGCCGGGTCGCCGCCCCACCATCGCTCGATGGAGAAAATCGGAATTCCGGCAGACAACTGCCCCGTGGCGCCGCCGCGGCGCGTCACGGTCCACACGCGAGTGCTGCACAAGGCCTGCCAGGTCCTGGGTGGGATCGAGCACCTCGCCCGGCATCTCAAGGTATCGCCGGACCTCCTGCACTCGTGGCTCGAGGGCGAGGACGCGCCGCCTTCGCGCATCTTCCTGCAGGCGGTGGATCTCATCCTGCCGACCTGGGGACCCGAGGACGAAGCGCTGGCCAAGACCATCTCCGCCTCGCGCCCGAAAAAGAACTAGCGACCAAAAAAGTCGTCCCCGCGAAGGCGGGGACCCAGTTTTCTTTTTGAAGAACATGGGTTCCCGCGTTCGCGGGAACGACGGTTCTTTTCAGAGTTTCCCTAGCGGTAGAGCAGCACCGCCTCGCGCTCCTCGCGCCAGGCGTCCTCGTCCGCGCGCGCGGCCGCGTCGAGATCGCCCGGCTTCGCGCCCGCGTCGTCCACCCACTGCCGCAGCAGGCTGCCGCCGTTGATCACGTCGATCGCGAGCCGCGTCTCGTACTCATAGGAAAAATCGCGCCACAGCGGGTACTCCGGCGCGAGGCTGCGAATCGCTTTGAACGCGAGGGCGACGATACGCCACGGACGAAAGGCCTCGTGGCCGTAGTGCGGCGCCTCCGCGTGGATCTGCAGCGCGGCGCACAGCTTCCCGGCGTGCTTGTGGAAGGTCGGCTCGAACCAGCACGGCCGAAGGACACAGCCCTTGAGCCAGCTCGGTTCCAGACTTTTCATCTTCTCGAGCACCTTGTTCATGTCGAGGTCCGGCGCACCCAGGACCTCCAGCGGCCGCGTCGTGCCGCGCCCTTCGGAGAGCGTGGTGCCTTCGAGCATCACGGTGCCGGGATAGCAGCGCGCCATCCCGAGATTCGGCGCGTTCGGGCTGGGGTTGACCCAGGCGCGCTCGCCGAGCGGCCAGCCCTCGGCGGGCTTCCAGCCTTTCATCTCGACCACCTCGCAGTCCACGTCGATCTTCGCGGACCGGACAAACCACTTCGCGGCCTCGCCGAGGGTGAGCCCGTGGCGCATGGGCAGCGCTCCGGCGCCGACGAAGCTTTCCCAGCCGGGGCGCAGCTTCAGGCCCTCGACGAGGCGGCCGATCGGGTTCGGCCGGTCGAGCACCCACACGCTCTTGCCGTGCTGCGCCGCGGCCTCGAGCACGTAGCGCAGCGTGGTCAGGAACGTATACACGCGACAGCCGAGGTCCTGCAGGTCGACGAGCAGGACGTCGAAGCGCTCCATCATCTGTGCGCTCGGGCGGCGCACCGCGCCGTACAGGCTGAACACGGGAATGCCGTGTACCGGGTCGGTGAAGTCGGAAGACTCGACCATGTTGTCCTGCTTGTCGCCGCGCAATCCGTGCTGCGGCCCGAGCGCCGCGGTGAGCTTCACGCCGGCGGCGGCGAGCGCGTCGAGCGCATGCTCGAGGTCCTGCGTCAGCGACGCCGGGTGCGCGAGCAGCGCCACGCGGCGCCCGGCGAGCCGCTTCGCCAGCGCGCGCTCGGCGAGCAGTCGGTCAATGCCGAACTTCATCGCCGATTTTCATCCGAGTTTCAATGCAAAGGCCTCCGGATGATGGAAATCCGGCTTGCCGGGAGCGTGGCGCAGCGCCCAATACGACAGCGCCCCGCTGTCCTCCTCGATCACGGCCGAGAGACCGATCAGCATTTTCTGGGTTTCAGGGAAAGGGATGGACGCGGCCAGCTCGAGCCGGCCGACGCCCTGGCGGACCACGATTTCAGGAGGAATATCGATGGGCCGGCCGCCTTCGCGGTAGCCCTCGAACGCATAGGCCGCCCACTCGCGCGACGGCGAAAAGTTGAACTCGCGATAGCCCGGCTCGCCCGCGCGAGCGACGAAGAGCTCGCAGCAGGTGTGCCGCCACAAGTCCTCTGCAGCGCGCGGCGGCCGCGGCGGCGGGATGCGCAGCCGGTCGATCTCCCCGTCGAGCACGTAGGCGACCTGCATGCGCTGCGGTTCTCGCGTCAGGGAAACCTTGATGCCGCGCAACGCGGCGCATGAAGTGGCGGGATGACGCGCGAGCGCGGCGGACGGCATGGCCGCGCGAGCCTATCATGGGCATCGTGAAAGGGCTGGGAGCGCTGGCAGTGGCGGCACTCACGGGGTGGGCGTTTCTCGCTCCGCCGTCGGGCTCGTGGGCTTTTGCCGCGGCGGAATTCGCGTTTCTCGCCTGGCTTGCGCGCGAGGTGCGCAACGCCGACGCAGCGGCGCTGCGCGCTCGCGCGCTGGAGCCCCTCGAGCCCGACGAAGCCGACATCGTGCAGCGCTACCCGCTCTACTTCGCGCGGCCGGCGCTCGCGCGCGAATGCGCCTCGACGCTCTCGGCGCTCGGCCTCGCGAGCCTGGTGGTCGTCCCCTGGCTGACCTACAAGGTGCAGTGGGCGCCGGCGATCCTGATCGGCGTATTCCTGTTCGCGGTGGCGCGGCTCACGAAGCTGCTTAGCCCGGTGTACGCGCTGCGGCTCTCGACCGCCAAGGGCGACCGCGAGGCGCTGCGCCTGCTCTCCGCGCACGATGGCGCGGCGCGCAAGCTGTCAGCCCATCATGTTCCACAGCCAGAAGAGCACCGCGCCGCCGGCCGGTAAGAAGATCGCGAACCTCAGCACCGACATCACGCGGTTGCGGTCCTGGGGTTCCCATTCCGGCTTGAGGTGGCGCGCCGCGGCGCGCTCTACGACCTGCTTGTTGACCGAGTAATACTCGTAGCCGACAAGGATCACCCCGAAAACGAGGCCGACCAGAGCGCCTTCTAGCCAAGGGGCCATGGCGCGCGACTCTAGCGGAATGTCGATAACCGGGCAAACACGCGTTTCATCGCGTTGACGCGGGCAAGGTAGGCGCGCGCGTCATGCTCGCCGCAGCGCTGGCCGGGAGCGAGGCGGAAGCCGCGCCGGGCATAGGAGTCGCCCGCCGCCGCGCCGCACAGGTGGATGATCGCCGCGAGGTCCTGCTTCTGCTCCGGGGTGGGCTTCAGGCGGTGGCGCTCGAGCACCATGGCGACGCGGCGGTCGAGGTAGGCCGAGGTGAGCTCGACCGCATGGCTCGGGATCACCCGCATGTAGAGCGAATTGAACCAGCAGCCGTCCTCGAGCACCGCGTTGTCGCGGATGCAGTAGCGCTTCGCCTCGCGAAAAGTGCCGTCGGTGATCTGGTACATGCCCACCGCGCTCGAAGCCGGCCGGTAAACCTCCCGCGGGTCGGAGCTCGCGCGCAGGCGCCAGGGCGTCCGGGCGACCGGGTTACCCGAGCCCTCGACCTGCGCAAGCGCCGCGAGCAGCTCGGGGGTCATCACCGCGGTCGAGTGCCTGCGGAAGATCGGCTCGTAGTGCTGCCAGGTCTCCGTCGGCGTCTTGAACAGCGCGCCGCTCACCGGAAAGAAAAGCTCGGCCGGCTTGCGGACGACCTGATAAACCCAGTTGAGCGCCAGCGCAGCCGCGACGAAGCCGAGCACACCGAAAAGGATGTGCTTGCGTGACCTCATGTAGCTGCGCGACGACAGACGGCGCATGCCCATCTTCGTAGAATCCTCCTGTGAACGAGCCGCGGATTCTGGTTGCCGACGATGACAAGGATACGGTGCTCAGCCTGATCGCGCTGCTCCGCGAGGAAGGCTACGAAGTGCGCGGCGTGCACCGCGGCTCCGAGGTGCTCCAGGCGGTCTTCAACTTCGCCCCCGACGTGGTGCTGCTCGATATCGGCATGCCGCAGATGAGCGGCTACGACGTCGCGCGCACCCTGCGCGAGCGCTACGGCAGCGCGCGCCCGGCGCTCATCGCCGTGACCGGCCGGGCCGGCGACGCCGACCAGCGGCAGGCGCGCGCCGCGGGCTTCGAGCACCACGTCGCGAAGCCGTACGAGCCGCGCGCCCTGCTGCGCCTGATCGGCGAGCTCTCGGGGCGGTAGAAATCCGGGCGATAAGGTCGATCTCGACGCGCGCGCCGCGCGCGAGCGCCATCACGCCGACGCAGGTCCGCGCCGGCCGCCTGCCCGGCGCGAAATAGGTCGCGTAGACCGCGTTCATGCGCTCGTAGTCCTCGCCGAAGTGCGTGAGAAACACGCGCGCGGCGACGACCTGCTCCAGGCCGAGGCCGCAGCCGGCGAGCACGCGCTTCAGGTTCTCCATGACCTGGCGCGTCTGGGCCTCGATTCCCTCTGGATAGGGGGAGGCGTTGGAGACGCCGGTGAACGGCATCTGGCCCGTGACGAAGACCCAGCCGTCGACCTCGACGGCATGGCTGAACGGCGCCACCGGGTCCGGCGCGCCCTCGATCATGTGGAAGATCGGCAAGCTCAAGGGATAATCGTATCGGATGAAGTTCCAGAACAGCTTCGTGAGCGAGCTGCCGGCCGATCCGGTGCGC
>Ga0208454_1000856_pt1 | contig 14462 bp, 16 predicted proteins | sample EasRivMeERMZT100_FD_187530 | JGI IMG/M metagenome (GOLD analysis project Ga0208454, IMG submission 187530) | Soil microbial communities from meander-bound floodplain in the East River, Colorado, USA - East River MetaG ERMZT100 (SPAdes) (version 2) | ecosystem: Environmental > Terrestrial > Soil...
TGTTCGAAAGCGTCGAGAAGTTTTCTGTCGTAAAGACCTTGCACGCGATCGATCGGGCCAACGTCGCCGTGCTGGTCCTGGACGCTCAAAGCGAGATCGCGGACCAGGACGCGCATATCGCCGGATTCATCCTCGAGCGCGGGCGTGCGCTGGTCGTGGCGGTAAACAAGTGGGATAGCCTGGACGGGGACGCGCGCGACACGACAAAGCGCGCGATCGCCCGGAAGCTGAAATTCCTCTCGTTCGCGCGCTTTCATTACATTTCGGCCCGCGAAGGCCGCGGCCTTGCCCAGTTGATCGATTCCGTCGATAGAGCGTATCGGGCTGCGATGGCCAAACTGCCCACCCCGAAACTCACTCGCGCACTCATTGCAGCCGTTGCCAAGCAGGCACCGCCGCGCTCGGGACTCTCCCGGCCCAAGATGCGCTATGCGCATCAGGGCGGCAGCAACCCCCCGATCGTCGTCATCCACGGGACGGCGCTCAACGCCGTGCCCGACACCTATCGCCGCTACCTCGAGTCCGATTTTCGCAGATTGTTTCGACTGGAAGGCACCCCGCTGCGAATTGAATTCCGCAGCGGAAGGAACCCCTACGTGGACAGGCGCGTCTAACCGTCGGAAGACAAGGCTTCTTAGTACATTGGCATTTGCCGAAAAACCATTTACAGTAGTAATTCAAAGAATACGACTCCGGGGTAAAACCATGAGCAATAAAGGACAATTACTACAAGATCCCTTCCTCAATACCCTGCGCAAGGAGCACGTTCCGGTGTCGATCTATCTCGTCAACGGCATCAAACTTCAAGGCCAGATCGAGTCCTTCGACCAATACGTCGTGCTTCTCAAGAACACCGTGACCCAAATGGTGTACAAGCACGCTATCTCCACGGTTGTTCCTTCGCGTGCAGTCAGTCTGGCGGTCGACCATTCATCCCCTGAGAGTTGATTCGGCCGCGCTGTCGCTCTTGATTCGTCGCAATGCTTGAGCCTCCGCTGGAGCGCAACGGCGCTGTGCTCGTCGGGTTGGACTTCGGAGAAGGCGGTTACGCCGAAGGCCTCGAAGAGCTGAGGCTGCTTGCCGCAAGCGCCGGCATGCAGACTCGCGCCCTCGTGCGCGGACGCCGGGATCGCCCCAACCCTGGGTATTTCGCGGGTTCTGGAAAGGTCGAAGAGATCAAACGCGCGCTGCAGGAGCAGGGTGCTTCGCTGGCAGTGTTCAACCACACGCTGTCGCCGGTGCAGGAGCGCAATCTCGAAAAGGCCCTGGGCTGCCCGGTGGTCGACCGTACACGATTGATCCTCGACATTTTTGCCCAGCGCGCCAAGAGCCATGAAGGGAAACTCCAGGTCGAGCTCGCGCAACTGGAGCACGCCGCGACGCGGCTGGTGCGCGGCTGGACGCACCTGGAGCGGCAACGAGGCGGTCGTGGCTTCCTCGGGGGCATGGGTGAGACACAGCTGGAAGTTGACAGGCGGTTGATCGCGAACCGCGTCAAAGTGCTCAAGGACAAGCTCGGCAAGCTTCAGCGTCGGCGCGAGGTGCAACGGCGCGCGCGGGAGCGCGGCAGGGCGTTTTCGGTTTCGCTCGTGGGCTACACCAACGCAGGCAAGTCCACGCTCTTCAATACCCTGACCCGTGCCGGGGCCTTTGCCGCCGACCGTCTCTTTGCAACGCTCGACACGACCACGCGCAGGCTGTACCTGCCCGAAGCGGGTAACATCGCCATCTCTGATACGGTCGGGTTCATTCGCGATCTTCCGCACACGCTCGTCGCCGCCTTCCGGGCGACGCTCGAAGAAACCACGCACGCAGACCTGCTGCTGCACGTGGTCGACGCTGCGAACGAAGCGCGCGAGGCGCAGATCGCGGAAGTGGACAAGGTGCTCGTCGAAATCGGCGCGGGCGATACCCCCCGGCTCCTCGTGTGGAACAAGATCGACCGGAACGGCGCGGATCCGGGAATCGACCGGAACGAATATGATAGAATTTGGCGCGTTCGTCTGAGCGCAAGAACGGGCGCCGGCGTGGATGGCCTGCGCCAGGCCCTGATCGAGGCGGTAGTCTCGAAAAAATCCCCGGCGGGCCCGCCAAAATCGACAGATTCTCGGAAACTGGGCCGAGTGGCCGCAACGTAGGAATTCTCATGTCATTGAACGACCCGCAATGGGGCAAGCGAGGCGGCGGCAACGAGGGGCCGCCGGACCTCGACGAAATGTGGCGCAACTTCAACCAGAAGCTGAACAGCCTGTTCGGCCGGCGCCGGGGCGGGACTCCGGATCAAGGTGAGCCGCCCAGCGCCAAGCAACTCGGTGGAGGGGCCGGCCTCATCATCCTCGTGATATTGGCCGTCTGGCTCGCGAGCGGCTTCTACATCGTGGTGGAAGGCCAGCGCGGTGTCGTGCTCACGTTTGGCCGTTTTTCCGAGGTGACCAACGCCGGGTTGCGCTGGCGTCTGCCCTATCCCGTTCAGAGCCATGAGATCGTGAACCTGGCCGGCGTGCGCACAATCGGGGTCGGTTATCGCGACGTCAAGACCAAGGTGCTCAAGGAGTCGCTGATGCTGACCGACGACGAAAATATCGTCGACATCCAGATGGCGGTCCAATACACGCTCAAGGACGCGAAAGCCTACCTGTTCAACAATCGGCGGCCCGACGACACCGTGTTGCAGGCCGCCGAAACCGCGCTGCGCGAGGTTATCGGCAAGAGCAAGATGGATTTCGTGCTCAATCAGGGCCAGGCCGTCGTGGCGAAGGCGATGCCGGTGATGCAGGATATTCTCGACCGTTACGAGACCGGAATCCAGATCAGCGCCGTGAACATCCAGAACGCGCAGCCGCCGGAGCAGGTCCAGGCGGCGTTCGACGACGCAGTCAAGGCGAATCAGGATCGCGAGCGGCTGAAGAACGAGGGGCAGGCCTACTTCAACGACGTGGTGCCGAAGGCGGGTGGCGTGGCTTCGCGGCTCCTGCTCGAGGCCGAAGGCTACAGGCAACGCGTCATCGCCAATTCCGAAGGGGAGGCGTCACGGTTCAGGCAAATCCTGGTCGAGTACAACAAAGCGCCGCAGGTGACGCGCGAGCGCCTGTACATCGAGACCGTCCAGCAGATGCTGGCGAGCACCTCGAAGATCCTGATCGACGCCAGGGCGGGCGGCAACCTGCTGTACTTGCCGCTCGACAAGATCATGCAGATGTCGGGGGCGGCATCGCCCGAACTGCTCGGGTCGCAGCGGTCATCCCAGGCGGCCGAATTGCCGGCGCTCCCCGAAGCCGGCGCCCGATCGCGCGAAGCGCTGCGCCCGCGCGAGCGTGGGGAGCGGCAATGAACAGCCGCTTGAGCGTCTCACTCGCATTCGTCGTCGGCGTCGTCATGCTGGTGAGTATGTCCGCGTTCACCGTGGACCAGCGGGAGCGCGCCATCGTGTTCCAGCTGGGCGAGATCAAGGAGATCGTCGACGAGCCCGGCCTGCATTTCAAATGGCCTCTGATCCAGAACGTGCGGAACTTTCCCAAGCTTATCCTGACCTGGGATGATCCGGAGGCGCAGAGATTCATCACCGTGGAGAACAAACCGGTGCTGGTCGATGCTTTCGTCAAGTGGCGCATCGTCGACGTGAAGACCTTCTACGTCTCGGTGGCCGGGGACGAGATCGCCGCCGCCCGGCGGATCAACCAGACCGTCAACGGCTTGCTTCGTGAGGAGTTCGGCAAGCGCACGGTGCACGACGTAGTCTCGGGCGAGCGCGACGACATCATGAGCGCCGTGCGCGAGAAGGTGGACCAGGACGTGCGCAGCCTGGGCATCGAAGTCGTAGACGTCAGGCTGAAGCGCGTCGATCTGCCGCAGGAGGTCAGCGTCGACGTCTACCGCCGGATGGAATCCGAGCGCAAGCGCGTCGCCTCGGAGCAGCGCTCGAACGGCTCCGCCGAGGCCGAGAAGATCCGTGCCGACGCCGACAAGCAGCGCGAGATCATCATCGCCGAGGCCTATCGCGACGCGCAGCGCGTCAAGGGCGAAGGCGACGCCAGGGCCGCCGCCATCTACGCGCGCGCCTTCAACGAGAATCCCGAGTTCTACGCGTTTTACCGCAGCCTCGAGGCCTACCGCGCCAGCTTCAAGAACAGGAGCGACATTCTGGTGCTCGACCCGAACTCGGAATTCTTCAGGTACTTCAGGAACCTGGGGAAGGGCAGCAAGTGAATGGGCACCACGTTTCTCATGGCGATCGCCCTGATGCTGGTGATCGAGGGCCTGTTGCCGTTTATCCTGCCGAAACTCTGGCGCGAGACCTTTCGTCGCATCACCGAGTTTACTGACGGACAGATCCGCTTCTTCGGGCTTTCCTCAATGCTGGTCGGGTTGTTGATGCTCTATTTCGTCCGATAGTCGCCGCCGTGCGCAACTGGCTCCTTCCGGAAAGCATCGAGGACATCCTGCCGCCACAGGCTCAGCGGATCGAGCTGATGCGCGCGAAGCTGCTCGAGCTGTTTCGCGTTCAGGGCTACCAGCTCGTGATTCCGCCGATGCTCGAGTACATCGAGTCGCTTCTCACCGGTACCGGGCACGACCTCGATCTGCGCACTTTCAAGCTGGTCGATCAGCTCTCGGGTCGGATGATGGGCGTTCGCGCCGACATCACGCCCCAGGTCGCGCGCATCGATGCGCACCTCTTGAACGGCAAGGGCGTCACGCGGCTATGCTACGCGGGGAGCGTGCTGCACACACGGCCGCGGGGGCTCGACTCGACCCGGGAGCCGCTGCAGATCGGCGCGGAGATCTACGGCCACGCCGGAATAGAGAGCGATCTTGAGATCCAGCGCCTCCTCGTAGAGGCGCTGGCCGCCTGCGGCATTTCCGATGCGCGTCTGGACGTCGGCCATGTCGCCGTTTTCCGCGCGATCTGCCGGCACGGCGGAGTCGGGCTCGAGCTTGAAACGGACTTGTACGAGGTGCTTGCGGGAAAGGACCTTCCCGCTCTGCGCGCGGTGACAAGACGCCTGCCGAAAGCAACGCGCGAAGCGCTGCTCGCTCTTCCCGAGCTCTACGGAGACGGCGCGATCATCGAGCGCGCCGGCCGTTTGCTGCCCAAGTATCCGGAAATAAAAGCCGCGCTGCGGGACCTCAAGGCTCTCTCGCGCAAAGGGTGGATTCCGGTATCGGTCGACCTCGCGGACCTCCGCGGATATCACTATCACAGCGGAGTGGTGTTTGCCGCCTATACGCCCGGGGTGGCCAACGCGGTTGCGCTCGGCGGCCGTTACGACGAAGTCGGCAAGGCGTTCGGGCGCGCGCGCCCGGCGACCGGATTCAGCATGGACCTGCGCGATCTCGCACGCGCTGCCCCGGGCGACATGCGCGGGGCAGCCGTGTGCGCGCCGTACTCGACCGATCCCGCACTCGAGGCCACTGTGCGAAAGCTGCGATCCCGCGGGGAGGTCGTCGTGGTCGCGCTTCCAGGACACACCGCCGCGCGCATTCAACCCGATTGCGACCGCGAGCTCGTGAAGCGCCAGGGCAAGTGGACCGTTCGGAAGATGAAGTAGCCGCGCTCCCATGGGCAAGAACGTCGTAGTCATAGGCACCCAGTGGGGTGATGAAGGCAAAGGGAAGGTGGTGGACTGGCTCACTGACCATGCTCAGGGAGTGGTTCGCTTTCAGGGCGGGCACAACGCCGGGCATACGCTGGTGATCGGCGGCAAGAAGACCGTGTTGCACCTCGTTCCCTCGGGTATTCTCAGAAAAGGCGTGACGTGCTATATCGGCAACGGTGTCGTGCTTTCTCCCAAAGCGCTGGTTGATGAGATAGACGAGCTCGAGCGCGCCGGGGCGGACGTTACCGCCCGGCTGCGAATCTCCGAAGCCTGCCCTTTGATTCTCCCGTACCACGCGGCAATCGACGTCGCGCGTGAATCGGCGCAAGGTGCGGCAAAAATCGGCACGACCGGCCGCGGAATCGGACCCGCCTACGAGGACAAGGTCGCACGCCGCGCGATACGCCTTCAAGACCTGCTGGTTGAGGAGCGCTTTTCGGCGAAGCTCGAGTCGCTCCTCGATTTTCACAACTTCGTGCTGACGAAATACCTCGGCGCGAAGCCCGTCGATTTTGCGAAGACAAGGGATGAGGCGCTTGCGCTGGCGCCGCGGCTCAAGCCCCTGGTGGCCGACGTCTCGCGCGCTCTCAACGAGGCGAATCAGGCGGGAAAGAACCTGTTGTTCGAAGGTGCGCAAGGCGCCCTGCTCGACGTCGATCACGGCACCTACCCGTACGTGACCTCGAGCAACTGTGTCGCCGGCGCGGCGGCAGCCGGCGCCGGCATCGGACCGCAGATGCTCCACTACGTTTTGGGCATCACCAAGGCATACACGACGCGGGTCGGCTCGGGCCCCTTTCCTACGGAGCTCGACAACAGCACCGGAGAGCTGCTCCGCACCCGGGGCCAGGAATTCGGTGCGACGACAGGGCGGCCGCGGCGCTGCGGTTGGTATGACGCCGCGGCGCTCAGGCGCTCAATCCAGATCAACGGTGTTTCCGGCCTTTGCATCACCAAGCTCGACGTGCTCGACGGGATGGAGAAGGTCAGCCTCTGCACGGGCTACCGCATCGACGGTGTGGTCCACGAGCTGCTGCCGCTCGGGGCTGAAGACGTCGCGCGGTGCGAGCCGATATACGAAGACCTTCCCGGATGGCAGGAAAGCACGGTTGGCCTGAACGCCTATGAGCGGCTGCCCGCTCAGGCGCGCGCCTATCTCGAGCGCCTGCAATCGGTCTGCGGGGTGCCGGTTGACATGATTTCCACCGGCGCGGACAGAAACGAGACGATCGTTCTGCGTCACCCGTTTCACTGAGTTCTGGATACGGAGGGTAGGGTGTTGGAGGGTGTCGTCCCGTTTCCGCCGGAGTTCGCGACGCGCTACCGCGAAAAAGGCTATTGGCGGGACAAGTCGCTCGCCGAGGAATTCGCCCCTATATTCAAGCAGTATGCCGGCCGAACCGCTTTCATCGATCGTGAATCGCTCTTCACGTATGCCGAGGTAGACCGCGCCTCCGAGTGCCTGGCGCTGAACCTCCTCGATGCGGGGCTTGCGCCGCTCGATCGGGTGGTCGTGCAGTTGCCTAACGTCATCGAGTTCGTATTTCTCTATTTCGCCCTTCAGAAAATCGGCTGCATCCCGATCGCGGCGCTTGCCTCGCACCGCTATCTCGAAGTGAGCCAGTTCGTGAGGCTCTCCGGGGCGAGCGCCTGCGTCACGCCGGACCGGCAGGGGGATTTCAACTTCACCGCTATGGTCGAGCGCATACGCAGGGAATCACCGTCGCTCAGGCTCGGCATCGTCCTGGGTGATGCGCCCGAGGGATTTCTCCCGCTCGCAGACCTCATTTCGCGGCCGGCAAAAAAATCGGCCGAGGAACTCGCCAAGCTCAGGATCGATCCCGGCGACCCGGCGATATTCCAGCTCTCCGGCGGCACCACCGGAGTACCCAAGCTCATACCACGCACGCATAACGACTACGTCTACAACTCGAAGATCGCCGCCGAGGTGTGCGAGGTGACGGGAGAATCCGTTCTGTTGCTCGCGTTGCCTATCGCGCACAACCTTCCGCTCGCCTGTCCGGGCCTGCAGGGCTACATGTTCCACGGCGGAAAGGTCGTGCTCTCGGCAAGCACGCGGCCGGAGGATCTTTTCGGGCTCATCCAGCGCCACCGCGTGACCCACCTGAAGGTCGTGCCGGCGCTCCTCATCCGCCTGATCAACGATCCGGCCATCGGGAAATACGATCTTTCGTCGCTGCGCGTCATTCAGAGCGGCGGCCAGCGCATGCAGCCCGAGGTGAGGCTGCGCGCGAAGCAGCTCATTCCAAGCGCTACCGTGCAGGAAAACTTCGGCATGTCGGAAGGGATGCTCTTCTTCGTGCGCCTGGACGATCCGGAGGATGTGCGACTGGAGACCTGCGGCCGGCCGCTTTCGCCCGACGACGAGGTCAGGCTCGTGGACGACGAGGGCGGTGAAGTCGTCCCGGGGGAGGTGGGTGAGCTGACCTGCCGCGGGCCGTATACGCTGCACGGCTACTTCGGCGTGCCGGAATACAACGCGAGGCAGTTCACTCCGGACGGGTTCTACCGTTCCGGCGACCTCATGCGCCTGCACTCCTCGGGCAACTACGTCGTCGAGGGCCGCAAGAAGGACCTCATCAACCGGGGCGGCGAAAAGATCAGCGCCGAAGAAATCGAGAACCTGATTCTCTCGCACCCTTCGGTGCAGAATGTCGCCTGCGTGCCGATTCCCGATCCGCACTTGGGCGAGAAGATGTGCGCTTGCGTGATAGTCAAGAGAGGGTCCGTCCTGACTTTCGGAGAGATGGTTACATTCCTGATCAACAAGGAAATCGCCAAGTTCAAGCTGCCCGAACGCCTCGAGATCGTTTCTGATTTTCCGATGTCCACCTTCGGCAAGGTTTCAAAAAAAGCGCTCGCCGAGTCGGTCGCGGCAAAGCTTGCAAGCGAGCGCGCCGCCAGCGCCTGAACCGCAAACGCCATGCGCATCATCGATCTGCACTGCTACCCGGGCACAGAGGAATGGATCGCGAGCCAGGGCCCCTACGTCGATGCACTTGCCAAATACTGGAGCCGCAACTGGACCGCCAAGAAAGAGGATGAGGTGGTCCGGGACTTCACCGACGCGGGCGTCGAAGCGGTCCTGGTTGCCCTCGACCTCGAGACGACGATCGCGACCCCGCCTTGCAGCAACGAATACGTGCACGGGATGTGGAAGCGACATCCGAGGCGCATCATTCAGGCTTGGGGCGCGCTCGAGCCGGCGAAAGGCGATGTCGCAGTCCAGCAGGCAAAGAAGGCCGTGAAGGAGCTGGGTCTGATCGGCTTTCATTTTCATCCGATCATGCAGCATTTCGCGGTAAACGACAGGCGCTACTATCCCTTGTTCGAGTTGATCGATGAGCTCAAGGCCGCAGTGATGATCGATGTGGGCACGACCGGCATGGGCGCCGGCCTGCCGGGAGGGATGGGCGCAAGGATCCGGCACGCGCACCCTTCGGCGATCGACGAGCTTGCCGCGGATTTTCCGACACTGAAGATCATCATGGCGCATCCGGGATGGCCCTGGGTGGACGAGACTACCGCGGTCGCGCTTCACAAGGGCAACGTCCACTGGGAGATGTCGGGGTGGGCGCCCAAGTATTTTCCCGCTCAGCTCAAGGTGGACATGCGCGCGCGACTGCAGGACAAGATCATGTTCGGCAGCGACTACCCGAGTCTGCCCTATGCGCGCATTCTCAAGGAATGGCAGGAACTGGGCTACTCCGACGCCGTCATGGAAAAGATCTTTCACCAGAACGCCGAGCGCGTCCTCGGCCTGTAAAGGCACCACGCATGTTCATCGACCAATCGCGAACGACTGGATATGTCGGCGGCCGGGCATAAGCCTGCTGCGCTGGTGACCGGCGCGGCGAGCGGCATCGGCAGGAGCGTCGCGCTCGCGCTCGCGGGCGCCGGATACGACGTGGCTATCAACTACAGCCGCAGCGAGGCCGGCGCAAAAGCTGTAGCTCTCGAAGCGGAGCAGGCCGGCGCGCGCACCTTGCTCGTGCGCTGTGACGTTGCCGACGACGCGGCAGTACGTGCGATGCTGAAGGCGGTGGAGGAAAAATTCGGGCGGCTGGACGTGCTCATCAACAATGCGGGCACCACTACCGAGATCAGGCCCAAGGATTTTGACGCCATGACGGTGGAGGAATGGGACCGCGTATTTGCGGTCAACGTGCGGGGCCTTTTTCTCGTGACGCGGGCCGCGGTGCCGATGCTGCGAGCGTCCAAGGGCTGCATCGTCAATACGGCGAGCATCGTGGGCTTGAGGCCCGGGCCGCAGCCGCTGCCGTATGCGGCAAGCAAGGCCGCGGTGGTCAATCTGACCAAGACGCTCGCCTACAATCTCGGCCCGGAAATTCGCGTCAACGCGGTGGCGCCGGGCTGGATGGAGGGCGACTGGATGCAGCGGATGCTCAAAGACAAGTACGACGATCTCATGACACGTCGCGCCAAGCTCACGCCCCTGAAACGCTGCGTCACGGCCGACGATGTGGCGCAGACCATGATGTCGCTCGTCCAGTCCAACCGTTTCGTCACGGGCGAAGTGATCGTGATCGACGGCGGGTTCTCGAGCTCGACCTGATCGAGGGTGTCGGCCCGGGGTGGGGCGGCTATAATGTCGGAGACATGAACAAGCCCGCGATGCAAGAGGTGCCGCAAGGCAACACGTTGACAGCCGACGAGCTCAAGTTGGCCCAGCTGATCGTCACCACGCTCAATCTGGAGACCAAGGCCGCGGCAATCGACCCGACCGCCCGGCTTTTTGGAGAGGGCATGGGGCTCGATTCGATCGATATCCTGGAGATTGCCCTGGCGATCTCCAAGGCATACGGCGTCAAACTGCGCTCCGATGACGAGAACAATCGCGAGATCTTCAATTCCCTGCGCAGCCTGAACCAGCACATCCAGCAGCATCGGGTGAAGTAGACGGCGAGGCTCCGCCTGGCCGGCGCGTCATGGCTGATATCCCGCTGATTCGCAATTTCGACGCCGGCGCGGTTTTCGCTTTTCGGAACAGGCGCCCCATACGCGTGGAAGAATTTCTCGGCGAAGTCCGGCGGCTGGCCGATTTGCTTCCGGATCGGCAATACGTCGTGAACCTCTGCTCTGACCGCTACCAGTTTGCCGTGGGCCTTAGCGCCGCCCTGTTGCGCGGCCAGGTCAATCTGTTGCCGCCGAACGCAACCGCGGATCTGCTTACACGCCTGAACCTTGATTATCCCGGCGTGTATTGCCTGAGACTCGCTCCCGTGGAGCTGCCCAAGTTCGAAGTCTTTCCGTATCCGCAGATGGAAGTGTCTCAGGCCACGGCGGCGGCAGTTCCCCAGTTTCCGCCGGCGCAGGTGGCGGCGGTGCTTTTCACCTCGGGCTCGACCGGGCAGCCGGTGCCGCATCCGAAATCATGGGGCTCGCTCGTGCGGAGTGGATTGGCGGAAATCGAGAGCCTTGGCCTGGACGCGTATCGCCGTATGGCGGTGGTGGGTACTGTGCCTCAACAGCACAGTTACGGCCTGGAGTCCACTGTCTTGGCCATGATGCAAGGCGGCCTGGCGATGCACGCGGGCCGGCCGTTCTTCCCCTCGGACATCTGCGCCGAGCTCCAGGCCCTGCCTCGACCGCGGGGCCTGGTCACGACACCGGTTCACTTGCGGGTGCTGCTCGCCGAAGCGAGCGAGCTGCCCGCGGTGGACTTCCTGCTTTGCGCGACTGCGCCGCTATCTCCGCAGCTGGCGATCGAAGCCGAGGCGCGCTTCGCAGCGCCGCTTCACGAGATCTACGGCTGCACCGAAGCCGGGCAGATCGCGGCCCGGCGCCCGGCCCAGGGCCAGGAGTGGCACACCTTGCCCGGCGTGAGCTTGTATGCCGACGAGAGAGGGACTTGGGCAAGAGGCGGCCATGTGGAGAGGGAAGTCTTGCTCGCCGATGTGATCGAACTGCGAGATCGAAACACCTTCCTGCTGCACGGACGGACCGCCGATCTCATCAACATCGCGGGAAAGCGCACTTCGCTCGCCCATCTCAACTTTCATCTCAATTCCATCGAAGGGGTAAGGGACGGCGCTTTTGTCATGCCTGAGGAAGATGACGGGACGGTAACGCGATTGATGGCATTCGTGGTTGCTCCGGGACTCGCCAGCGAAACGATCATGTCGGCGCTGCGCGAGCGCATCGACCCGGCTTTCCTTCCCCGCCCGCTTTGTCTTGTCGAAACCCTGCCGCGCAACGAGACCGGCAAGCTGCCGCGTGGAGCCGTCGACGAACTGGTCACCCGGCTCGCAGCCAAAGTGGGGTGACGTTGACGACGGTCGAGCGGCGCTTTCCTCCGGATCACCCTTCCACACCGGGACATTTTCCCGGCAACCCGATCATTCCCGGGGCGCTCCTGCTGAGCGAAGTGCTGCGTGCGATCGAAGCGGATTTGGGGGACGCACTGCATCCATTTCAGATCAAGGCTGCAAAATTTCTGCATCCCGTGCGCCCGGGCGATCTCTTGCTGATCGAGTTCTCCGGGCCCGATGGAAAGAAAATAAAATTCAGCTGTACGGCGGCTGGGACCGAGGTGCTCGTGGGAGAAGTGGTGTTGCTGAACCCACGGGCGGGCGGTTCATGAACATGGATTACACTCTCGCCCACACGGTGGGCGAGTACATCGGATACGGAACGGGACGCGGGCAAAGGGATGAGCTTGAATACGGCCACGACGATTAGTGGTGAAGGCCGTCGCTGGAGGCCGACGCCGGCGATCCGGGTGTCGCTGCTGGTGCACGCGGCGGCGGTCTTGTTGCTCGCCGCGCATACGGAGACGTGGCCGTGGGCGCTGGGGGTCCTGGCTGCCAACCAACTGGTGCTCATTTACGCCGTGTTATCCCCGCGTGACCGGCTGTTGGGACCGAACCTCAGCCGGCTGCCTGCACCCGCCGCGTGTCGCGGCGAAGTCTGCCTGACCTTCGACGACGGCCCCGAGCCGGACGTGACCCCACAGGTGCTGGATCTGCTCGACAGGTTCCAGTCCAAGGCGAGCTTTTTTTGCATCGGAGAAAAGGCCGACGCGCATCCCGAGCTCGTCAGGGAGATTGCGCGCCGCGGTCACAGCGTCGAGAACCACAGCTACCACCACCGCTCGGCGTTCGCGTTTTTCGGCACGTCGCGATTGAAGCGCGAAGTGGAAGACGCGCAGCAGACTCTCACCTTGATTGCCGGTCGGCCGCCGGCTTTCTTTCGCGCTCCGGCCGGGTTTCGCAGTCCATTTCTCGATCCGGTGCTTTCGACCGCTGCGTTGCGCTACGCATCATGGACGCGGCGCGGCTTCGATACGGTGAGCCGCGATCCGCAGCGCATCCTCCAGCGGCTGACCCGCGGGCTCGCGGCCGGCGACGTGCTGCTGTTGCACGACAGCGTTCCCGTCGTGCTCGCCGTGCTGCCCGCGTTGCTGGGCGAACTTGCCGCGCGAGGCCTCAGGGCCGTTTCGCTGGAGGCGGCCTGCGGCGACGAGCTGCGGGACTAGGGATTTAGAGGCGACGCGTGCAGCCCCTCGTCATCAGCCGGTATTCCATCGTGAACAGCCTCGGAGCAGGGGCGGAAGCGGTCCTGCGTGCGCTGCGCGAGAAGCGCTCGGGGCTTGCCCCTTGCGATTTCGAGACGGCTCGCCTTGAGACCTATGTCGGGACCGTGCCCGGGCTCGACGATACCCAGGTCAGGGCCGATCTGGGCGCCTTTGATTGCCGCAACAACCGCCTCGCGCAGTTGTGCCTCCAGCAGGATGGATTCGATCAGGCGGTTGCAGCGGCTCGCGACAAGTATGGGTCCGGACGCATCGGAATCTATCTCGGAACGAGCACCTCGGGGCTTCACTCGACCGAGCTCGCGTACCGCCGGCGCGACCCCAAGACCGGCGCCCTGCCGGCCGATTACCGTTACGCCGAAACACAGAACGCGTACTCGCTCGGAGATTTCGCGCGGCGCTATCTCGGGCTCAGCGGACCCGGATTCGTAGTATCGACAGCGTGCTCCTCCAGCGCCAAGGTGTTCGGCAATGCCGCGCGCACGATTGCCGCGGGGGTTTGCGACGCTGCGGTGGTGGGAGGCGCGGACAGCCTGTGCTTGATGACGCTCTATGGATTTCGTTCGCTGGGGCTGACTTCGACCGGTCCGTGTCGGCCCTTCGACGCGGACCGGGACGGGATTTCCGTGGGCGAAGGGGCGGGATTCGCGCTGCTGGAGAAACCCGACCGCGCCGAAGCGGGGAACGTCCTGCTGCTGGGCGTCGGCGAGAGTTCGGACGCTTATCACATGTCCACCCCTCATCCCGAGGGCTTGGGCGCGAGGATCGCCATGCAGCAGGCGCTTGAATCGGCGCGGCTTCGACCCGGAGACATCGACTACATCAATCTGCACGGCACCGCCACCAAGACCAACGACGCGAGCGAAGACAAGGCGGTGGTCGAGGTCTTCGGGTCGAGCACGCCGTGCAGCTCGACCAAAGGGGCGACCGGACATCTGCTCGGCGCCGCGGGAATCACCGAGGCGATCATCTCCATGCTCACGATCGAGAACGGACTGATGCCGGGGAGCGCGAATACCCGGAATGTCGATCCGGAGCTGAAAAGCCGCTATCTCATCGAGAACCGGAGTGCCCGAGCCAGACGTGTCCTCTCGAACTCGTTCGGATTCGGCGGAAGCAACTGCAGTCTGGTATTGGGGTCCGCCGGGTGATGCGGTTTTTCGTCGAAGGCGTGGGCCTGCTTGGGCCGGGTCTGACGGGCTGGCAGGCGAGTAGCCCGGTGCTGGCGGGGGCGGAGGCGTACCGCTCCGCGCCCACGGTGATCGCGGCGAGCGACTTGCTGCCCATCG
>Ga0208454_1000858_pt1 | contig 14420 bp, 26 predicted proteins | sample EasRivMeERMZT100_FD_187530 | JGI IMG/M metagenome (GOLD analysis project Ga0208454, IMG submission 187530) | Soil microbial communities from meander-bound floodplain in the East River, Colorado, USA - East River MetaG ERMZT100 (SPAdes) (version 2) | ecosystem: Environmental > Terrestrial > Soil...
GACGAGGGACGCGACGTGGGACGCGACGTGGGACGCGACGTGGGACGCGACGTGGGACGCGAAATTGAGTCCGCTCGCGCAGTTCCTGCTCCACTGTGCGCACGAGTGCGAAGGCATGTGGGACGGTGGCAATCAGTGGAGCGCGTATGTCGCCTACCTCTCATTCTTCCGTCACATTGCGAAGCTCGATCTTCCTGAATACGAGAAGTTCGCGCACTACGAAGACTCCGCGATCCACGGTGGCCCGCGCATCATGCACAGCGAGTTTTGCATGGTGAGTGATCGCCCCGAGTTCATCCACATGAACGGGCAGAATCAGCCGCACCAAACAAGCGGCCCCTTCACCCAATGGCGGGACGGGTTCGCAATCTACGCCCTCAACGGAATCGTGGTGCCACGCTGGATCGTCGAGACGAGCGCGGAAGAACTGGACCCAAAGGAAATCTTGAAGATCGCGAACGTGGACCAGCGACGCGAGGCGATCCGCAAGGCCGGGGCCGAGCGGATGATTCAGAAGCTCGGCGCCAAGAGCATCGAGTGCAGAGGCGAGTACGAGTTGCTGTCCGTCGATTGGACGGGATCGCAGCGCATCTATTTGAAAATGCGCCACCCGTCGATTGGTGTCTGGCACGTCGAGGCGGTAGCGCCAGAGTGCCGAACGATTCAGCAGGCAATCAACTGGCGCGCGGGTGGACGCAATTGGACCCCCGCGCAACTGACCTAAAACGAGGAGGCAGGAAAATGCAGATTCAACAAGGCGACGTGCTGATTCAGGCGAAGGCGATTCCCGATGCAGCTAAGCCCAAAAAGGGGCGGACGGTCGCGCACGGGGAACATACGGGCCACCACCACACCTTCGCACCCGATTGCGATGTCGAGTTGTACGAGTCAGGCGATGGGACGCTGTACTGCCGCGTGGTGAGTGAGCAAGCGACGTTGACGCATCAAGAGCACGGGCCGGTCACGCTGCCGCGCGGTGACTACGAGATCGGGCGGGTTTTGGAGTACGACTACGAAGCGAACGAAGCGCGGCATGTCGCAGACTAACAAGAGGACGCCCCGGCGCGTTTAGAGGCGCCGGTTGGCCCGACTATTTTACCGAAAGGTGGTGCCAAGTGAGCACGCTAAAAGATAACGTGAGAAATATGCAAGCACGAGCGCGTCGCGGCGAAGCGACCCCGACCGAGCCGCTACAGCTCGCGGAGTTGGAGTTGATCGCCCAAAACGCCCGGGCCCTACGCGACAACTTGCAATCGTTCGTCTCGCGTCACGGCGACAGGTTCACGCAGCCCGAGAGCAAGAGCGCCTTAATTCACGCGAAAGTGAATGTGGCACACGCGGCCATGACGATCTCGGGTGTCATCGACCGCGAGGGCGAAGATTTCGCGGCGCACCTGAAAGTCACGGCGGTCGCGATGGCGCGATCTCTTGGCAGGGCAGTCGTCACCAACGAAGGTGACGAGGCGACTTGCTCCGATTGCGGCCAGCGCGTAACTGGGTACATCACGCATCCCGACGGCACGGTGGATTGCGGCAGATGTGGAGACGACGAGGACGAGGACGGTGAGCGCTATGAGTAAGCACACGCCGCCCCGTGCGTACTTCCACGTCCACCACGAACAGATGTGGGAGTGGGCGACGGAGCCAATGGAGAACCGCATCGAGTACATCAAGAAGGAAAAGCCCACGAGCGAGATTGATACGCGGCTGCGACTCTTGAAGGAAATCCCCTACGAGCGCATCAAGTCGTTGGTCGATACGAAGGGGCAGTACGACGCGGTCCAGCGCACGGCGTGGGAGCAGTACGAAGCGGTCGAGCGCACGGCGTGGGAGCAGTACGAAGCGGTTGTGCGCCCGGCGCGGGAGCAGTACGAAGCGGTCGAGCGCCCGGCGTGGGAGCAGTACAAAGCGGTCCAGCGCACGGCGTGGGAGCAGTACGAAGCGGTCCAGCGCACGGAAGCGGTCCAGCGCACGGCGTGGGAGCAGTACGACGCGGTCCAGCGCACGGCGTGGGAGCAGTACAAAGCGGTTGTGCGCCCGGCGTGGGAGCAGTACAAAGCGGTCGAGCGCTCGGCGCGGGAGCAGTACGACGCGGTCCAGCGCACGGCGTGGGAGCAGTACGAAGCGGTCCAGCGCACCTTTGACATGGAGGCGCTGCACCGCGAGTTGTGCCCCGACTGTCCGTGGGATGGCCGGACTATTTTTCCATGATTCCGCGCGACGCGCTCCGTCTATTCACGCGCGCGTGCTCGTGTGTGATCTACCGCAGCGGCCCCGCGGGGAAGCCGAAGTTTTGGTTGAAGGAATGTTCGACACATAGAAAGGAAAAGACATGAGCGCCGAACGCATCGCGACCGACCTACTCGCGACCATCGAGGCGAACCGCGTGCCCAAGCCGGGGTTGCACAAGGGCGTTCCCGCGGCGGACTACCACGCCTGGCGGGCGGTGTCGAACTCGACATTGCAGCACTTCAAGCGGTCGCCGTTGCATGCACGCTACGCACTGGACAACCCGACGGAGCCGACGGCGGCCATGTTGCTCGGGAGCGCGACGCACGCGGCGATACTGGAGCCGGAGATGTTCGCTGACGCCTACGTTTCCGGTCCAGAGGTTGACCTGCGGACGAAAGAAGGAAAGCAACGCTGGTCCAGCCTTCAGGAGCATTTCCCGTCGGCGACGATCTTGCGCCACGGAGACTACAAGCGATGCGTTGACATGCAAAAGGCCGTACACGACAACCCGACCGCGCATCACCTATTGCACGGCACCGGCGACGTAGAACTGTCGTTCGCGTGGGATCACTTCTTGGCAGAGGAGCGCAAGGAGTTAAGATCAAAGGGCGTCGATCTGCTTTGCAAGGGGCGCGCGGATCGCGTCTCGTGGGAGATCGCGGGCGGCACCATCGTTGACCTGAAAACCTGCCGCGACGCGCGCAAGACCGCGTTTGAGCGCACCATCTTCTCCATGGGCTACTACAACCAGGGGGCGATGTACGTGGACGGTATCCGAGCGCAAAACGTGGGCATCAAGCATTACTCGATTATCGCGGTGGAATCGGAACCACCCCACGGGGTCGCGGTCTACCGGCTACGCGACGACGTGTTGGAAGCGGGGAGAATGGAGAACGAAGCACTTTTGCGGCGGTACGCGGAGTGCGTGCGGGACAACTCGTGGCCGAGCTACGGCGACGACATAGTGGATATTGCGCTTCCGGCCTACGCCTGGGGCGACATTGAGGAAAGGGTGCACCATGAGTAACGACGTAGTTCCCATCGAGAAAGCGGGCGAGCTTCAAGAGCCCGCGCCGACGGCGGTCAACCTGTTCAACGCGGCATCACCGAAAGAGGTCGTTGTCAAGTCGGCGGAAGTCGCCAAGGCGCTCGCCGACATCATCCTAAAGCAAAAGCTGTACACCGTCATTAGCGAGCGCAAGCACGTGCGCGTCGAAGGCTGGACTTTGTGCGGTTCCATGCTGGGCGTCTACCCGGTGTGCACGTGGACGCGGCCGATTGAAAATGGCTGGGAAGCGCGCGTTGAAGCCAAGACGATGAACGGCACCATCGTCGGTGCAGCGGAGGCGTCGTGCTTGCGAACCGAAAAGTTATGGTCGAGCCGCGACGACTTCGCCCTCCGGTCGATGGCGCAAACGCGGGCGACGTCGCGGGCCCTCCGCATGCCGCTCGGGTTCATTATCCAGCTCGCGGGTTACGACGCGACACCGGCCGAAGAAGCCGAAGGCGGCAACACGCTGAACCAGAGCGCGGAAGTTTCGGAATTGAACCAGGCGGTCAAGGGCAAGCGCGACGGGAAGTTGATATAGATGGCCCTCACACGGTATGAAGCATCGAGGCTGAAGTTTTGCGAGCGGCAACACGTCATTTTGAAAAAGCGTGTCGAGACGAAGTTGCTGGCGATCAAGGCGAAGATGGACGCGCTTGTTGCCGCGGAAGACCTGATTCGCGAGGACTACGAAGCCAACTTCAAAGAGAAGCAGAACCTCGAAGCCAAGCGCGACGCGAAGGAATAACTCCGGCGGTCGCGGGAACAGGTAAGCGGTGGTGATTGGAGGACCCGCGGCCGCCGGATGAATATCACGGGGAGTCACTGAATACCGAACGGAGGGGGTCCGGTGAAGGTGAACGAAACATCGCTATCAATTCCGCAGCCGCAGCATGTGGTTCCGCGCGACTTTGCGGACAAGGTTAAAGCGTGGACGGAGATCCAAGACAAACTCGAACATCTTCGCGAGACCGACAGGAAATTGGCTGCGTTGATTGGATACCTTGGCGACCGAGAACAGCGGGCGCAAGTCGAGGCGGCGCGTCGGTGGGTTGAAGTGCGGATTGGACAGCTGCTGGGTGGTACCAGTCAGGGACAGCGGGTTGATCTTGAACATTCGCTAGCGTGCGAAAGTTTAAACAAGGACGAGCGGCACCGTTTCCGCAAGCTCGCCGAGCACGCGGACGTTGTCGAGCGGACGATCGCTAGTGGGAATGTCTCCCGCGCGGCGGTTCTTGGTGCAATCAAACTATCCGAAATAGAATCACGCGCCACCGAACCCACAACCGGCGTATACGACGCGATCGTCATCGACCCGCCATGGCCGATGCAGAAAATAGAGCGCGAGGTTAGGCCAAACCAGGCTCTATTCGACTATCCCACCATGAACGAGGAAGAGCTATCGCGGCTTGAGATTCCGACGGCCGACGATTGTCACGTGTGGACGTGGACCACCGCCAAGTTTTTACCGATGGCTCTGCGTCTCATTGATGCGTGGGGACTCAAGTACGTGTGCCCATTTGTATGGCACAAGCCAGGCGGGTTTCAGCCGGTCGGGCTTCCGCAGTACAACTGTGAGTTCGCGCTATACGCGCGCCGCGGATCTCCGGTGTTTGCCGATACCAAAGCTTTTTCACTCTGCTTCGACGCACCGCGTGGTGCTCACAGCGAAAAGCCGGAAGCCTTCTACGATACCGTTCGCCGTGCGACGGTGGGCAGGCGGCTAGACATGTTCGGTCGCCGGATTATTGATGGCTTTGAGTCATGGGGAAACGAGGTTGCTCGGTGAGTTGGCGGGACGACAAACGATCTGTCGATATGTTTCTCCCTGAGGTCAAAGCGATCCTGGGGAAGCATCTGATCGGCGAGGCGACGCGAGAAGATGACGCCGAGCGCAATACAGATCTCGTCGTTCTTCGCATGGAAGCGGTAAGGATCGCATGCAGGCTGCGAAAGCCGGGGTACTTCGATTCATACGGCGGAGAGTTCACGATCAGGGCCGTGCGACCGAATGGTTGCAAAACTGAATTACAAAAAATTATCGAAGGCTGGGGAGATTACTTTTTCTATGGGCACATCGCGAATGATTTGAGCGGCCTGCGCGCATGGGCTTTGTGCGATTTTATTCCGTTCCGGAGCTGGTTCTTTCGCCAGCTCGTGGCAAAGAAAGGCGCCTTGCCCGGCATCAGAAAAGACAACGTGGACGGATCTAGTTCGTTCTTGGCGTTTCGGTTTGATGATATGCCAAGTGACTTTCTAGTTGCCCAGCATAGCGTCGAACGCGAAAAGTCGCTGTTTCATGAATCGGGTTGTCTGCGACGACGCGAGAGCGGGCGATAGTGGCGTCGGCTACGGGAACAACAGGAGATGCGTGCTAATCCTGCCCGGTGCTAGCACGGAAGCTGACCGTCGCAGACAACTTAACAACGCCCGAGTGCAGGGCAAACTAGCGGAAGCGCGTGGCGGCGCGCGGGAACTTGGCACCACCTTGTCCCACCTACGCCGTCCACGCCTCCGCAGAAAAGCGGGGAAGCGTGTACAGGACAATCGTAGCAGACCCACCTTGGCCGTTTCACGACGCGCGGAGTCGTCCGTGGGCATCAAAGGGCGGTCGGCGCTCACGCGACACGTTCTTTCCATACGATACGCAATCGCTTGAGTGGATTGAGGCGCTTCCAGTGGCAACAATCGCGCACGCGGAAGGATGCCACCTTTACCTGTGGGTGCCCGCTGGCTTTAACCGAAAAGGGATTGGCGTGCGCGTCGCCGAAGCGTGGGGCTTCGTTGTGGTTTCTGAAATCGTGTGGGACAAAGTCAACTTTGGGCTCGGAAAGTTCCCGCGCCCGCAACACGAGATCATTCTCGTCTGTCGTCGGGGCGCGCTCCCGTTCCAGGTCAATAACGCCGGAAGCGTGCAACGGTGGAAGGCCCCGCGAGCTGGTGGCAACGGTGGCCGCATTCACTCTGCAAAGCCGGATGGAATGCAAGACCTGGTTGAGCGCGCATCGCCCGCTCCATACATCGAGCTATTCGCTAGACGAAAGCGCCTTGGTTGGGATACCTGGGGCGATCAGTGCTCGAAGGACGTCGACCTACTGGTGGCTACCCCATGAACCTTATTCGAACCGACGCCCACGGGACGCGGGAGATCACGGCGGAACAGTTTAACAACATCAACGCGCCGCCCGAGCGGTTCATGTGGGACGAGGAATGCTAGGACCGCCTGGCCGGTTATCGCACGATGCGGCGCGCGTTGGGCCTCGTCGGCGTCGGCGTCTTGTTGGGCGTCGTGTATTGGTTGGTGAGGTGATGGCAAAGAAGCCAGTGGTGTCATTTCCGTGGGGCGATGTGTACGTACCACAGACACCAAACTTTATCCTTAGTGAACATGCAAGCACGCCGATCCACAGGTTTACGGACAAGGCGCTAAAGATGATTGCAAAACGCTGGTCCGAGGAATTGATTCGTAAGGCGCAGGAACGACGAAAGAAGCCAGGGTGGGAATGAAGCGCCTCGGCCTCGTGATCGTGTTCTCGCTGGCCTGTTCGCTCGCCGTGTACCACGTGGCGTGTGAACGGATGCCAGACGTTAAGCAGAAGAAAGTTGAGGTAGGGGGATGAAACGCATCGTCGTCATAGGCGGCTTGTTGGCCCTCGCGGCCTTCGGGGCGTGTTCATCGGCGCCGGCTTATTGGACGCCGCGAGAGATCATCGGCCGCGAGAACGTCCCGCCGGAGCACCGAATCGACCCGCGGACACGGGCACGGGGGGCACGGGGCGGTGACGTGGAAACGGGCGAGTCTTCGTCGGCCGCTACGGCCGCGTCGCCGCCCCTATTGTCCCTAGCCACCGACAACATGCCAAGCCCGCCCGCGCCCGGCTATCGCCGCGAGTGGATCGAGTGGAGTGATGGTGGCTACGACTCGACCTACGACCTCCCGAAAGAGGACTACGAGCCGCAAAAGCACGAGACGGTCGTGCTGCGCGTGGGGCGAACCGGCGTGCGCGTCGAGGACGTGCCGGAGAACTGGGACACGCTGGTGTTGCTGTGCGTTGCTGCCCCGCGTTCGCGTAACCGACATTTCGACTTTTGGTCAAATTATCTACCGGGTGCTTGCGGCCCTGTGTTCGACGACGCCGCGTGGCGTGCTCGTGGCGCGGCGTGCGTGTTGCGCTATTACGACCCGCCTAATGGCAGCGTGATTGTCAACCGAACGTGGGGCGGCGACAAGAACCAATGGACGATATGGTGCAACCCATGAACGACGAACTAACAGAGTTGATACACGCCGAAGTGCTATCCGACAAGCCGCTAAAACTGACGAAGCTTAACGCCGAGGCCGTAGGACGCATTGCCATGAGGCTTGTTATGGAAGAGTTCGGTGAATTTGCTTTTCATTCGGTCGTGGACGCGGCGTGGAATGCTGGTTTTAGGGCTGGAAAGAAAGCCCGCGCCATCGAATCCCCCGACGATCCGCGCGCAACGGAGGATGGGAAATGACCCAAGACCAAGACGACCAACGGGCGAGAGAGAAGTCGCATCGAGACTCACTAACAGGGTCTGCTCTAATTCATTATGCGATGGATCACCTTGCCGACGACATGGATACGGACGGAGAAACGGATGCCGCCCGATGCCTGCGTGTTGCTTGGCGCGAATGTGTTGTTTTAACGCGCACCGAACTCGACGCGCTCGTGACGGAGAGCGAACGCGGACGGCGGGCGCTGTGGTGGTTGATGAAGCGCGCGTTGTCCCCCGCTGGCCCTCGCGGCTGGCCGGAGCTTGTCGAGCTTGGACTTGCAAGCTGCGATGGAAACGACTGGAAATGGACCGACGCCGCCCGCGCGTTCGCGAAGGACCAACTTGAGCGCGAGGAAGGGGAAAGCAAGTGAAAGAGTGCCAAGCGTGCTGCAAGACGCCGTGTGAGTGCTATCAACCGAAGCCGGGAGATGCCATTGAGGTGAGCGATTTTTCGCTCCCGTCAACCATCAAGCTGCGCATCTACGGCGGATACGCTCGCTACCGAATTGAAAGCTACGAACGCGACCCAGAGGTTAAGCCATGACCCCGCGTGACCACGACGAGAAGCCCATGACGGGGGACGAGGCGCTGTCTGTTGTCAAGGAAGCGGCTGACTCGTTGGATGATCCGTGGAACAAGAGCGGTTACACGGGCGAGAAACTAGAGCAGCTCAAGAAGGCCCTCGCGACGCTCGACCGCCTACGCGCGCACTGGTCGCGGTTCAAGGTGGGGGATGAGGTTTGGGTGCCTAGCAGTCGATATGTTCGAGGGATTGGCCCCATGAATATTATCAGCATCAACTTTCGCATCAATGGAGCGTTCATAGATACGCCTGGCGCTACCTTCTTTGAATCCGACTGCTTCCCAACGCGCGAGGAAGCGGAAGCTGAAGCTGCGAGACGAAACGAGGCGAAGTGACGCCATACTACGAGCACGCGGGGATCACGATCTACCACGGAGATTGTCGGGAGATTCTGCCGACAATCACGGGAAGCGCGCTCGTGACTGACCCGCCCTACGGAATTGGCTGGTCACGCGCTATGTGGGAAGACAACCCCGACGATTATCCGGCTTTGATTCATTTTCTTGTGACAGAGGGAAATCGCATTGGCGGATGGTGTTTCGTGTTTCAGGCGATGCTGAATGTATCGCGCTTCCATGAGTGGTTTCCTGACGGGTGGCGACTGTTTGCGGCGTGCAAAAACTTCGCACAGATCAGGCCGACCGGCGTGTGGCACTCATGGGACCCAGTTGTCTTCTGGAACACGGGGCCAAACACGGGGCCAAACACGGGGCCAAACACGGGGCATGTCAATCGGGACTATCACGTTGGAAACGTAGCCGGCGTTTTCGGCGATAAAGTAGACCACCCATGTCCCCGTCCGATTGACACCATGCGTCACATTGTACAGCTCGCAACGAGCGAATGTGGCGTTGTAATTGACCCGTTTGCTGGAAGCGGGACGACGCTTCTTGCGGCCAAAGATACGAACCGCCGTGCCATCGGCATCGAGATTGAAGAGCGTTACTGCGAGATCGCCGCGAAGCGACTCGCGCAGGAAGTTTTGGCGCTATGAGCCTCTCGCGGCGGTGCCGCGTGAGAAGTCGATCAACTTGAGCTCGACACCAACGGAACGGTGGCAACCCCGTTGCCTGGGTTGGCGTGGCACTCGTTGATTGACAGTGGGCCCCCGGCGTTCGTTCTGGCGAGGACGGGCGCCGGGGGAAATCTTCTAACGTGGGGAGGCGGAAAGTGAAACGGTTCATCCTTCGAAACGCGTGGGCCCTCTGGGTGGGTGTTTGCCTGAGCGCGCTTGATGTTCGGTGTTGGCAGTGGCAATGGTGGGCGGTGGTCATGCCGCTCATCGTGCTGGTTGCGATCTCTCGCCAAACCGAGGTTCGCCAGTGAATGCGCGGGAGAACTGCGAGCGGGTTGTGCAAAAGCTCGCGAGGCAAGCGAGGCCGATAAGACCAGATCCACGAACACCCGCTAGGGCAAAGAAGCTTTTGGCGGTGATCTGTGACACGTGCAAGGAGACGTTTCTCACGCGCATGCCGTACACGCGGAATTGTCCCCAGCATGTGGCGATTGCGAAACAGCGAAAGTATGCCCAGTCGCACCGAGAGAAGTGCCGGGAGTTTAGCCGGAAGGACTACCAGCGGCATCGTGCGCGGCGCATCGCGGAATCGAGGGCACGCTACCTGCGAACGCGCGAACACAGGCTTGAGAAACAGCGCGAATACTATGCCCGAAACCGCGACGTGCAGCGGGCCCGACAGATCGAACGGCGGACAAAAGAGCCAACCGCGTTATGGGCAACAATTACACGTGAGCTACTTAGCTCGATTCCTGCGGAGGTGTGGTGACGTGGCGAGAAATCCGTTTCAGTGGTTCCCATTTTACGCTTCGGATTGGCTATCGGACGAACGCGTCCAGGTTATCCCCCTAGAATCCCAGGGGGCATACATACGGCTTCTAGCGACCCAGTGGGTCGAGGGGTCGATTCCCCAGGACGATTACCACCTCTCCCGGCTCCTTGGAATCCCCCATTCCGAGTGGCTAGAATTTAGCCATGAGGTGCGCCAGTTTTTCGTCGACGCTGGGGAGGGTCGACTCAAGAATGAACGGCTCGAAAGTGAACGTGATAAGCAGTTACGTCACCACAAGCGCCTTTCGACCGCCGGAAAAGCCGGTGCGCGCAAGACGAATAACCGACGCGTATATAATGGAGTAAGCGGCCAGGCTGAAGCCACCCCGGCGGCCAGGCCGTCGGCCTCGCTTCAGCCAGGCTTCAGCCAACTAGAGTCAGAGTCAGAGTCAGAGTCATATCCCCCATCCCCTCCTCCCCCCCGCGCGCGCGATGATAGGGATTTTGTTCCACCCGAATTCCGGACGGATGAATACCGCGTCGTTCTCGCGACCATCACGGTGCTCGAAAAACTATCCGGCGTCACCTTCACGCCAGAGGACCGAGCCGCGGTTGCAACAGCCCACGTCGGGAAATCTGAATCCCAAGTCGCCGAGGCCCTAAAGCGAATCGCCGAATCCTACCGCGCCGGAACCATCCGAAACCTTCCCCGCTACGCCGCCGAGGTGATTGCGAAGCAAGGACCCGTGCGCACCGAACGCGACGCCGAAGAATCAAAAGCCATCCAACGCGCCCAACGCCTTTGTGCCGATCTAGACGTGCCTTGGAAACACTACAACGCCCAAGCCATGGCCGCCGTAACCCAGCACAACGGGGCCGTCAAAGCCGCAGTCGCAGCGACCTGGGCAGACCACCACGCCAAACTCTTCACGTCCGATTCGCCCGCCGTTTGGTGGGACCGATTCATTCAGCACCTCGAGGCACCCGAGGTAGTATCTTGAACCCAGGAAAGGTAGAACCACATGGAACTCCAATACCGAGTTAGCGTCTGCGGCCACTGCCGCGAGCACGGAGCTGAACACGCCAAACACGACGGCGAACACTACGGCCGCATGGCGCTCCAAAACCACGACGCACCCAAAATCCCAACCACCTGCCAGTGCGCGCTGATACTCGTGGGCAACTGCTCGATATGCGACCGAACCACCGAACAACTCGGCCCTTCAGGGCCCGTGCATGTCCAACTCGGAATCAAGCTCACCAACAGCGAAACCAAGGCAGAAGCGATTCGCGCCATTTCGGTTTGCGGCTCGTGCATGCTGCTACTCGCGAACGCGGTCATGCACCTCGCGGGCTCGGGGCAACTCGATGCAATCCAGGCCGCACTCCAACCCCGAATCATTCCCGCAGGCTCCGCTCGACTGGACAACCCCCAGCTCGGCGTCATCCCCGGCGGGAAGTTTCGGAACCACTGAATTCCTAGTTTTTCCTATGCCAACCGTCCCACTAAAAAAAGAGAATCTCACCAAGGCGCATTTAGCGTTCATCGAATCACTTGCAGACCCCGATGACTTCCGAACTATCGGAGAAAAGGCGGAGGCCGTTGGATACAATGCGGAATACGGACGCCAGCTCTCCCACGACCCCAAGATTGCAGAAATGGCAGTGGCTCGATGCCGCGAAATGGTGCGTGGCAAACTTCCTCAAGTGCACCGCTACATCGTGCGTGACGCGACTAACGGGAAGGCAGAAGCCATCGACCGACACCGAGCCGCAAAGATAGTGTTCCAAGCCACCGGGGAGATTCAACCGGGCGGGGTCACGATCAACGACAACCGCTCGCTCAACATAGCGTTTCCCGAACGGCTTGCGGGCCTTTTTGGGGCACGGCGGGAAACACTTCGGGAGGTGGGGATCGTTGAGGCACGGACAAGCGAAACGGATGAAGGCGGAAGCAAGAAGGGTAACGGCCACGGCAATGGCGACAGTACCGGGGACTGAACAGGAATACCTTGCTCGTTGGTTCAACGATGCCCGCTACTACGCCGAGACGGCGCTCATGATTCGTGTCGCGGGTAACCCGACACCGTGGGTTTTTAACCGCACACAAAACACGAACTACGAAGAGCTGTTTCGTGAGGTCCGCCCAGGCTTCTGGTATCGTTGGATAACCGACTACATCGAAGGTAAGGGGCGTCAGCGCGGGGGCTCGACGGACAAAATTCTTTACCTCTTCCACGCGTGGTGCTTTGGGGGCGACTTCGGCCCTTCGTTCGTGGGGAAGGTACTGGCGTTTGCGGACGAAACCGCACAAAAGCTGAAGCATATCGCGGAGCTGTTCTACACGAGCTCCTGCGACCACGTGGAACGCGCCTTTGCGTGTGACCCCTACGACATTCTGCCCAAGGCGGATATTAACAACGTACACGAATTGCGCGATTCCTCGAGGGGGTGTGCGCTACGGTTTGCATCCGAGCGCACCAAGGGGCAGGGGCGCGCCGAAACCGCCAACGGGGTGTACATCACGGACCTTTCGGAATGGACCACGTACGAAGAAGCCATCGCCGGCTACGCAGGCTCGCTCTCCCAAACGGGGCGCGAATGGGTGGACCGAGACTTTACCGGCAAGGGCCCGGGGAACGCCGCACACCGCGAGTACCAAAAGCTCAAGCGCATCATGCAAGCAAACCACGGCGGGCACACCATGGCGCGTTTCTTTGGGCGCGACGAAATCGCGTACCCCAAGGGGCACTTAGAGAAATCGTTGCAGCTCATGGGCCCGCGGCAGTTCGCGCGGGAATTTCCGAAGGATGAAAACTCGATGTTCACAGGCGACCCCAACGCGCGCTTCGACCAGGAGTGGATTGACCTGTGCTTGAAACGGGATTCGCGCTACCTCGTGGACTTCATGACCGACACCGAAATAAACGATTCGTGTGTGCCGTGCTACTGCATCGACTCGGCGGAAGGAACACCGGGGGGCGACTTCGCGTGCATCAAAGTCCGTGACGCCTTGACGGGTCGCGAGATCATGCCACCGTGGCGTAAACAGCGAAGCCCCGACGACACGGCCCAGGAGTGTGCTGTGCGGCACGCGCGATTTCCCGGCATGGTCAACGCGCTACGCAAAAACCACGGGAGTGCCGTTAACTCACGCCTTGCCGCGATGGGTTTGGGAAAGTGGCTGTACCGGCAAACGGATTTGGGAAACCAAGACGGGAAGATCGGACTTGACGAGAACGGTGCGACGGTGCCCATTATCCAAACGGCCTACGAGCTGGCGTTGAAGAATGGCACCATCAACCTGCCGAGCGAGAACGGGGTCATGGAGGCAACCATCTTCGGCCTACAGAAAAACGGGAAGATCGAAGCACCGCCGGGCTTCAACGACGATGAGTTGGTTGCCGACATGGGGTGCGTCACGGTATTCCCCGCGGCGATACGCAAACACGAATCGTTGAAACGCCCCGCGGCACCGTTTGTGCAACACAGCGTGCGACCCCGGGAGATGACGACGTGAGCGGCATGAACAAGGCGCAACTATATGAATTTCTCCTTAGCAAACTCGACGAGATGAGCTTTAGCAAGTTGTCCCTTTCCAATGAAATAGTCGCCCAACAATGGGCTGATGAATTGTGGCCACTCATTGCGGCTGAAATCGATGAAGCCCGATCCGAGGAATGGGGACAATGAAAACCCCCGTTGCCTTCAACCGCATCTTCCGCCGCAACGGCCACGCCACGCCCAGCTTCTCCCAAGCTGCGCCCATCTCGATGCCCGGCAAGCCACGGCCCACGACGCCCTCGACCGAATACTTCGTTTCCGCCCGCCCGATTACCGCCAACCCAGGTGTAGGGCTCGCCATCGGCAAAGAACACGCGGAAATCGGGAACGAAATGATGCTCGGCGGGCCCCTGGGGCTCGTCAACGACATGCCCGTGTTGTCGTCTTTGGGGCTACACATCGTGGACTCGATGATGACCGATAGTGCGGTCGGGACGTACATCGAGCTAAAGAAAATTGCGGCCCTCTCGACCCCGTGGAGTTGGGAAGCGGCCGGCGACGAGCCGGACCAGAAAGAGCACGCCGCGTACTTGACCGAAGTCTTTGACCAACTGGATTCGGGTGAGCAAGACAACGATGGCGTTAACGTGGGGGTCAAGAACAAGCTTCGCGACATTCTTTCCGCTATCGAATACGGGTTTTCAATCACCAACGTGGTGCTCTCGATTCTGGAAAGCGGCGAATTC
>Ga0208454_1000863_pt1 | contig 14373 bp, 9 predicted proteins | sample EasRivMeERMZT100_FD_187530 | JGI IMG/M metagenome (GOLD analysis project Ga0208454, IMG submission 187530) | Soil microbial communities from meander-bound floodplain in the East River, Colorado, USA - East River MetaG ERMZT100 (SPAdes) (version 2) | ecosystem: Environmental > Terrestrial > Soil >...
GACGAGCTCCGTCAGATTGCCGAGCGTGGCGTTCAGCAAGCCGCCCACCGAATCGCCGGTTTTGGCCGCCACGGACTCGGTGGCATGGCTCAGCAGCGCGGCGAGCGGCACGATCGCCAGCACGGAAAGCACGAACAGCAGGGTATGCGACTCCGGTCTGAGCGCCTCGCCGGCGAATACGGCCGGCACGAAAATCAGTAGCCAGAGCAACGGGTTATGGCGGATCTCTTGCAGCAGTAGGTGCATCGAGCTCGACTCCTAGCCGACCGACCGGCCGGCGGCCTGTGCTTTCGTTTCGCGGAGCCGTGGCGTCTCTTCGAGCGCCGCTCCGCGCATCAGCCGTACGGATGAATACGAATTTGTAACTGACGGAGTATAGGATCTTCCTATAACATAACTCCATCAGCGCTTAACAACGTCAAGCAAGAATCGCTCTGAGGTCGAGCCGCGTTCCGTCCCTTGTTCGCCGCCGCTGCGTCTAGCTGTCATCAAGGCGCAGCTTATTCGTTCTGTAGTACCGCTCGGATTCTCTGTCTAGATAAGGAGTGCCCATGATGCAACGTGCTGGCAGCGGTTCGCTCGTCCGACGGATTCTCATTGTCGATAGCGGGCTCGCCGGGACCACGAGCGCCGCCGCGCGCAGCGTGCGTGCGCTGGTTGCGGAGCTCGGGGCTCGCGCGATCGAGGTCGTCGAAGCGTTTTCCTACGAAGACGGCCTGGCAACGGTCGTTTCCGATGCCGGCATTCACTGCATCCTGCTCAACTGGTCGCAAGGGCAAGCCGACAAGACCGGTCACGAGCAGGCGCTCGAGCTGTTGCGCGCCGTGCGGGCACGCAACGCCAAGGTGCCGATCTTTCTCATGGCGAGCCGCGAGCTCGCTGGCTCGGTCAGCGTCGAGGTCGCGACCTTGGCCGATGAGTTCATTTGGATACTCGACGACACGGCGTCGTTCATCAGCGGCCGTGTGCAGACGGCGATCGAGCGTTACTTGGACGAGCTGCTACCGCCGTTCGCTGCGGCGCTCGCGAAGTACAACCGCGAGCGCGAATACTCCTGGGCGGCGCCCGGCCATCAGGGCGGCGTTGCGTTTCTGAAGTCGCCCGTCGGTCGCGTGTTCTTCGACTTCTACGGCGAGAACCTGTTTCGGACCGATATGGGCATCGAGCGCGGCGCGCTCGGGTCGTTGCTCGGTCACTTGGGCCCCGTCGGCGAGAGCGAGCGCTACGCGGCGCGTGTGTTCGGCGCGCATCGTTCCTACTCGGTGCTGAACGGCACCTCCGCGTCGAATCGCTCCATCATGTCGGCCTGCGTCGGCGACAACGAGCTCGCGCTGTGCGACCGCAATTGCCACAAGTCCATCGAGCAGAGCCTGCAGATCAGCGGCGGAATTCCGGTCTTCTTGATGCCGACGCGCAATCGCTACGGCATCATCGGCCCGATCCATCCGCGGCAGCTCGAGCCCAAAGCCATCGCCAAGGCCATCGCCGCCAATCCGTTGGCCAAAGAGAGCGGGCACAAGCGCGCGGTCTACTCGGTCGTGACAAACTGCACCTACGACGGCATGTGCTACAACGCGGCCGATGCCGAGGCGCTGCTGGCGAAGAGCGTCGACCGTATTCATTTCGACGAGGCGTGGTACGGCTACGCGCGCTTCAACCCGATGTATCGCGACCGTTACGCGATGCGCGGCGATCCGGCCACGCACCCGAAAGACGGCCCGACCGTGTTCGCGACGCACTCGACCCACAAGCTGCTGAACGCGTTGTCGCAGACTTCATTCATTCACATCCGCGATGGCCGCAGCTCGATCGATCACGGGCGCTTCAACGAAGCGTACTGCCAGCAGGCGAGCACCTCGCCGCTCTATGCGCTCATCGCGTCGAACGACGTCGCAGCCGCCATGATGGACGGTCCCGGTGGACAGTCGCTGACGCAGGAGACCATCGACGAGGCCGTTGCGTGCCGCCTGGCCGTCGCGCGTATTCGCCAGGAATTCCTGTCGAAGAAGGACTGGTTCTTCGCGCCCTGGAATGCCGAGGAAGTCCGCGATCCGAAGAGTGGCAAGCGCATTGCGTTTCACAAGGCGTCGGCGGAGTTGCTTGCGACAGATCCGAACTGCTGGGTTCTGCGGCCCGGCGAGAGCTGGCACGGGTTCGACGACGTGCCCGACGGTTGGTGCATGCTCGACCCGATCAAGTTCGGCATCGTCTGCCCGGGCATGAAGGCGGACGGCAAGCTCGACAAGACGGGCATCCCAGCCGACATCGTCACGGCTTATCTCGGTCGCCACGGCATCGTGCCGTCGCGCACGACCGACCATATGGTCCTGTTTCTCTTTTCCATGGGCGTCACGAAAGGCAAGTGGGGCACGCTGCTCAATACGCTGCTCGACTTCAAAGTCGACTACGATCGCAACGCGCCCCTGGCGGAGGTGGTTCCCGCGGTCGTCGCGGCGTCGCCGGAGCGCTATGCGGGCATGGGGCTCAAGGACCTCGGCGACGAGATGTGGGCGCATCTCGCGAAGAGTAAGCAAGGACACTGGCAGGCGCAGGCGTACGCGTCGCTGCCCACGCCGAAACTAACTCCGCGACGCGCGTTCCAACGCTTGATGGCGAACGACGTCGAGAAGGTAGCGCTCAAGGACATGGCCAATCGCGTGGCGGCGGTGGGCGTGATTCCGTATCCGCCGGGAATTCCCATCGTGATGCCCGGCGAGAGCGTCGGCCCCGCGGACGGGCCGTGGCTCACCTATCTGCGCACGCTGCAGGAATACGGCCACCGCTTCCCCGGCTTTGCCAAGGAAGTGGAAGGCACGGAAGAGCGTGACGGCACTTACTACATCTACTGCGTCAAGAAGTAGCGCGCTGGAGGAGGACCATGCATTTCGAAGCCAAAGCACCGACGATCCCGATCCCCTTCCACAAACTGCTGAAAGTCGTCGCGCTCGTCGACGCCGAGGATCCGCCGGTTCGCGCGCTGCTGGAACTCATCAAGGCAGAGGGCTACGAGGTCGAGGTCAGCGATCGCTACGACCGCGACGTCTGGGAGGATTCGGCCGTCGGCGCGTACATCGCGTCGGTCGACGGCGAACGGCTCGAGCCGGCGCGCAAGCTGGCGCAGGCCGTGCGCGGCATCGGATTCAAGACGCCGCTCTGGGCGCTCGCGGATTCGCACAGGATTGCCGACGTGGCCGTGCTCGGCGCGACCGGCGAAGTCGACGGCTACATCTATCTCGGCCAGCAGACGCCGACGTTCTACGCCAAGCAAGTCATCGCCAGCCTGGTCGAGTACGGCATGAGCCTCTTGCCGCCGTTCTTCGGCGGGCTCATGGCGTACGATGCCGAAGCCAACGTGTCGTTCGCCTGCCCCGGCCATCAGGGTGGGGAGTTCTACCGCAAATCGCCGGCCGGCCAGCTGTTCTTCAAGCACTTCGGCGAGCAGATTTTTCGCAACGATCTGTGCAACGCCGACGTCGATCTTGGCGATTTGCTCATTCACGTAGGCGCCGCAGTCGATGCGCAGCGCCATGCGGCGGCCGTGTTTGGCGCCGACCGAACCTATTTCGTCTTGAATGGCACGTCCACGTCCAACAAGGTCGTTACTCAGGCCACGTTGCGTCGTGGCGATCTCGTGCTGTTCGATCGCAACAACCACAAGTCGCTGCATCAGGGTGCGCTAGTCCAGGCCGGCGCGATTCCGATTTTCTTGCCGACCGCGCGCAATCCGTTCGGCATGATCGGCGCGGTGGATTGGGAGGCGTGGGACGAGACGTATCTGCGCGAGCAGATCCGCGCCAATCCCCTCGTCAAGGACAAGGATCGCTCCAAGAAGGAACGGCCGTTTCGCTTGGCCTGCATCCAGCTCTGCACCTACGATGGCACGATCTACAACGTCCGCAAGGTGCTCGAGAAGATCGGGCACCTCTGCGATTACGTGCTCTGGGACGAGGCGTGGATCGGCTACAACGCGTTCCATCCGCTGTTCAAGGATCACAGCCCGATGCGGATCGAGAAGCTCGACGCCAAAATGGCGGGCTTGTTCTCCACGCAGTCCGTGCATAAACAGGGCGCGGGTTTCTCGCAGGCGTCGCAGATTCACAAGCGCGACGATCACATCAAAGGCCAGCCGCGCTTCATCGAGCACAAGCGCTTCAACGAATCGTTCTTGATGGGCGCCTCGACGTCGCCGTTCTATCCGCTGTTTGCGGCGCTCGACGTGAACGCGAAAGTCCACGAGGGCAAGGCCGGCGAGATGCTCTGGGACCGATGCATCGAGCTCGGCATCGAGACGCGCAAGAAGCTGCGCGAGTTCGGCCGCCACTACGCACGCACGGGTCGCGACGCCGAGGAGGCGTGGTTCTTCGATCCGTTCGTGCCCGACGTGGTGACGATTCGCGGCTCGAAGCTCACGAAGGACGCGACCAACGTCGCGTGGGAGGACCTGCCGACCGAGGTCCTCAAGCGCGAGCAGCAATGCTGGGTCTTCGACCCCAAGAGCAAGTGGCACGGCTATGCCGGCTACACCGACGGCTACGCGATGGTGGACCCGAACAAGCTCATGCTCCTGACGCCGGGCATCGATCGCAAGACCGGCGGGTATCTCGACTTCGGCGTACCGGCGACCGTGCTCGCGAACTACTTGCGCGAGCAGCGCATCGTTCCGGAGAAATGCGACCTCAACAGCATCCTATTCCTGATGACGCCGGCCGAAGACGAGAGCAAGCTCAATACGCTGATCGCGAAGCTCGTGAAGTTCAAAAACCTTTGGGACCGCGACGCGCCGCTCGGCGAGGCTCTGCCGACGCTCTACGCGCAGAACAGCGCGCGCTATGCCGGCTACTCGCTGCGCAAGGTTTGCAAAGAGATGCACGATTTCTATCGGCAGGCGAACGTCAAGGAGCTGCAGAAGCAGTGCTTCCGCGCGAGTAGCTTCCCCGAGCTCGGCATGTCGCCGAAGGACGCCTATGAGGCGCTCGTCGCAAACGAGGTAGACTACGTGCCGCTCGATGCGAGCATCAAGGGCCGAATAGCGGCCACGCTCGCGCTGATCTATCCGCCGGGCATCGGTGTCTTGGTGCCGGGCGAGCGCTGGGACGAGCGCGCTAAGCCGATGCTCGACTACTTTTCGACCTTCGAAGAATCGTTCAACCGCTTCCCCGGCTTCAACTACGAAGTGCAGGGCGTGTATCAGGAGCAGGTGGACGGCCGCATCAAGTTCTATACGTATGTGGTTCGCGAATGAGCCTACAACGGCTGTAAGGAGATAAGGCTATGCAAGAACAAACTGACAAGAAAAAGATGAACCTGATCCAGCTCACGTTCATCGTGGCCGTAAACATGATGGGCTCCGGCATCATCATGCTGCCGACCAACATGGCAGGCGTGGGCGCCATCTCGTTGCTGTCGTGGCTCGTGACGGCGGTCGGATCCATGGCCATCGCCTACGGCTTCGCGCAAGCCGGCGTGTTCAACCAGCGTCCCGGCGGTATGGCGGCGTATGCCGAAGACGCCTACGGCAAGTCGGGCTACTTCCAAGTGTTCTTCTTGTACTTCCTGTCACTCGCCATCGGCAACGTGGCCATCGGCATCTCAGCCGTGGGCTATCTGGCGGGGTTCTTCCCGTGGCTGTCGTCGACGCCGATCGCGACTACCCTCGGTGTCATCGGCCTCTTGTGGCTCACGACGGTCGCGAACTTCGGCGGCCCGAGCGTGACCGGAAAGATCGGCTCGGTCACGGTGTGGGGCGTCATCATTCCCGTCGGCTTCATCTCGCTCGGCGGCTGGTTCTGGTTCAGCGGCGAGACGTTCGCCGCGGCCTGGAACCCGCAGGGGCTCAGCATCGCGCAGGGCATGGGCTCGAGCATCTCGCTGACGTTGTGGGCGTTCCTCGGCATGGAATCCGCGGCACAGAACTCCGCGGCCGTCGAGAATCCGAAGCGCAACGTGCCGCTCGCGTGCCTGTTCGGCACGCTCGGCGCCGCCGTGGTCTACGTGCTGTCGACGACGGTCATCCAGGGCATCGTGCCGAACGCCGAGCTCGCGGCGTCGACGGGTCCGTTCGCGCTCGCCTTCGCGCAGATGTTCAACCCGACTATCGGCTCGATCGTCATGGCGCTCGCCGTGCTGGCCTGCGTCGGGTCGCTGCTCGGTTGGCAGTTCACGATCGCGCAGACGGGCAAGTCGGCGGCGGACGAGCGGATGTTCCCCGCGATCTTCTCGAAGGTGAACAGCATGGGCGCGCCGATCACCGGCATGATCGTGCTCGGCGTCGTGCAAACGCTGCTCGCCCTGTCGACGATGTCGCCGACATTGAGCGAGCAGTTCAGCGCGCTCGTCAATCTGGCCGTCGTGACGAACGTGATTCCCTATGTCGTCTCGTTGTCGGCCCTGGTGGTCATGATGAAGAACGCCAAGGTCTCCGGCGGGAGCTACAACCTCACCGTGGTCATCGGCCTGATCGCGACGGGCTACAGCGTGTTCGCTCTCTATGCCTCAGGTCTAGAGGCCGTCATGGGAGGCATGCTCGTGCTCGGCATCACCTACATCATCTGGGGGTTCATTGCACCCCGTTTCACGGCGCCGGCAGCAGCTGGTCGAGCCGCGAAGTAACCCAAGGATTAAGGAGAACGATCATGCAAATTCAAATCGCAACATCGGGAGGCCGGCCGACATGGCTGGCCCGCGTCATCGCAGCGTTCGCCGTCGCCGTCGCCTTCGCCGCCGCGCTGCCGGCATCGGCGCAGACGCTGGATCGCGTACGGGCGGCCGGGCGCATCAAGCTCGGGTACCTCGTCGATGCGCCGCCGTTCACCGTTCGCAACAACGCGGGCGCGGCCGAAGGTTATGCGGCCGCATTGTGTCAGCGGATCGCCGACAGCCTGAAAGCGCAGCCCGGTCTTGGGAGCGTCGCCGTGGAGTGGGTACCCGTGACGATGGATAACCGCGTGGGCCAAGTGCAGCAGGGCAACGTCGATCTATTGTGCACGCCGCTTACCGCGACGGTCGAGAGACGCCAGGACGTCGCGTTCTCGATTCCCGTCTTTCCGGGCGGCGTTCGGGCCGTGGTGCGCAACGACGCCATCGCGGCGCTGCGGGAGGCGCTCGAGGCGAGCCGCCAGGACGGGCGCGTAGTGTGGCGCGGCTCGCCGGCTGCCACGGTGCTCGGGGAAAAGTCGTTCGGCGTCGTTGCAGGGACGACCACCGAGCGCTGGCTAGCCGACCGGCTGCTGTCGTTTCAGATCGCTTCCAAAGTCGTGCCCGTGAGCGACTACCGCACCGCCGTACAACAGTTGCTCGACCGCAAAGTCGACGTGGTCTTCGGCGATCGCGCGTTGGTTCTCGGCGCCATGGATAGCTCGGCGCAAGCGAATCTGACGATCCTGCCTCGTCTGTTGACGCACGAGCCGTTGTCGCTTGCGATGGCGCGCGGCGACGACGACTTCCGGCTGCTCGTCGATCGCGCGCTCAGCGACGCCTATGCATCGGCCGCATTCAGCGAGCTGTACTCCACCTGGTGCGGTGAGCTCGACGACAACACCCGCGCCTTCTTTCAGTGGAATACGTTGACGCAATAGGCTCGAGGAGCACGAGATGATCGAACGAAGCAATAAGCGGATGAGCCTGCGTGCGCTCATCGTGGACGACGAGCTCGGCGCTGCCACGGCCGAGGGTCGTGCGGCACGCGCGCTCGTCGAGGAGCTCAAGGGTCGCGCCATCGAGGTCGTCGAGGCGGCCTCGGCGGAGGACGGAACGTCCGCGATCACGTCGGACTCCGCGATCCACGCCGTCCTGATCGACTGGACGCTCGGCGGCGACAAGGATCATGTCCGCGCTCGCCGCTTCCTAGAGTTCATCCGCGGCCGTAACGACAAGATTCCCATCTTTCTGATGGCCGAGCGCGGGGAAGCGACCCAAATTCCCATCGAAGTGATGGAGATGGTCGACGAGTTCATTTGGACGCTCGAAGACACGGCGGCCTTCGTTGGTGGACGCGTATTGGCTTCTATCCGCCGGTACCTCGAGGTGCTGTTGCCGCCGCTCGCGTCCGCGCTGATGAAATTCAATCAGGAGAACGAGTACTCGTGGCACACGCCGGGCCACACGGGCGGCACGGCGTTTCTCAAGTCGCCGATCGGTCGAATCTTCTTCGACTACTACGGCGAGAACATGCTGCGCTCCGATCTGTCGATCAGCGTCGGCAGCTTGGGCTCGCTGCTCGACCACACGGGCCCGATCGGCGAGCACGAGAAGTATGCGGCGCGCGTGTTCGGTGCGCACCGCACCTACTGCGTGACGAACGGCACCTCGATGTCGAACCGCGTCATCTTCCTGGCGGCCGTAGGGCGCAACCAGGTCGCGTTTTGCGACCGCAACTGCCACAAGTCGATCGAGCACAGCTTGGTGATGTCGGGCGGTATTCCGACCTACCTCGTGCCGTTGCGGAACCGCTATGGGATCATCGGTCCCATTCCGCCCGAGCGGCTCACGAAGAAGGCCCTCGACGCCGCCACCAAAGCCAACCCGCTCGTGACGAAAGGCATCGAGCCGCGGGCCGTATACTCGGTCATCACCAACTCCACTTACGACGGTCTGTGCTACAACGCGCGGCGCGTGGAGGAGTTGCTCGATCCCAGCGTCGACCGTATCCACTTCGACGAAGCGTGGTACGCGTACGCGCGCTTCAATCCGCTCTATGTCGATCGCCACGCGATGCACGGTGACCCCAAGGATCACAAGGGGCCGACGGTGTTCGCCACGCACTCGACGCACAAGCTGCTGGCTGCCCTCTCGCAAGCGTCGTTCTTGCACATCCGCGACGGCCGCGGCGCGATCCCGCATTCGCGTTTCAACGAGTCGTACATGATGCAGGCGTCGACTTCGCCGCTGTATCCGATCATCGTCTCGAACGACATTACCACCGCCATGATGGACGGGCCCGGCGGCCCGACGTTGACCAACGAATCGATCCAGGAAGCCGTGGCGTTCCGCCAGACCATGGGCCGCGTCCACCGCGAGTTCGGCGAGAAGGGCGAGTGGTTCTTCAAAACGTGGAATGCGGACACGGTCAAGCCGAAGGGCGGCAAGAAGGTCAAGTTCGAAGAAGCATCCCCGCAGTTGTTGGCCACGGATCCGGACTGCTGGGTGCTGCACCCCGGCGAGACGTGGCACGGCTTCGGCGATCTGGAAGACGGCTACTGCATGCTCGACCCGATCAAGGTGTCGATCGTCGTGCCGGGCGTCGCCGACAAAGGCGGCCTCGACAAGCGCGGCATTCCGGCAACCCTCGTGACCGCGTATCTGCACTATCGCGGCGTCGAAGTCGAGAAGACCACGGACTTCATGATTCTCGTGCTGTTCTCGATCGGCATCACCAAGGGCAAGTGGGGCACGCTCTTGAACGCGCTGCTCGATTTCAAGCGCGATTACGATCGCAACGCGCCGTTGGCGGAGGCGTTGCCCGGTCTCGTGGCGAGCCACGCGGGCACCTACGCCAAGCTCGGGCTGCGCGATCTCGCCGACCAGATGTTCGCGCAATTGCGCGATGCGCGGCAGACGCATTGGCTGGCGCAGGCGTTCTCCACGCTGCCGACACCGGTGATGACGCCGAGCGCGGCGTATCAACAGCTGGTTCTCGACGAGATCGAGCACGTGCCGCTCGACAAGTTGGCGGACCGCGTGCTCGCGACGAGTGTCGTCCCATACCCGCCCGGAATCCCCATGCTCATGCCGGGGGAGTCGACGGGGCCGAACGACGGTCCGTATCTGGGCTACCTGCGCGCGCTCAGCCAATGGGACGCGCGTTTCCCTGGGTTCGGCCACGATACTCACGGCGTCGAGAACCGTGATGGCGTCTATTACGTTCAGTGTTTGAAGAAAGGCGCGCACCGCCGGCCGGGGCGCGTATGAGCCAGGCATTCACAAGGAGTATCGATATGCCGACGATTTCAACCTCACGCAAACCGCGTCGCCTCGCGCACGCGGTTGTCGCCTTGCTCGCGGTGGCTGCGGCTACTGCTCAGGCCCAAGAAGCGGCGGCGCCCGCGGAGGAGGCGTCGTTTACACCGCCCGGTTTGCCACCGGGATTGGATTGGACGTTCAACTTCAGCGCCACGTTGGGCGCGTTCGGCTTCGGCAATTCGCTCTACACGGACCCGAAGCCCGACGATATCTCCGGCGATCTCACCGCCAACTGGTGGGAAGGATCGTTGAAGCCCGAGCTCGGTGCGCAGTACGTGACGGAGAGCTCCGCGCAGTTCTACGGCGCCGCAAGCGTCGTCGGCGAGCGCACTTATGGCGCTTCTCCGTCGCTGGTCGGTGGCGATGCGAACTCATTCGACGCCGAGGATCTGTACATCGGCTGGCGCTCCGGCAATAGCCTCGACATCGGCGAGAACGCGCTCGATTTTACGGTTGGCCGCGCTCGCTACCGGCTCGGTAACGGCATGCTGTTGTGGGATGGCGCGTCGGAAGGCGGCTCGCGCGGCGGTTACTGGACCAACGCCCGCCAGGCGTTCCAGCTCGCCGCGATCGGCCGGTTCAAACCCCGCAATCACACGTTCGAGGCGTTCTATCTCGAGAAGGACGAACTGCCTGAGAGCAACTCGGATACCGTGCTTGCCGGCTTCAACTACGAGTACGCGTTCGGCGAGGACACGACGCTCGGTGCCACGTACATGAGCTTCTCCGCGAATCCCGCCGAGAGGCCGGAGCGCGATGGGCTCGACGTTTACAACCTGCGAGCCTACGCGGCGCCGTTCCGCAACAAGGCCATTTCCTTCGAGGCGGAGTATGCGCTCGAGGACAACGGCGCGCTGCTCGACTCCGAGGCGTGGAACGCGCTTGCGGCGTACCAATTCAGCGGCGGCTGGATGCCGAAGGTGTCGTATCGGTACGCGATTTTCGAGGGTGACGATCCTACGACCGCGGCGAACGAAGCGTTCGACGGCCTGCTGACGGGCTTCTCCGACTGGGGCACCTGGTGGCAAGGTGAGATCGCCGGCGAGTACTTCGTCTCGAACTCGAACCTCATCTCGCATCAGTTGCGCCTGCATGCGACGCCCAATGAGTCGGTTTCGATGGGGTTCCTGCTCTTCGATTTCGCGCTCGACAAGCCGGCATCGCCGGCTCTCTCCGACGATGTGGCGGTCGAGCTCGATTGGTACATGGACTGGAGCGTCAACGATAACGTCGTCCTGAGCTTCGTGGCCGCTTATGCGGATCCGGGCAGGGCGGTTCAACAGTCCTCGGGTCGGACCGATTCGTTCATCTACGGCATGGTGTTCGCAGCCTATAGCTTCTGATCATGTCGATCACGACAACCACGCCACGCGAGGTCTTTGGATGAACGTCGAGCTGCCAGTCCTCATCGAACGCCAGCCGGATTACACGACGTGCGGCCCAACCGCGCTGCACGCCGTGTACCGCTATTTCGGCGACCCGATAGATCTTGCGACGGTCATCAAGGAAACGCCGAAGCTGCCGACCGGCGGGACGCTGTCGGTACACCTCGCCGTGCATGCGCTGTCCCGCGGCTACGAGGCCGTGTCGTGGGTCTGCAACGTGCGCCACATGGACCCGACCTGGTTCCAGAAGCCGACCGATGTGCTCGCGAAGCTAAAAGAGCGCGCGGCAGCGAAGGGCATGAGCGACGATCCGCGCTACGGGCCGGCGCTCGAAGCCGTGGAGCAATACGTGCAGCTCGGCGGGAAGTTCGTCTGGGGTGACCTGACGCCGGAGCTCATCGGCAAGACGCTGGGTGACGGCCTGCCGATATTGACGGGCACCAACGGCACCTATCTCTATCAGTGTGCGCGCGAGACCGAGGCGGGCGCCGACGACGTGCGCGGCGACGCCTTCGGCCATTTCATCGTTCTTGCGGGGTATCGGTCCGGCGATCAGAGCGTCGCGATCGCCGATCCGCTGCTCGACAACCCGGCGCACGGCACGAAGTACTACCGGGCGAACGTCTACCGACTGCTCGGCGCGATCTTTCTCGGTGTCGGCACCGACGACGGCAATTTGCTCGTGCTGCGGCCCAAGGGTTGGAAGCCAACGGTCAAGAAGGGCAAGGCCGTCAAGGCCCGCAGGACCGTCAAGACTCGCAAGACCGTTAAGGCTGGCAAGGCCGCTAAGACCAGTAAGATCCGTCGCACGACGGTCAAGTCTCGCAAGACCAGCAACGTGCGGAAGACACGCAAGGGTGCAAAGTGATGACGGCCGCGCGTTCGTCGCGCGACGAATTGCTGCTGACCTGCGAGCATGGCGGCAACCGGATTCCGAGCGAGTATGCGCACCTGTTTCGTGGTGCCGGTGACGTGTTGGCATCGCATCGCGGCTGGGATCCGGGCGCATTGACGCTCGCGCGACTGCTCGCGCGCGACCTAAAGCGGCCGCTGCATGCAGTGACCTGGAGCCGCCTGTTCGTCGAGGCCAATCGGGCGCCGACCAATCGCCGCATCTGGTCGCGCTTCACGAAGGATCTGCCGAAAGGCGAGCGCGACGGCATTCTCGAGCGCTGGTGGCGGCCGCACCGGGAGACCGTCGAAGCTGCCGTGGCGGCCAGCATCGCCCGCGGCCGACGCGTCGTGCACGTAGCCGTGCACAGTTTCACGCCGGAGCTCGATGGCGTGGTACGCAACGCCGAGATCGGTTTCCTCTACGACAGTAGGCGCAAGCGCGAAGGGCAGTTCTCCCGCCGCTGGGCTGACGCACTCCGCGCTCTCGATCCAAGCTTGAGACTGCGCTACAACTATCCGTACAGCGGCGCCGCCGATGGCCTGACCACGTGGCTGCGCAAGCGGCACCCCGAAAGCCGCTACGTCGGTATCGAGCTCGAGCTCAACCAGGCGCTCGTGGACGGGAAAGGCTGGCGTCGCTTCCAGCAGAACATGGCCGCAAGCCTAGGTGCGCTGTTCGCCGAGGGTTGACACGGCGCTAGTACTCCGTGAACAGCCGCTGGATATCGGCCAGCGGCCGCTGCTTCAACAGCGCCAGCCGCAGCAGCACGCGGGCTTTCTGCGGATTCAAGTCATCGGAAGCGATGAGGCCGAGCTTGTCGTCGTCGACTTCCACGTTGCGCCCGACCTGACCCGTTGCGACGCGCGTCGAGCGCACGGCGACGATGCCTTTCTTGGCCTGGGCCGCGAGCGCTTCGAGTGCGCCTGCGGTCATGTTGCCGTTGCCGACGCCGGCGATGACCACGCCCTTTGCCCCGGCCGCCACGGCAGCGTCGATGAGCGCGCCGTCCATGTTCTCGTAGGCCATGATGATGTCGACGCGCGGCAATGTCGTCACGCCGTCGAGCGAGAATTCGGAACCCACCGTGTGCCGGCCGACAGGGCCGCGGTAGAACTCCGCCTGGCCGTAGGCCACCGTGCCGATGAGCCCGCGCAACGGTGAGAGGAAGGTCTGCACAGCAGTCGTGCTCGTCTTGGTAAGCGAGGAGGCGCCGTGGATCCAATCGTTGATCACGACGAGCACGCCGCGGCCCGCGGCGTCCTTGTTGGCCGCTACCGCCACGGCATTGTAGAAGTTCAGGGGACCGTCCGCGGACAAAGCCGTCGACGGCCGCATGGAGGCCGTCAGCACGACGGGCTTGGTCGTCTTGACGACCAAGTTCAGGAAATAGCTCGTCTCCTCGATCGTGTCGGTGCCATGCGTGATCACGATGCCGTCCACGTCGGCCATGGCGGTGAGCTCGTTGACGCGCCGAGCGAGCTTGAGCCAGACGTCGTCGTTCATGTCCTGCGAGCCGATGTTGGCGACCTGCTCGCCGCGCAGCGTGGCGATCTCTTTGACCTGGGGCACGGCCGCGAGCAGCTGCTCCACGCCCACTTGACCCGACGTGTAGCGGGCCTGTACGTCGCTGGCCGCAGCGCCCGCGATCGTGCCGCCTGTGGCCAGCACCACGATGGTTGGTTGGTCCTGCGCCGCAGCGGTTTGAACGATCGCCAACAGGCCAATGGCGGCGAGCCACACGTAGCGAAGAGTACGAGTCATTGCAGAGCTCCTACAGGTACTTCAGGAACGACGTTGGATGAGCGGCCTTGAAACTGCGATACCAAAGGCAGGCCGGGTAGAGCCAAACGAGCATGACGCCCGCCACGATGTAAGTGGTCGACAGGTCGCCTACGCCGCGCAGGCCGAAATAGGTGGCGGGCACTTCGAGCACGAGGCGGTGCGCCAAGTAGAAGAACATCGCCGTTTGGCCGAAGACGAGAAAGGGGCCGTTGCGGCGGACGCCGATCAGCGGCTCGATCGCCATCATCATCGCCAGACAGAGCGCGAGTAGACCGAGCTCGAGCGTGTAGTAGGTGAGCGACGGCGGGTATTTGCTGACGTGCAGCCATTGCTGCCACGAGCCGTCGCTCACCT
>Ga0208454_1000866_pt1 | contig 14291 bp, 10 predicted proteins | sample EasRivMeERMZT100_FD_187530 | JGI IMG/M metagenome (GOLD analysis project Ga0208454, IMG submission 187530) | Soil microbial communities from meander-bound floodplain in the East River, Colorado, USA - East River MetaG ERMZT100 (SPAdes) (version 2) | ecosystem: Environmental > Terrestrial > Soil...
GAGCCAGAGCACCTGGCGCGCGAGTGTGATGATTCATGAGCCCCCCGGTTCTCTGCGGCCTCCATCCTCGCTCAGCGCGTTTCGCGGTGCAACGAGAGTCGCACGGGGCGAAAATGCGCGGCTGCGCCCTCGCAGCCGCGCGTCGTCGGCTATTTCGCGGGGGGCGTCTCGAAGTTGAAGATGTCCTCGCGCTCGGGCTTGTCCATCCCCTGCTCCCAGTACTTCTCCCAGATTTGCGCCCACGGGCGGCCGTACATATCGGGCACTTCGTACTCGATCACGGTGCCGGGGGCCACGGGCGTGGCCGTGCCCTTGATCGGGAAGATCGTCTGCACGCACTCGATGTAGACGTACGGATCGCCTTCGTCGTAGCCGGTCGTGCGCAGGAAGTTCCGCACGATACGCACGGGCTCCACGAGCGCTTCGGGGTCGTAGAAGATCGCTTCGTGATTCAGACCGAGGAACTTGCCGCTCGAGTCACGATTAGGCGTGTAGATTTCGATCGTCTGCAGCTTGTTCGAGTGCTCGTAGGCCGCGTGCACTTTCCAGCCCTGGATGTTCGACGTCCACGTGATCAGCGTGTCGTTGTCCCAGAAGCCGATCGTCTCGCCGTACCAGCGCGGCACGTCTTGGCCTAAGCGCGGCACCGAGCCTTCCATGTTGAACTCGCGGCCGAGGTGCACCGTGGTGATGAAGTTGCGCGCCACACCGGAGACGATCTGCACGACCGACGGCGTAGCGATGATGTGGTGCTCCCACACCGCGGCTTCGTGCCAGCGGCGCATGAAGCCTTCGGGCCAGCAGTACTGCGACGGCCACATCGACTTGTTCGTGTTGCCGTGGTGGTAGGCCTCTTGGACCATGCGCGTCTGGTACTCGGGCGTGAGCAGCGACAGCACCGTCGACTGCTGGATGTGCCGCATGCGGTACCAGCTCTGATTGTTCGGCGTGCGGCCCGGGTGCATGTAACGGCCCGTCCAGTCCTCGAGCGCCGCGGGATCCGGACGCTGCGTGGGGCCACCGCGCTTCTTGGTCTCGGCGAGCAGCGCCGCGTAGTGCTCGGCGGCGGTCATGAACGGATACGGACTCACGATCGATTCGCGCGGCACGTCGCGATCGCAATAGCCCCATGCGGCCGACACCGGCGGGTTGTCACCGATCGTGCCGTTGCGGTTGCCGCCCCATTGGTCTTCGATGGCGGCCGGGCTGTTGCAGCGGAAGTAGCGCGGATCACTCCAAAGCGCGCGATCCTTGTAGAAATCCTTCGACGTGAAGAGATCGATGGGCAGCGGCGCGATGCCGGGTGGCGACGCACCGTTGCGCGCACTACCCAGGAAGAACGGCTCCGCGTTGCGGGCGGCCGGACCGCCCGGGCCACCGGGCCGACGCGTCGTGGGACCTGTGGCCTCGAGCTTGTTCACGTCCACCGAGAGCGGCGCGGCGCGACCGACGCTAACGAAATCGATCTTGGCCGTCTGCTGTGCCGTGGCCGCCGAACCGATGAGTGCCGCCACCGCAATCGCCAGTACCCGCCGCATGTGCTGCGTCATTCGCTGTCCCCCGATGCCTCAACTGGGCACGTTGGCGGATATTAGTTACAAACCGGGCTGCACACCACGAAGGATTCTCAAGCACCAGCGCAACGGCTCGCGCACTCGCGAAATCACCCGCGTACCGTAGAGCTCGATGCAGCGCAGCAAATCGAGACCGCGTGTGTTTTCGCTAATGCTTGTGCGAAAACGCTACGTCTTGGTGTTGCGCGCGAACCGCGGCGCTGCTGCCACGACCGACAACTTTCCTACAATCATCGGGTTACGCGTAGCGAGCGCGATGGCACGGTCTCTGCAAACGAGCAGGGCAACATGGGCACAACCACAGCGAGCAACGAACCAATGAGCAGGCAGTCCGCTAACACGATCACTTTGGTTGCGTACGTGTTGCATCTCGTCGGGGCGATCGCCGGCATTACCAGCATCGTCGGACTCGTCTTGAACTACATGAACGCCAATCAGTACGACGAGACGCTCGCGAGCCATCACCGTTGGATGATTCGTTCGTTCTGGTGGGCGTTGCTCTGGATGGTGGTGGGCATCATCACTTGGTGGCTCGCGATCGGCTGGGTGATCTGCTTAGTCACCTGGGTCTGGTACGTGTACCGGCACGTACGCGGGCTCGTCGCGCTCGTGAACGGCGACCCGCTACCGCGCTGAGCGACAGGTGTAACCAAACGCTCACCGAGCGCATCTAAGTTCATAGTCGAAGGCCGATGTCTCGGCCGCGGAGGAGTGCCATGGCATACAACTGATCGAACCGCGCCGGGGAGGGCGCGTTAAAGGAACACAACACACGGGTCAACGCCGTTAATAGAGCACTAAGTGTGTTGCGGGGCTTCGCAGCTGAACCGCGTTTGCAGCTGAACATGCAAGGAGCTCCCCATGAACTCTCGTACCGGCCGCTTGAGCCTCGCGTTGCTCGCCGCTGCCCTACTTGCCGCATGCGCCAACATCCCCACGCCGAGCCAGCCCACAACCTTGGGTGCCACTGCAGCGCCGACCTTGTCGATGGCGCTCAGTTCGCCTCTGCCGACTTCGACGCCGTCGTGGTTACCGGTTACAGACGGCCCCGTCTTCCTCCAGGCCGGACAACGCGTGAGAGTGGAACACGAATACCTCGATCGCTACATGTGCTTAACAGGCGAGCCGCTCATGTGCCAATGCTTCTCGCGGCTCAGCCAGGCCTGCTATTGCGACTGCTGACCTCAGGTGGCGAGCCCCATGGCGCCGAACAGCGCGATCCGCTGCTCACGCAGCGGATCGTTCTGCACCGTGCTGACGTTGTCGAACACCATCGTGGGCCGTTCGCTCGCCGTGAATGCCGGCCAGTGCGGCAACTTCGCCGTGTCGGGATTGCCCGTGCGCGCGAACGCGAGCCACGCGTCGCTGACCTTGTCCGCGAGCGCGGCCGCATCGGGCGCGTCGGCCGTCATGCGTGAGGCCTGCACATTGTCGAAGACGAACGGAATCTCGATCGTGTGCGGCGACTTCAGTCGACCACCGTCGAGCGGCGTTTCCCAGCGGAAGTAATAGAGATAGACGGCGCCTTTACCGAGCGCCGCGCGACGCTCGGCAATCTTCATGACGGGCGCGCTGTAGCGGTGATCGCTCGCGATCAGGAAGTACAGGTCCGACGACGTGGCGCCCGGATTGGCCTTGGCGTAGATGTCGATGATGCCGCCGCTCGCAGCGCCGAAGAGCGCCGCCACGCGCTCGCGCATGCCGGCCTCGGTGAGCGAGAACTCCGCTTCCGCGGCGCTCGACGTGAGCTCCGTGCGGGTCGAGCCGATCAATAGCGGCACGTCCGCCGAGACGTCGGCCGCGTTCGGGTGAAACGGATGACGCGGCACGGCCGAGCCGTCCACGGTGGGTGAGAACCCCATCGTCATCTGGTCCACGTTCATGCTGCGCACGGTCGCGAAATACGCGCTCATGAGGCGGTCGAGCGGCACGGCTTGCAGATCGCGCACCTGCGGCTTCGCGAGTCCGAGGTGCGCGACCAGCTCCCGCGCCACACGGGCGGCTTGTTCACGCTCGACGAGCTCGAGCGTCGCACCGCTCTCGATGACAGCTCGATGAAAGAGCCCCTTCGCCGAGGGCATCGTGAGCAGCGTGGCCACCTTGCGGCCGCCGCCGGACTGGCCGAAGACCGTGACGAGGTTCGGATCGCCGCCGAATTCGGCGATGTTGTCGCGCACCCAGCGCAACGCGTGGACGATGTCGAGCATGCCCACGTCGCCCGATTGCGCGAGCTCGGGTCCGCCGAGCTCGCCAAGATAAGTGAAACCGAGGACGTTCAAACGGTGATTGATCGACACCACGACCACGTCGCCGCGTCGCGCGAGGTTCGCGCCATCGGTGCCGGGCGAGGAGCCCGAGCCCGTGACGAACCCGCCGCCGTGGCACCAGAGCATCACGGGCCGCTTGCCGCCATCGCCGATGGCGGGCGTCCAGACGTTCAACACGAGGCAGTCTTCACCCTCGATCGGTAGACCGGCCGCAGCCACGGCCAATCCCGACTCCGCGCGCTGCACCCCGGGCTCGCGTTGCGGCGCGCTCGACCCGTAACGGAGCGCGTCACGCACGCCGGTCCATTTGGCGGGGTCGACGGGCGGCATGAAGCGGTTGCTGCCGGCCGTGCTCGCACCGTATGGAATGCCTTTGAAGATCTTGATGCCGTCGGCGTCCGCGCCGCGGACGCGCCCATAGGCAGTAACGGCCTCGACGACGCGCGGCTGCGACCATGCGGACCCGAGCACGCTCGCGCCGCTCGAGAACGCGGCCAGTAAAGAGCCGTACTGCAAGAAATCACGGCGAGAGCTTTCGAAGACCATGAACCCCCCCTTTGGCCGCGCGGGCTGTGAGATGCTTACCCCCTGCCAGCATAGATCGTAGCGCGCGGTTGCCGCAAAACACACTCGCCATGGAAAGACTCATCGCCGCAGACGCGAGCCCGTTGATCGGCCTGGCTACGGCCGACGCATTCGATTTGCTGCGCCAGCTCTACGGCACGCTGAAGATCACGCGCATCGTCAAAGAGGAGGTCGCGGGCCGCGGCGACCTGCCCGGTGCGCGCGAGCTGACGGACGCCATGCGCGAGGGTTGGATCCGCGTGGCACCGGCGCCGCCCGAAACCTGGCAATTCGCCGAGCTCGACGCCGGCGAAGCCAGCACGATCGCCCTCGCGGCGAAACGCGACGGCGCGCTCGTGCTCATGGACGACGCGCTCGGCCGCGCGCAGGCGGATGCGCTCGGCATCGAGGTGCTCGACGTCGCCGGCGTGCTGCTCGCGGCGAAACGGGCCGGCCTCATCGAAACGATTCAGCCGTTCGTCGCGCGACTCGCGCGGCGCGGCTTTACGCTGCCCGAAGCCGCGCTGCGCGCCGCGCTCGCCGGCGAGACGCCGTGAGCTTTCTCTTCACGGCCTGCCAACCCGGCGCCGAAGCGGCACTCAAGCAGGAGGTCGCGCGGCGCCATCCCGACCTCAAGTTCGCGTTCTCGCGGCCGGGGTTCGTCACGTTTCGCCTGCCCGACGCAGCGGCGGACGATCCCCCGCGCGAATTTCACAGCACGTTTGCGCGCACCTGGGGCTTCTCGCTCGGCAAAGTGGCAGGAACCAACGAGGCGCAGACGGCCCGGGAGGTTTGGAAAAAGCTCGAGAAGCCCTACCCCGCCGACGGCCTCACTGAGTTCCACCAGCTGCACGTCTGGCAGCGCGAGCGCCTGTTGCCCGGCGACCTGGGCTTCGAGGCGAGTGCGGCGTCACCCGCCGCGGCCGTCGGCGCGCGGCTGCTGGCCCTGAAACCGCAGTTGGCCGGGCCCTGGCCGCTGTCATTAAATGAGTGCGCCGCGGACGGCGACGCGGTCTTGGACTGCGTGCTCGTCGAGCCCGGCGAGTGGTGGTTCGGCTGGCATCGCGCGGCGTCCCCCGAGACGCGCTGGCCCGGTGGCGTGCCGAACCTGGTCGTGCCGGCGAACATGATCTCGCGGACTTACTTGAAGATGGAGGAAGCGCTGCAGTGGTCCGAGCTGCCCGTGCAAGCCGGCGACAAGTGCGTCGAGATCGGCAGTGCACCGGGCGGCTCGTGCCAAGCGCTACTGGAGCGCGGCTGCGTCGTGACGGGTATCGACCCGGCGGAAATGGACGCGCTCCTGCTCGCGAATCCGCGCTTCACGCATCTGCGCGCCCGAGCGAAGGACTTGAAACGTAGCACGTTCCGCGAGTTTCGCTGGTTGATGTCCGACGCCAACGTCGCGCCGAACTACACGCTCGACACCGTGGGGGCGATCGTCACTCACGCGGAGACGCGCATCGAAGGTCTCGTGCTGACGCTGAAGCTGACCGACGCCGCGCACGCGGCCAAGCTGCCGCTGTTCCACAAACGCATCCGCGAGTGGGGCTACGCGCGGGTGCGCGCCCGGCAGCTCGCTTACAACCGCGAAGAGGTCTGCGTGGTGGCCAGCCACCGCTTCTGACCATACATAGCCAATCTGCGGCGCCAGGAGCAGAATCCTCCTCACACGGGGGGATTCACACATGCGTACCAGAGCTTCACTGCCGACGCTGCTCGTTGCAGCCACGGTCCTTGCCACGTTCGGCCTCGCGAGCTGCGAGCGCAACGACTCCGCGGCGCCCGCGGAATCGGCCGCCACGGCGGCCGCTGCACCCGCCGCGCCGGCCGAGCGCTGGAGCTATCACGACTGGCCCACGGGCCACTACCAAGTGGTGGAAAACTGGCCGAAGCCGCTGCCCGACACGCGCCACTCGCACGATGGCTGGACCTGGGGCTCCTTCGGCGGCGTCTATGCCGAGAATCCCGACCGCATTTGGATCGCTATGCGCGGCGAGCTGCCCCTGCCGGCCGGCGCCGCGCCGTGGACGCCCTACGCGGCGCTGAACCCGAGCCGCGGCAACTCCACAGGCAACGGCGACGGCATCACGGCCACCTGCGGCGAGGAGCCGAAGCGAGGCTGGGAACGGCGCTGGGAGCACTCGATCATCATCGTGGATCGCAACGGCGATCTCGTCGACGAATGGCCGCACCTCGACCCGATGTTCAGCCAGCTGCCCTGCGGGCGCGGTCCGCACCAGATCAAGATCAGTCCCTACGATGCCGAGAAGCATGTGTGGGTCATCGACGACCAGCTGCACATGATCTATCGCTTCACCCACGACGGTAAGCTCGAGATGAGCAAAGGCGAGCTCGGTGTGCGCGGCCGCGGACCGAACACGTTCGACCGCCCGACGGACATCGCCTGGCTGCCCGACGGCACCTACTTCATCACGGATGGCTACGGCGGCACGCGCGTGGCGAAGTACGGCCCGAACGACGAGTTCATCAAGGACTGGGGCCAGGCGCCGAAGGATCCGGCGAATCCCGGGCCGAACGAGTTCAACACCGTGCACAGCATCGCGATCAGCGCCGACCAGCGCCTTTACGTCGTCGATCGCGGCCATCAGCGCATGCAGGTGTTCGACACCGAGGGCAATTTCCTCGACCTATGGCCGCTGCGGTCGCCGCATTGGCCGGCGAGCACCGAAGCCTTCGTCGTGAATCACTTCATCGACGACAAGGGCTTCATCTGGGCCGGCGACGGCCGCACGTTTCGCGTGCTGAAGTTCGATCTCGACGGCAACTTCCTCTACAGCTGGGGAGCCGGAGGCCCGCAGGCCGGGCGCCTCGGCTGCTCGCACGGCATCTCGACGGACCAGCTCGGCAACTTATATCTAGCGGACTGTTTCGCCGGGCGGGTGCAGAAGTTCGAGCCGCTGCCGGGCGCGGACCCGGCCAAGATCGCAGGCCAGATCCTGCGCACCTGGGACACCTGGAAGCCGTAGTCGCCCAAAGCCGAAGAACCCTTCAGGAGCGCCCGAAAGCCCTACCCATGAGGACGTTTTTGAATTAGTTTCAGTGGGCTAGCTCGACCCTCACAGGGCGAGCCGAAGGGGATCGATGAGCGTTATCACGAACCAGCAGCGCGCACGGTGTAGCGCGCTAGCTGGGCTCGCCCTCGTGTGCACCGCCTGCCAGCCGAGCGTCGAAGAACGCGCCGCTACGGCCAAGGCCACGATCGAGCGTTACTGCACTGACTGCCACAACGACGCCGAGCGTACGGCCGAGCTCACGCTCGAGCGCATGGCGCTCACCGACGTCGCGGCGCACACCGAGGTCTGGGAAGAAGTCGTCCGCAAGCTGCGCGGCCGCATGATGCCGCCCGCCGGCGAGCCGCTGCCCGACGCGGCCGCGACCACGGAGCTCGTGGCGTATATAGAGGAGAGCCTCGACGCCGCCGCGGTGGCCCAGCCGAACCCCGGCCGCAAATCGTTGCACCGCTTGAACCGCACCGAGTACGGCAACGCGATCCGCGATCTGCTGGCGCTCGAAGTGAACGCGGCGACGCTGCTACCGAACGACAGCGAAGCCTACGGCTTCGACAACATCGCGGACGTGCTCGGCACCGACCCGTCGCTCATGGATCGCTACCTCTCGGCGGCGTGGAAAGTGACGAGTGCCGCCATCGGCGACGTCGCCATCGCGCCGTCCGTGAGCACCTACCGCGTACCCCCCGATCGCTCGCAAACCGACCACGTGGACGGACTGCCCTTCGGCACGCGCGGCGGCATGCTCGTGAGCCACTACTTCCCCGTCGACGGCGAGTACGTCATCAAGCCGCGGCTCTGGCGCAACACGGTAGACGTGGTGCGCGGCACCGAGACGCCGCACGATCTAGAGGTGAATCTCGATGGCGCCCGCCTGTCGCTCACGCGCTTCGGCGGCCCCGAGGACGAAGTGCCGGCGCAGATGCTCCCGGGCAAAACGGCCGATGAGATCGACCGGCGCTTCGAGACGCGCGTCATGGTCACGGCCGGTCAGCACGACGTCGGCGTCACGTTCGCGAAGAAGAGCTCGGCGTCGCGGCAGGAGGTGCTGCAACCGTTCCTGCGCGAGAAGCACGATGCGCGCATGGACGTCGGCATCCCCGAGCTCGATCAGATCGTCATCGAAGGTCCGCTCACGGTGGCGGGCCCCGGCCAGTCGCCGAGTCGCGAGCGCATCTTCTCGTGCTATCCCGAGAGCGAGGGCGAGGCCGCAGCCTGCGCCGAGCAGATTCTCACAACCCTCGCGCGCCGCGCCTATCGCCGGCCGATCACCGACGACGAGCGCACGCGACTCCTCGGTCTCTACACCCACGAGCGCGACAAGGGCCGCAGCTTCGAGACCGGCGTGCAAACCGCGCTCGCCTATGTGCTCGTGGCGCCGCAGTTCTTGTTCCGCATGGAGCAGGATCCGGCGGATGCCGCGCCCGGCAGCCTCTACCGCATCAGCGACCTCGAGCTCGCGACGCGCTTGTCGTTCTTCCTCTGGAGCAGCGTGCCCGACGAGGAGCTGCTCGACCTGGCCGTAGAGGGCCGCTTGAGCCGCCCCGCCGAGCTCGAAAAGCAGGTCCGCCGCATGCTCGCCGATGCGCGCGCGGGCACCTTGGCGCAGGATTTTGCCGGCCAATGGCTCTACTTGAGAAATCTTCGGGCTTTGAATCCGGACATGTACGTGTTCCCGGATTTCGACGACAACCTGCGCCAAAGCGCCATGCGCGAGACCGAGCTCTTGTTCGAGACGATCATCCGCGAAGACCTGCCCATCCCTAAGCTTCTGACCGCCGACTTCACGTTCCTGAACGAGCGGCTGGCCAAGCACTACGGGATCCCGGGCGTCTACGGCGATCAGTTCCGCCGCGTGGCCGTCGCGGACGAGCGCCGCTATGGCCTGCTCGGCCACGCCAGCGTGCTGACGTTGAGCTCGTATCCCAACCGCACCTCGCCCGTGCAGCGCGGCGCCTACGTGCTGAAAAACCTCTTGGGCACCCCGCCCCCCGAGCCGCCGCCGAATGTGCCGACGCTGCCTGAAGCCACGGGCGAGAAGCTGTCGATGCGAGCGCGCATGGAGCGCCATCGGGCCGACCCGGTTTGTGCGGGCTGCCACCAGCTCATGGATCCGATCGGCCTGGTGCTCGAAAGCTACGACGGCATCGGCCGTTGGCGCACCGAGGACAACGGCGAGGTGCTAAACGGCTACAACAGCACCATCCACGTGCTGCGTGACTTCGGCCCGATCAAGGGGCCTGTCGAGTTGCGCCAAGCCCTTGCCAGCCAGCCCGAGCGGTTCGTCCGCACGGCCACCGAGAAGCTCATGACCTACGCCTTGGGGCGCGGGCTCACGGCCGCCGACATGCCGACGGCCCGAGCGATCGTCCGCGCGGCGGCCGAGGACGAGTATCGTTTCGCGGCGCTCGTGCTCGGCGTCGTCCGCAGCGATCCGTTCCAGATGCGAATCGCAGGCACAGACACGACCACCACAGTTGCGCTAGATTCTCTATAAGAGCATCGGCCTTAGGATGAAGGGGAACCGGGTTATGTTCATCAGCAAAAAACACTTGTCTCGCCGCACGGTCCTACGCGGCCTCGGCGCTACGGTGGCTCTGCCGCTGCTCGACGCGATGATCCCGGCCCGCACGGCACTGGCGCAAACGGCCGCAGCGCCCACGCTGCGCTTCGGCACGATCTACGTGCCGCACGGCGTCATCATGGATGTCTGGATGCCGAAAAAAGTCGGCACCGGTTTCGAGTTGCCCGTGATCTTGAAGCCGCTCGAGAACTTGCGCGCGCACTTCAACGTGGTCAGCGGCCTCTACTCCGAAGGCGCGAACGCGCACTCGGCCTGTCCGGGGTTCTTCTCGGCCAGCGCGCACGCACCGCGCGGCAACTTGATTCAGCTCAACACCTCGATCGACCAAGTCATCGCACAGAAGATCGGCCAGGGCACCACGTTCCCGTCGATGGAGCTCGCGATCGAGGACAGCTCGAACATCTTCGGCACCTGCGCCGCCGACTTCCTCTGCACTTACATGGACACGATCTCGTGGCGCACGCCCACGCAGCCGCTGCCGATGGAGCTGAACCCGCGCATCGTGTTCGAGCGCATGTTCGGCGGCGACGGAGCGAGCGCGGAAGCGCGCCGCACGCGGCTCGAGCAGAGCACGAGCATTCTCGACGCCGTCGTGGCCGACGTGCAGGGACTCAGCAAGAACTTGACCGCGCACGACCGCACGCGGCTCGACGAGTATCTCGCCAACGTGCGCGAGGTCGAGCGGCGCATCGTGCAAGCGGAAAATCAGCGCTCCGAGCGCGCGCTCGAGGCGCCGCCCACTCCGAGCGGCGTGCCCGAGTCGTTCGAGGAGCACGTGAGCCTGATGTTCGAATTGCAGGCGCTCGCGTTCCAGGGCGATCTCACACGCGTCACGTCGTTCATGATGGGCCGCGAGCTCTCGGGACTCAGCTATCCGCAGATCGGCATTGCCGACGGCCACCACCCGATCTCGCACAACAATTACGACATCAAGCAGATGGAGAAGAAGGCCAAGGTCGACACGTACAACGTGAGCCTGTTCGCGAACTTCTTGCAGCGCCTGAAGGACACGCCGGACGGCGACAGCAACCTGCTCGAGAACTCGCTGTTCGTCTACGGCAGCGGCATGAGCGACGGCAACGTCCACAACCACTTGAACTTGCCGGTGCTCGTGGCCGGTAACGCCGGTGGCCAGCTGAAAGGCGGCCGTCACATCCAGGTGGGCCAGCTCGCGGCGCAGCGCGCGATTCCCGCAATCCCGAAGTTCGACAAGATGATGCCGATTGCCAACCTCATGGTCAGCGTCCAACAGCTCTTTGGGATCGAGACCGAGAGCTACGGCGTCGACATGTGCGCCAGCAACGGCAGCGTTGCGCTCGCCTAAGCGGAGCCGTCGTGAACAAACTCGCGGTACTGGCCGGCTTCGCCACGGTGCTCGCGACTGCCACCGCGCTCGGCGCCGACGATGCACGCCTCGTCACCGCGATGAAGAACCGCGATCTCGCGACGGTGCGCGAGCTCGTGGCCGAAGACGTAGGCGTCAACACTTTGGATGCCGAGTCCGCTTCCGCGCTGCACTGGGCCGCGCACTGGAACGACCTCGACGCCGTGAAGTTGCTCTTGAAGGCCGGCGCGGATCCGAACCTGGCCAACCGCTTCGGCGTAACGCCACTGCACGAGGCCGCGACGGTCGGCAACGCCGAGATGCTCGGCCTCATGCTCGACGCCGGCGGCAACGCCGATGCGGCTTTTGGCGAAGGTGAAACCGTCCTCATGACGGCGGCGCGCGCCGGCGATGCCGCCAGCGTGCGCGCGCTGCTCGCGCACGGCGGGCAACCCGACGCCACCGAGAACTGGCACGGCCAAACGGCGCTCATGTGGGCGGCCATGGAGGACCACGCCGACGTGGTCCAGTTGCTGCTCGACGCCGGTGCGGCGGTGAACCGTGCGTCGACGAAGCACGACTGGGTGCCGATCAGCTACTCCGAAGGCAACGTGCCGAAGACGCGCGACTTGGGCGGCCTCACGGCGCTGCAGTTCGCCGCGCGCCAGGGCTCACTCGCGGCCGCCGAGAAACTGCTCGACGCCGGCGCCGATGCCAACGTCGTGGAACCCATGTATCAGCTGTCGGCGCTACAGCTCGCCGTGGTCAACGGCCATTACACGCTCGCCAAGCGGCTCATCGAGCGCGGGGTGGACGTCAACGACGGCTCGCTCTACCTCGCCGTCGACACGCGTAACTTGGGCTACTACGCCCAGCGGCCGAACCCGCCCGAGAAAGACGGCGAGGTCTCGAACCTCGACGTGATCGTGGCGCTTCTCGAGCACGGCGTGAACGCCGACCTGCCGTATACGAAAGGCATTCCCGAGCGCACCGTGGCCGGCGAGATTGCCGTGCCCCCGGGCGCCACCCCGCTCGACCGCGCCGCGGCCGCGAACGATCTCCCCGTGGTGGAAACACTGCTCGCGCACGGCGCGAGCGCCACGGTCAGCACCGAGGACGGCACTACACCCCTCATGCTGCTCGCGGGCTATTCGCGCCAACGCTTCGGTGCCGCGCCCGTGACGAACGACCCGCTGAGGCTGGCGTTGATCCGGACTCTGCTCGAAAAAGGCGCCGACGTGCACGCCGTGCACAGGGACTCGACGAACAACGCCCTGTACTTCGCGACCCAGCGCGGGACACCCGAGATCGTCGCCCTGCTCAAAGAGTTCGGAGCACGTGAAGCGACGCAGGGTTACTAGAGCCGCCACGCTCCTCTGTCTGCTCGGGCTCACGGCACACGCGGCGGCGCAGCCCGATCTCGACGGCGATTGGCGCTCGATTCGCCACGAAGATCTGCCCGATCGGGGTCCCGGCGTGGGCCTCGGCGACTACACGGGCATTCCGTTGACCGATGCCGCACGGCAGTTCGCCGAGAGCTGGGACGCGGCACGGCTCAGCATGCCGCAGCAGCAATGCCGCGTGCACGTGTCGCCCTACAGCTACCGCGGCCCGCTGAATCTGCGGATCTCCTCTGAGCGCGATGCGCGCACCCAGGAAGTCATCGCGTACCAGCACTACATCAGCACGTACGAGCAGACGCGCACGATCTGGATGGACGGCCGGCGGCATCCGCCGCCGTACGCGCCGCACACGTGGATGGGTTTTTCCACGGGCCGCTGGGAAGGCGACCGGCTCGTCGTCGAGACGACGCACCTCAAGCCCGGCTGGCACCGGCGCAACGGCGTGCCGATGAGCGACCAGGCGACGATGACCGAGTACCTCGTGCCGCACGAGAGCACCTTCACGCACATCGCCGTGATTCGCGATCCCGTGTATCTCACCGAGCCGTGGGTCAAGACGCAGCACTTTGAGATCATGCGGCGTGCATTGCCGGCGAACGCCTGGCTCTGGCCTTGCACGGTGGTCGAGGAAGTGGACCGCGACCCGAACGACGTGCCGCACTACCTGCCGGGCAAGAACCGGTACATGGCCGACTATCGCACCGAGGTCCATCTCGACGTGCCCGGCGCCGGCGGGGGCGCCGCGACACTGTTACCGGAGTTCGCGCCGACCGTGGCAGCCACGCCAGCCACAGCGGCGAACCGGCCGGACGCTTCAGCCGTGCCGCGCCGCGGCGTCGAGCAGGCACCGCCGCTCCTCAAGGCCAAGCCGACCGACCCGATCGAGATCTGGCCGATCCGCGACAACGTCTACCTGCTGGTCGGCGCGGGCGCGAACAGCACGGTGCACATCGGCGACGACGGTGTGGTCGTCGTCGACACGAAGCTCGAGGGCGCGAGCGCCCAGCTGCTTGCCGCCATCCGCTCACTGACGACGAAGCCGATCCGCTTCGTCATCGACACGCACGTCCATGCCGACGCAGTCGGCGGCAACGAGACCGTGGCGGCCGCGGGCGCCACGCGCACGGGCGGCGTCGTCGTGAGAACGATCGGTGCAGGCTTCACGGAAGCCGCCGCGATCGTCGCGCACGAGAACGTGCTGACGCGCATCTCGACACCGGGTCCCGACGAGCGGCCGCAGCACGCCTGGCCGTCCGATACGTTCTACGGCGTGCGACGCGAGTTCGCGGTCAACAGCGACGGTGTCGAGCTACGGCACTTTCCGAACGCGCACACGGACGGCGACACGATCGTGTATTTCCACCGCGCCGACGTGATCGCCGCGGGCGACCTCTTCAGCACCGAGAGCTACCCTGTCATCGATCTCGCACGCGGGGGCTCGCTGCAGGGCCTGCTCGCGGCGCTCGACACGATCATCGAGCTCGCGATTCCCGACGTCGATCACGAGGGCGGCACGATGATCGTGCCCGGCCACGGCTATCTCGCC
>Ga0208454_1000868_pt1 | contig 14267 bp, 15 predicted proteins | sample EasRivMeERMZT100_FD_187530 | JGI IMG/M metagenome (GOLD analysis project Ga0208454, IMG submission 187530) | Soil microbial communities from meander-bound floodplain in the East River, Colorado, USA - East River MetaG ERMZT100 (SPAdes) (version 2) | ecosystem: Environmental > Terrestrial > Soil...
TCTCGCTGGTGACTCGCGCGGACTCGGGGTGTAGCTCAGCCTGGTAGAGCACTGCGTTCGGGACGCAGGGGTCGCAGGTTCAAATCCTGTCACCCCGACCAATCGAGTACTTTGCGGTGTTTTCTCAGCGTGCGGTGGACGACGGGTCGCGTCTAGCCGTTCGCGGCTCACGCATGCCGGATCAACCCGATCGACCACACGGCCAGCATGCTCGCGGTCAACGGCAGCAGCGCTGCGGCCAGCACGAGCGCGGCGAGCGCCGGTGCGAGTCCCTCCAGGGTGAACCCGAAGTCGCGAAGGACGAGACAACCGACCGTGGTGAACGCGGCCCAGCCAGCGAGCGCGATGCCCGCGTGGCGCGGCAGCACGATACCTTCCGCGATCGCGCGCACCATGACGAACGCCGTACCGGCCGGTATTGCCGCGGCTAACGCCCAAAGATGTGCGCCGACTGCGGCGCCGCTCCACCGGTCCGTTGCGACCGCGAACAGCATGAAGATGGCGTAGAGGCCGAGGCCGAGCGCGCCGACCCAAAGGCGCTTGCCGTAGACGGCCGCGAACGCGCGAATCGCCGCGAGCAATGCAACGACGGTCGACAATGCCACGACTACGCCGGCCGCGACACCCAGGAGACGCAGGATCGGCGTTGCACTCAGGGGAGCGGCGATCATGTCCGGCAGCGATGCAATCACGGTGTCCGCACCGGCAAGCCGCAGCGAGAACCAAAAGCTCACGGCAATGAAGGTCCACGCGCCCAAGATGGCGCCCGCCGCAACGGCGATCTGCACCGCGGCGAGCCGCGCCGTTGCGATTGGGCGCGTCGCCTCGAACGCGTTCATCAACGCGCGCAGCGACGCTTCGCGATTCCAGAACGACGTGCTGATGGCCGCGAAGAAAGGGAACACCGGCACGGTCACCACGCATACCACTACGTAGATGCCGACGAAGTTCACTGCGTTGCCGAGCGTGACCAACAGCGGAACACAAAGCGCGAGTAGCAGCCCGATCGCGAGCACCGGCAGTGCGCGCGCTTTCGTTTCGATCCACAGCTCCGCGGCGAGCGGCGACGACGTGGGGCACGGCCACCGGACGATCGCCATTGTCACGTTGCGAAAGTGGTCGACCATGCCTTTCGTGCCGGCATCCGGTCGCTGCGCCACTGCGGGTTGCGACGGGCGTGGCGCTGGTCGTTCACCGCCGTCGCCATGTCGTTGCCGCTCGACGCCGTCGACCGTCAGGAGGTACAGGACCCCGACGAGCAGCGCGATCAGCGCGTAGTCCGTGGCTGAAAGGGTCACCATTTCCGGCACGACCGGCGGCGGGAAAGCGCCGGCCGCGGCGTTCCAGGGATCAAGCCAACGCAATGCGGCCGGCACGCCGAAGAGTAACGTCGCGATCGTCGTCAGCGTACGTAGCTTCGGGTTGCGCGTGAACCAGACCGAGGAACGCCGTCGCACCAACGGCCAGCAGCACCGCGATCGGCGCCACGGGGAAAGCCACGCCGTAGGCTGCGCGCAACGCCGCGGCCGGGATCACGTAGACCGCTGCGCAGGCGGCGGCGCGGTAAAGCATCGGGATTGCGACGAACAACGACGTGCGCACGGGCCTACCAAACGCGAGCCCGTCCGGAAACCCGGGCTTAGCGCGTCCTGTGACCAGGCAAATGGACGCCAGCGCCATGATCGCGACGCTCAGAAGTACCCAGAGCGCGATAAACGCGACGCGATCGAAGCCGTCCGACGCGCCGGCGAGCAGCGCCCAGCCGCCGAAGCTCGCGAGCGCGCCGAAGAAAGCCAGTTGGCGCCACGTGATCCGCCACGACTCCCACAGCATCGCGGTCACGGGCGACCAGAGGCTCACGCGGCCTCCGAGCGCTGCGTTGCGCGCCCGACGCGGGCCACGAAGATCTCCTCGAGCGTCGCGCTGCGCGATTCCGCTAGCTCGCCGCCGAGCGGCGCCACGGCGCTTCGCAGCTCCTCGACCGACGTCTTGTGCACGACACTCCAGGTGCGTCCGCTGCCGGTTGCGGTGAGCGTCCCGTCGATCTTCGGCAATCGCTCGAGCCGCTGGGCGAACGTGAGTCCGGTCACGGAGTGCGTCCCGCGTATGTCCTCCACCGAGCCGTTCAGCACGACCTTGCCGTCGTGAATCATCGTCACGTGGTCCGACATCCGTTCGACCTCATCGAGCAGATGCGAGGAAAAGATCACCGTACGCCCGTCGTCGGCGACAGTGCGCACGATTGCGTCGAGAATGTCCTGCCGGACGACCGCGTCCAAGCCGCTCGACGGCTCGTCGAGCAGCAAGACCTCCGGCCGATGCGCGACGGCCACGACGAGGCCGGTCTGCGCGCGCATGCCCTGCGACAAGCCCGCGACCTTCCGCTTGCCGTCGAGACCGAACGTATCGAGCAGCTCACGCGCGTAAGCCATATCCCAGGTCGGATAGTAGGCTTGCGTGTAGCGCAGCAGTTCGTCGATGCGCATCCATTCGGGCAGCTCGCGGTATTCCGAGAGATAGCCCACGCGCCGCAGCACCCCGACGGGGTCGCGCACCGGGTCGAGCCCGAACACGCGCACCGAGCCGCGCGTCGGACGCAGCAATCCGAGCAGATGCTTGATCAGCGTGGTTTTCCCCGCGCCGTTCACGCCGACGAGACCGTGCACGCGACCCTCCGTCGCGCGAAAATCCACGGCATCGAGCGCGATGGTCGCCCCGAACTGCCGCGACAACCCCTGGACTTCGACGATGTTGGTCATGTGCTCAGCCCTCACTACTCGCCTTGTCGACTGCGGTCTTGCTCGCCATCAGCGCTTGCCGGCGGCGGATCGCCTTGACCAGCTCATCTAGCGAGAAGTCCAAGTGATGCGCTTCCGATAGCAGCGCGTCGATGCGCTCCTCGATGATGCGTTTGCGCTCGCGGTCGGCGAGCCGCGGCGGCCCGCCGTCCGCTACGAAAGTTCCTGCGCCGTGCCGTTTGCGCACGATGCCGGCTGCTTCGAGCTCGCCGTAGGCCTTCACGATCGTGTTCGGCGTGACCTTGAGCTGCAGCGCGAGTGTGCGAATCGGCGGCAGGTCCTCGCCGACCTCGAGCAGGCCCGACGCGACCCTGTAGCGAATCTGATTCACGATCTGGCGATACAGCGGAACGCCGTCCGCGAGGTTGATTTTGATATCCACGGGCGCGCCCGATTGTTCAAGTGTACCCGTATAGTGATACACTTGAGGCGCAACGTCAACGACCAATTCGCAGGCGCGAGAGCGGACCGCGGCGTATGGTTCAGTGAGCGCCGTCCCGGCCGAGGCTACTTCAGGCGAACACGCTGGGGTATGGTAGGAACGGCACAAATCGCCTAACCCGAACGAGCTTAATCAACAGCTTACAACGTCTTCCTGATCTTCATAAGGAAGCGCTGGCCCGCCCTCCGCGGCAAACGCCGCTCGCACCTTCACCGGAGCCAGTGCTGCGCGAGCGGCCACACTCGGCTCTCCGTGTCGGGAACCCGATCGCTTCACGGCGTTCCTGCCAGCACGAACTTCTGCGCACGCCGGTTGTTGACGATCTCCGCGGTGTAGAGATTCCCCTTCGAGTCGACCGCCATGTGATGCACGATGTCGAACTCGCCGGCGTTCGCGCCCCTCATGCCCACGACGCCAATCTGCGTCATCGTCTGCCGATCGAAAATCACGACGCGCATCGGCCCGGAGTCGACGACGTAGAGGAGCTGCTGGTTCCGGTCCGGCGAGAACGCGAAACCCGCCGGGACCGGTACGACGGTGCTGCCTTCGTTTGTCACGCGCACCTGCTGCAGAAACTTCCCCTCGCGCGTGAACATCTGGATACGGTTGTTGATCCGGTCCGCGAGGTAAACGACGCCATCGTGCGACACCTTGATCGCGTGCGGTAAGCCGAACTCCGGCGGGCCGTCGGGCGTCGTCTGCGGTTGCGGCGTCGGGGCGTTCGGCGCGAACGTCGCCGGCGGCGGGTTGCCGAACGCGCCCCACATCCGCTTGAACTTCCCGGTCTCCGAGTCGAAGACGACGACGCGCTTGTTGCCGTAGCCGTCGGCGGCGTAGAGCTCCTGCGCCTGCGTGTCGACGAAGACGTCAGTGGCCTGATGGACGTTTTCCGTATCGAGATTGCCCGTGCTCTGCCCGCTCCGGCCGATCTGCAAGACCCGCTCGCCGGTCATCGTGAACTTCATGATCATGTCGTCGCTCACGCCCGGCGTGGTCGCACGCGGCCAGCCGGCGCGCCCGCCGATCCACACGAAGTCGTTCGCGTCGACGAAGATGCCGTGCTCGCGTCCGAGCCACTCGGCGCCATTGCCCGGTCCGCCCCAACTGGTCAGCAGTTTCCCGTCAGAATCGAACTTAAGCACCGGCGGCGCCGCGTTCACGCGCTTGTCCTCGGGAACGGACTGGGGCACGTGCAGCACCCAGATGTCGTCGTTCCGGTCGACCGAGATCGACGTCACCTCGCCGAGCACCCAGTTGTTGGGGATCGTCGGCCACGTGGGATCCACCTTGAACTCGGGCGGGAGAAGATCGGATTGGGCGCGGGCTCTATCACCCAGGCCCACGGTGAGGGCCAGCATCGCCGCCACGCACGCGGACGGCCACCATCGAAGCATCGTTTTCATGGGTCGAAATGATACGACGGCTTCGCCAGCATCGTAGGTGGTATTCCGGGAGTTCTCTGATAAGGTACGGCGCGCCATCACGGCATGCCGCCAACGCGGAACCGATCAGCGCGCTGCGCGTCGAGTAGCTCGCTCGAATCTCGCGGAGGTTCGAGTCCTACGCGGGTCAAGCGCCAAACTTTGTCTGGCTCAGCCCGATCTTCGCGCGGAGCACTCTGATGGCGATTGCGTCGATCTCAAATGAGGCTCTGTTCGTCCGGAAGCGATGATCACTATCGCCCGCTACGGAAGAACGACGTGGCGCCCCCTTATCGAAGCGCCGCGAGTCGCCTGCCGCGAGGCCTTGCTCTACGCTACCATCCGCAGGGTCCGACACGTTCGGAGGCAGTGCATGGAACGGCGAACGCGCCTGATCATCGCCGTGGTGACATTCATCGCGCTGAGCGCCGCGGCGTTCGCCCAGCGGGGGTTTCGCCGCGGGTTCGCGCCTACACCTGACCAGCCGCTCGTTGGCGAGCCGAAGGAGTGGACGTTTGCGCGGCTCGCGTACGACGGCAATGGCTTTCGCGGAAACAGCAGCTACGCGACCGATTATCCGGGCGCCGAGTATCATTTCTCGCAAGCGGTCGAGCGGTTGACGCGCATCGACGTCCACCCGGACGGCCACGTGATCAGCCCGAATTCCGACGACCTGTTCGACTACCCCTGGCTGTACGCGGTGGAAGTCGGATCCTGGTCGTTCAGCGATTCCCAGGCGGCGCGAATGCGCGAGTATCTGCTGCGCGGCGGCTTCCTCATGGTCGACGACTTTCACGGCGAGTACGAGTGGCAAGCCTTCCTGGAAGGCATGCGGGCGATTTTCCCCGATCGGCTGATCGAGGATGTCCCGGCCGACGACGTCGTTTACGCCGTACCGTATGACATTGGCGAGCGCATCCAGGTGCCCGGACCGGGCTACATGGGATCAGGACTGCTTTATGAACGCTACGATGGAGTGACACCGCATTGGCGCGGCATTCGGGACGGCGACGGGCGATGGATGGTGCTGATCTCGCACAACATCGACTACGGCGAAGGCTGGGAACAGGCTGACAACCCGGCGTATCCGCAGCCCTTCACGCGCCAAGCCTACGAAGTCGCAGTTAATTACTTGATCTACGGCATGACTCACTGAGGGATCCGGTGCGAGACACGGTCGCCAAGGTCTCCCCTTCCGTGCTCGCCTCGCTGCTTCAGAGGCATCCCCAGTTCCGCGAGACGGGCTACATGATGCCCAACGAGCCGGATTCGGTGTTTTAGTTGCCGGCGGTGACCGGAGGCGGCTGGACGTACCCGTCCTTCAACTTCTTGCGATACTCGGGATACATCGTCTCGGGACCCCCGAGCACCGCTTCGAGCGGGATGTTGTATTTCTCAGTGACCTCGTTCATCGCCGGGTGCTTCCCGGGCAGATAGTGCGGCGCGAGCGTGGGGTCCTCGTGCAGCCGCGGCAATTCCTCGATCGGCTCGCACGCGGTCAGCGGGAAGCCGTTGGGATTCGTCGTCAAGCGGAAGACCTCGGTCAGCACATACGGCGCCGCGAGATACACGGGGTCTTCGAGGATGCCGGTGACGGTCAGTATGTCGTCGTGCCGATTGAAGCGCATGGTCAGCGTGGCCCGGTCGCTGCTGAACCCACGATGGCGCTTGATGTCGCCAAGCTTGAAATGCGTGGTGACGGTGGTCAGCGTGTCACCCTCCCACGTTCCCGTCGTGAACCCGCCGTGCGGATGCGGCGCGTACTTCGACGGGTGCGGGCGTCCGTCCATCCAGATCATCGTTTCGTCGCGATCGCCCCATCCGGCGATCTTCCACGCGAGCAGCTTCTGCGTGACCGGCTCTTGCACGATCGAGATCTGCAAAGGGAACGGCCCGCTGATCGCGTAGAACGGCGGATACATCTGACACTGCCGCTCGGTTGCCGAGAGCGCCGCGATGTCGTAGCTCAACGCCTTCGCGCGGCCGTCCGCGTTCAGCGGCATGCCAAGGAGATCGACCGGCTCGACCGCCTCAACGTTGTCCGACTGCCCGCTGCGAGCCCACGTGCCCGTGAGGTCGACCTGAGCGAACGCGGGAACCGCGGGAAGAAACATGACTGAGATGAGCGCACCGATTCTCATGTGACTACCAATGAGCCGAGCACGGAGTCGAGTCCCACTTCGCGCCGTTCGGTTCTTTCTTGAACACCGGCGCGACGAGCCTCGGGGTGCGAAGGTACTGCGGATCGTCGACCTGCGTCGTGATCGTCAGATACTCCTCGCCGTTCGGGCGCTTGTAGACGTCCCAGTGCTCGGTCAGCACGGCGTTCTCGCTGTAGGGGACGCCGTTCTTGCGGAGATATCCCGCACGCAGGTTCGTCGTCACGACGCGCAGCGATCCGCCGGTCGGGACGACGGCCGGCGCGTCGGCGGTTCGCTCGGCCGGCCGCAAGAGCAGCGGCACGTTGGGACGCGGCGTCTGCCATTGCGCGACCGAGACGCCCTGCCACGTCCGCGGTGTGTCGGCGGGCGTCGTGGCGTCGCCGAAGGGCAGGAGCCGTGTCTGCATGCCCGCATCCGTCTCGACCTTCAGCGTTCGGTCGTCTTGCCACGTGATGTGCAGCCGTCCCGGGACACTCATTAAAGCCGGCGCGCCGTAAGATCGGCACTGCTCGCCGGCGGCTTCGTCCTTCGCCGGATCCCACGCGTCCGCAATCGCTCGCGCCTCGGGTGTGAGCGGCAGACGCGGGTAATCGCCTTTGGCGGGCGTCACCATGCGCCAGCGCCAGTCCTGCGTGACGATCGACACCCAGTATCCGGTGAGGTCGATCGGCGCCGCCGCTCGTGGGACGGGCGGCGGCGGCGGCGCCGCCGCGCCGGCGCGCTGCGCGTCCACACGTGCGAAGAGACCCAGCGCGATCGCGCCGGCGGCGACGACGATCGTGGTCCTCGCGCGACTCATGGCTCGTTCTTCTTCGCTGCGAGCTCGTTGTAGACGGTTGCGACGAACATCTCCGTCGTCCATGGACCGGAATCCGTCCCGTATTGGCTGCGGTAGCCCAGCGTCGGATTGGCGGCTTGGACTTGTGCAAGCGTCAGGCCCTGATCGATCAGATCCTGCACGCGGTCGCGGACGATGGTTATCGCGTCGCGGTATTCGAGCAGATCGAGTTTGTCGTACACGTGGCCGTGGCCCGGCACGAGGAACGTGCGATCGGGGTACCAAAGTAGCGGCACGTTGTGGATGCTGAGATCCATCAAGCGATTCAGCGCGTCGAGCTCGCCCTGCAGCGTACCGCCACGCTCGACGTCGATGAACGGAAAGCGTGTCGTGTCGATGATGTCGCCTGTCGCGATCACGTCGCCGCGGCGGAAGAACACGATGACGTCGCCGTCGGTGTGCGCAGCCGGCTGGTGGATGATCTGAATGCCTTCGCCGTTCAGGTACATCGAATACATGCGATAGAAGAAAGTCTTGGTCGGCCAAAACACCGACGGGACCGGCGGCGGCTCGGCCGCCGACATCCGCGTGAGCACGTTCTCGTGCGCGAGCACGCTCGCGTAGCCGAAGTTCGCGAGCACGTCGTCGCCCAACCCCGCCCCGGCCGCAACGGCGCCCGGCAGGATGCTCAAGCCCGCCTTCGAGAGCACCTCGTTACCGCCGACGTGGTCGGCGTCCATGCTCGTGTTGATGACGTAGCGAATCGGCAAAGGCGTCAGCCGGCGAATTGCGGCCAGCACTTCGTCGGCCATTGCCGTGGAGCCGGAGTCGACGAGGATGACGCCCTCCGGTCCGATCTGCACGACGATGTTGCCGCCCGCGCCGCCGACGACGTAGATGTTCGGCCGCAGCTGCACGACTTCGACGTCGCTCGCCGATGCGCCTTGAGCGGACGCGCTATCGGTCCACGCGCCGAACGCGAGGAAGATGGCGATCGAGAGCAGCGAGCATGCGGGCGCCAGACGCTCTTTTCCAACCAGTCGTTTCATTGATGGCCCGATTACCGTCGGACCATTCTGGTTACCGGGTCTCGTCGGCGTCAAGCAAACGATGTCGCCCCCGTCTCAACGGGCTCAGCGCGGGCGGATGCCTACGGATAGTCGTTTCAAACGCGTCCTTGAGTCAGCTTTGGGGGCGTAGTGGCCGCTTGCAGACCCGCGAAACAGTAGAAGTCCTGCGTTGCTGAAGACTCGACCTGGCTTGAGCCGCCTACTTTGAGTCGGACGCGTTGAGTAATCGACCTGGCGTTTGTTTGCGCCCGACAATGATCAGCCGACCGGTGGCGCAGACCCGAGACCCATGCGCGCAACGACCGCCGCGAACCGCACTTCGCCGCGCAGCGCGACGAAGAAGGGATCGTTGCCGATGCCGCACACGTCGCTCAGGCGCAGGTCCCCGGCCTCTTCGAGCAGCGTGAGCGCGCGGCCGCTATCGCCCAGCGCCAGGTAGATCCGCGCAAGCATCACGTCGAGCTGCTCGGCGCCCGCGTGCGCCTCGAGCTCGCGAAGGAGCACGCGAGCCTCGTCGTGGCGCCCCGCGAGCGCGTAGGTCGCGGCGAGATAGCTGGCAGCCTGCGGCCCGCGCTGCTGGAGCAGCAGCGCGCTCTCGAACTCCGCGATCGCCGCTTCGAGCTCGCCCGCGCCGACGTCAGCAATGCCGAGCAGCTGGCGAACCTGCCCGGGCTCGGCGCCGGCGTCGCGCGCCTGGTTCGCCGCGCGAGTCGCCTCCGTGTAGCGGCCCGCGTCGATCAGTCGTTTCGCGACCTCCTGCTTCATCCGGCCATCTTCCGGGAACGCGGCCGCAAGATCGCTCACGAGCGCGATCGCCTCGTCGTGGCGGCCGAGCAGCGACAGCACATAGGCGTCGCTCCACACGGTACCGGTCTCGTGCGGCGCCGCGGCAACCGCCCGCTCGATCTCCGCGAGCCCCGACTGCCAATCCCAGTCGTACACCGCGCGCAGATAGCCGAGCAGAGCTCGAGACGTCGCGAGGCTCGGATCCAGCTCCAGTGCGCGGAGCGCGGCGGCGCGCGCGTGCGGGAACGCTCGCGACGGCGTTGTCCAGCCGAGCTCCCCGCCGGCTTCAATCCAAGCGAACGCCAGCCAATCCCACGCGTCGGCGAAGCCGCCGTCGGTGTCCACAGCAATCTCGAATTGCTCGATCGCGACTTGGACGTCGCCGGGTTGGCGCCGGCGGTAGTGATACTTGCCGAGCAAGAACGCTTCGTAGGCGGACAGGCTCGCGGTCGGCAACGCCACAACGTGCCGCCCCTCCCCGACCGACAGCGAGCGCGCAAGCCCCTCCGTCACGCGGTCGGCGATCTCGGTCTGGATGTCGAACAAGTTCTCGACCGTGAGCGGGCGGTCGAACGCCTGCTCCCACACCTTGGCGTTGCTGGCAGCGTCGACGAGCCGCGCGGTGACGTGCACGCGCTGTTCGTCGTAGAACACGGTTCCTTCCATCAGCACGTCGACTCCTGTGCGACGGGCGATCTCGCTCGGCGGCACGCTCGCGTCGCGATACGCATCGACGGCCGCGCGCGGCGCGACGCGCACGCCCGGGATGGCGGCCAATCGACCCATGATCGCCTCTTGCACGCCGTCGGCGAAGTACTGCCGGTCGGACGCCGGGCTCAGGTCTTGGAATGGCAGCACCGCGACGGCGGCCGGGCGCGCGGCGGGCGGCCCCGCGGCCGTCGGCGGACGCAGCACGAGCGCGACGACCAACGCGGCAAGGCCGGCCACCGCAAGACCGAGCGCAACCGGCCGCCATGTCCGCCGCGCGTAGCCCGCGTACGGCCGTGGCGGCGAACCGCCGGATGACGCCGTGGCCGGATCGCCGGACGGCGCGACGGCCACCGACGTCACGAGCTTGCCGGCCGGCTCGTCGATCGCCGCTGCCAGGATCTCCACCGCCGTGGCGGAGGCCGGCGGCAGCGACGCCGGTGTTCGCGCCGCCGGAGCGGGCGCCGGGCCGACTGAGGAGACCAGTCGGTAGCCGCGCTTCGGAATGGTCGCGATGTAGGACGGATCGGCGCGGGCGTCGCCGAGAATTTTTCTGAGCTCGGCGATCGCACGCGTCAGCGGCTCGTCGGAAACCGCGCTGCGCTCACCCCAGACTTCGCGTAGCAAGTCGTCGCGGCTCGCGACGTGGCCCGCGCGCCGCGCGAGCGCCAGGAGCAAATCCATGAGCTTCGGGGTCAGCCGACGCTGCCCCGCGGCGCCGGTCAAGGTCCCAGTCGCGGGGTCGACGGTCCACTCCCCGAGCACGAACGATTCACCAACGTTCATGACGGACGCCTCTCCTACCTAATCGCACGGTTCACGGCGACGCCTCGAAGGGTGCCGATGGTACCGAGAATTAATGGCGATTTCTTGGCGGAAGAAAGGACCAAATCCGCAGGACCTTCCCGACCGGCTCCGCAGAATACCGCCCTCTGCGCCGCATGCCGCCTCGAGGGCGGCCACGACGGCGCCTGATGGTACCCCGGCGGGCCTTGAAGCCGGGGATTTTGCGGACTCGTGCGCGTACTTCAGGGCTCGCCGAGCCCTCATCGACGAATGGGAAACGAACGTGCACACGAATCCACCGGGACTCCTCGAACGCGGCACGGCGGACGCCGCAGCGGCCCCGACCACGCGCGACGAAACGCCGCGCAGCGAGCGCGCGAAGTTTTCGGATAACGAGTCCGACCTCGCGCTGCTCGCGAAGATCACTCACGGCGACCGTGACGCGCTGCGCGAGATATACAACGTCTACTACCACCCGCTGCGGCGCTTCATCTATCGAATCACGGGTCAGCTGGATCTCGCCGACGAAGGCATCAACGATGTGATGCTCGTCGTGTGGAGCAACGCGAGTCGGTTCGCGCAGCGCTCGTTGGTCTCGACCTGGATCATGGGCATCGCCTACCGCAAGACGCTGAAGCACCTCGCGAGCAGGCGGCGCTGGACGGACCGTTTTGCGCCGATCGATTTCGACGCTTGGATGGAACATTCGGGCCCAGCCGTTGAACCCAGCGACCAGGGCGACCTGCGCGACTTGCTCGACCAAGGACTGAAGCACCTGTCCCCCGAGCAGCGTGCTGTCCTGGAACTCACGTACTTCTACGGTTGCTCGTACGAGGAAATTGCCGTGGTCGCAGGCTGCCCCGTGAACACCGTCAAGACTCGCATGTTCCACGCGCGCGCGAAGCTGCGAAAGATACTGCCGCAGATCGGCAAGGATCCGAAACGTGCGGTTGCCGGGGTTTCGGTTTCTGGACCAGCTGCGGACATACAGTAGTCGGCGGCCGCGACTACTGGATGGACGGCGCACTTCGGGAAGCCCCACCATCACAGGCATGGCGGAACCCGGACTGCACACCGTCGCCGACCTCGCCGACCGTCACGTGATCTACGCACACTGCGAGCCGTGTGAGCGGTCGGTTCGACTCGACTCGCGCCGGCTGGTCGCGCTCTACGGTGCCGGGCTCACGATCCCGGAGCTGCGAAACAGGCTGACGTGCGCACACTGCGGGAAACGCAGGCAGGAGATCCGGATTGTGTTCACACTGCCGGAGCGCTGACCACGCTCGACACAATGAGGGCGGCTCGCAACCGTTTGCGAGTGTGACATCACTCGCGACTGGCGTACCATCGGTTCGGAAAGCTGGAGTATTTGCTCATGTCGAGTCTCAAAGTCCTCTGCGTCTGCGCGGCTCTTGGCATCGCGGTTGCCGCGTCCGGACAAGAACGACCAGACCGTATCTACAAGCTTGCCGTGGTCGCGCTCACGGAAGATCCGGCGCTCAGGGCGGATTCCGAGCGCCAGTTCGTCGCCAAAGCGCGTGAGCACAATTACGATGCGGTCACGAGCTACGACCTCATGCCGACGATCACCGACGTCGACAATAAAGACTTCGTCAACACGATGTTGGCAAACAAGATAGACCTCGTGTTGTTGCTTCGGCCGGCCGCGATCGGGCCCGGCGCGTCGCTGGACTCCGTGCGCAAGGAAGTCAGCGCAAAAACTCTCACCGACATGCACGATTTCGCAAAGAAGGTGAGCGATTCGGACGGTAACGATTTGATCGCGGTGATCCACATGGCCGTCTATTTGTTCTATGGCCGCGAACCCGAAGTCATTTCGTCGGGTGCGGTGTGGCTCGACGAGCCTGTTCAGGATCGAGCGGAAGCTATGGTGCGGCTACAAGACTTGATGCTCGCGAACCTCGATGCCGCGCGACCGGGCATCCGTCGTTTTTACAGGCTGCCGCCGCAGCCGGGGGTCCGCGTGTCCCAGTAAGGAGGGCCACGGAAAGGCGGAGGAGCTCGGCTCTACTCCCAGCCTCCCGACCGAATCTCCACGGGCAGGATCTTCATGAATGCTTCGACGGCGTGGATCTTGCCGTCGTAGACCTTGAAGCTCTCCCAAACCGTGAGCTGTTCTCCACCCTCCTGCCGCACGCCCCAAGCCATGCGCAGCCAGACAATCCCGAGGCGCTCGTCCACGCCGATCACGCGCGTCGAAACGTCACCCAAGCGCTCGAAAATAGCGAGCGACTGTGTGGAGATGTTTTCGCAGCCGGGGGCGAACTTGCAGGTCGGCCCGGCCATCACCTGGCCGTTCTCGTAGCGGTAAGCGTCCAGCGCGAACGGTGCGTTCACGGCGGCGAAGGTCTTCGCGCCATTGAGGCCCGTTGGATAATGCATCGCCGCCTTGATCGCGTCCTCGCGCGAGGCGAGCTGCTCCGGTGGCGGCGCGTAGTTCATCTCCTCGCTCGGCGCGCTCAGGCCGTCGATGTTGAAGATGAGCCCGTCGCTGCGGCTTCGCGTCGCGACGGTCTCGATCTCCGTGATCTTGCCGTGCACCACCTTGAGGCGCACGACCAGCATCACCGGCGCTCCCACCTCTTCCACGACGACGTCCGCACCGGCCATCCCGGCGCGCTCGTCTAGGATGTCCTGGCGGTAGCCGCGCAGCCGTGTGACCGTGTTCAGAAGGCCGAGCCTCGCGAGCGGCTTCTCGATGCCGTCCTCCGTCACGCGCACGGCTTCGGCAACGGGCACCTTGCTCGCATCGTGCTCGAGCAGCGCATAGAGGAACGTGGTCATCGTGCTGCGCAGACACTCGCGGTCGCAGGTACTGGAGGCAGCCGATGCGGACTGATCGGACGTCGCGGCCATACCCGCTAGCACGCCAAGGATCAACAAGGTTGTCTTCTTCATCTTCTCCCCCTTTCGTGATCAGTCGAAGGCGAAGTGCACGCTCGCGCCGATCTCGCGCGGATTGCCGATCGTGCCAAAGTCGTAGCCGAAGAAACCTGCGAAGTCGACGCCGCCGTTGACGTACCACTCGTTGGTCAGGTTCGTGCCGAACAACGCGACCTGCCATGCTCGACTCGTGGGTTGAAACACGATCCGCGCGTTCAACAAGCCATAGGCGGGCTCTGGCTTGTTGCTGCCGTCGGGATTCTTCGGCTGATCTTGATTCGCCGAGGAGCGTTGATACTCGTCCATCCACCCGTAGTCGCCGGCGAATAGCAGCTCCGCACCGGTTGCCAGCGGCCAGCGGTAGCGCACGCCGAACGCATAGCTGGTCTCCGGTGCGTACGCAAACGGCGTG
>Ga0208454_1000872_pt1 | contig 14222 bp, 11 predicted proteins | sample EasRivMeERMZT100_FD_187530 | JGI IMG/M metagenome (GOLD analysis project Ga0208454, IMG submission 187530) | Soil microbial communities from meander-bound floodplain in the East River, Colorado, USA - East River MetaG ERMZT100 (SPAdes) (version 2) | ecosystem: Environmental > Terrestrial > Soil...
GCGGCGACGCAGTTACCTTCGGCTACGGAGCTGTGGCATACTCCGACACGGACTTTCACCGTGCTGATGTGGCGCCCTCACGGGCGCACGATTCCGGCTTGCGCCGGAATGACGGCCTAGCTCTTCTCGTCAGAATGGTCGCACATCGCCAATCCACGAAGCGCAGATTGGTTTTGTCCGTCTCGTCACACCGGCGCAGGCCGGTGTCCAGTTTTGGTTTTGTGACTCCTGCGGGAACCACTCCCTCCGTCCCTAGAATCCGGCCGCAGTCTATCCTGAGAGCAGCCGAAGGACCGGAATGACGATCTAGGACCCGTTCCGTTTCGACAACTTCTTGTTGAGATCGTCGATAAACCCCGCGTCGTCCAACTCTTTCACCCAGTGCAAATCCCACAGCGACAGCGGGTTCAGTCCTGCCGCTTGCGGAAATTCAATCGTCGCGATTTCATACGTGTTGGCGATCGCTTGGGGCGCCGGGTAGGGACGAATCTTCAAGCCGCCGACAACCGCGTCGAAGCGGCGTCGCAGTTCGGCTTGGTCTGACACTTCCATTGCTGTTTGCAATTCCGCCGCAAGCGCGGCAAATGCTTCATCCGGCCGCAAGCTGAGCCAGATCAGCGCGTGCAGCACCGACTTCACATAGACGGGCATCGTTGCGGGATTCTTCCGGGTAAACTCCGCCAAACATGCCTGCGCGAAATGGTCTACGATAGGGATGTCCGGAACCGGCAGAACTTTTAATCCGGCGTTAAGCGCATCGGGCAAATAGAGCGGCGACATGAACGCGGCGATACATTCGCCACTGACGACTTTCTTCCATTGCCCCCAGCGGCCGACATCTTTATCTTGCACGATCAGGGTCTCGACAGCGCGCTCTAAACCGAGCATGCGCAGCCAGAGCGTCACCGCGTGCGGCTGGCCGTGCGAGCGCACTGCCATTTTCTTGCCGCGGAACTCCTCCACGCGCTCAATTTTTTGTGGCACGACCAGATCGAGGCCGCCGCCTTTGCTCGGGGCGCAGAAGAAAGAGACTTTCTTTCCCTTCTTCGCTTCGTCATAGAGATATTCCAGATGCTCGATGATTATGTCTGCCGCGCCGCTAAACAGCGCGGCTTCGTATGCCGCACCGTCTTTGATGCGCAGGATTCGGACGGCGAGATCATAATGCCGCTTGGCCAGCTCGCGAATGGCGAAGATCACCGGCGTCCGGTCGTCGTCACGGTAGGCTAGAGTTAAGCTGTGCATGTCGGATGATCTTCCCGCTAAGGCGCTAAGTGACGGGCAGTGCCCGTCATCCCGAGCCGATGCGAGGGCTCTGAAAAAGATTTCTCCCTTTGGTCAAAATGACATTTCCCTTCTTTGCGCCCTTTGGGTGCTTTGCGCGAGATATTCCGACGTCACCAATTTGCTTACTCCTTCGCTTCGCGCCGCGGCTCAACCGTCGCCTGAACCCGCGTCGCGAAACTTACGTCCGGTCGAACCTTCAGCGTCGTGCCATGGGCAACCTGAACCGTGCCGGTCTTAACTCCGCGCGGCTTCTTCACGTAACGCGCCCGAGTGCAATGAACCGGCGTGGTACCGGCGTTGCGCGCCTTGCTGTGATAGGCCGCTACCGATGCCGCTTGGCGCAGCGTCTCCTTGCCCGGCTCGTCATTTGGTTTCCCGCGCAGAATCACATGGCTTCCTGGCACCCCATCGGCATGAAACCACCAGTCGTTCGGTTCCGCCACTTGGGTGCTCAAGTAATCGTTGTCCGCGTCCGATGCGCCTACGAATAACGTCCATTCCCCAGGGAGTTCGTAGGCAAGTATGCGCGGCTTAGTTTGTTTCAAGGCTGGCGAGACCGAATCACGGGCGAAATTTATTTGCCATAGAGCTTTTTGAAGAAGCCTTCTTCTTCCATACTCTTGAGCAAGGAGATGTCGAGAAATTCACCCGCGCGCCTGCCCTTCAGATGCGGATAGGTATTGCTCAAATCTTCGATGTCATTTTGAATCGCTTCTTCTTTCGGAAAAGGCCGGGCGGGGATCGAGCCAAGCAGGTAATTCCTGTGCATGGAGTCGAGCATCTTCGGGTCTTCGATTTTTAAATATTTGCGATAGACCCGCAGCGCCTGCTCCTTTTGCGTCCTACCGATGAAAGTGCCCTCGGTTATCGCCATGAGAAACGCCTTGAGCTGGCGCGGCTTCTGTTTCAGCAGCTGGCGGCTGGTCGCGATATCGCTGCCGGTCGTGTAGATGCCGGCTTCATAGACATCGGCAAGGACGGAAAACTTCATGCCCTTCGCGGCAAGTTGCAACAAATTATCTTCAGTCCCCAACGTCGCGTCGATCTTGCCCTGCATCAACATCAGCAGCCGCCGGTCCGATTCGCTGATACCGGTGGCGAGCAGCGTGACATCTTTACCAGGGATCAAGCCAAGTTTAGGGAGAAGCCGTTGCAACGCGAAATCGGTGCCCGCACCGATCCGGCTGGAACCGATGATCTTGCCTTTCAATCCTTGCACGGTCGTAATGTTCGGATGCGCGATCAGCTTGTAAGCGATATGTCCCAAGCTCGCGATGATAACCAAAGGCGCGCCGCGCGCCGCCGCGCCGACGGCGCTCGAGCCGGACGCTGCGATAATATCCACGCTGCCACCAAGCAACGCGTTGACGGAAGTCACCCCCGAAGCGATGTAGACCAGATTGCCGTCGAGGCCGTACTTCTCAAAGAGATTCAAGTCCTTGGCGATCCACAGCGGCGCCCGCGTCCCCGAGACGGAAGCGAAAGAAATGGTAAATGAATCGAGCTTCTTTTCTTGAGCTCCCAGCGAATTCGGCAAGAACAGCACTGCAGAAGCCAAGAAAACTAAAATCTTCAATCGTCGCATTATAGATCTTTCTTCATTCTGTAGAAAACATGTCGCCGTTCCTAACATGGCCCCGCCCACCGGTCAACGCGTGATTGGTTGACAGGGTACAGTCGTTCCGATACGAAACGCGCCATGGCTAAGAAAATCTGGCTGCGCGTAAAACTTCCTGAGACGGACGTGCAGTCGTTGCAACAAGAGTTTTCAAACTGCGAACTCCGTCAAGGCGACGACGCGAGCCTGGATTCGCGATGGCTGTCTCAGGTCGACGGCGTGTTCACTGAGGAGGCGATCTCGGACGAGCTCGTGCAGCGCATGACGAGTTTGAAGTGGCTCCACGTCACCCGTGGCGGAGTCAACGTCTATCTAACGCCAAGCGTGAAAGCTCGGCCGATCGAGGTGACCGGATCGAAGGGCATCCACGGCACGGTGTTCTCGGAGTTCGCCCTCGCGAGTATCTTCATGCTCGCCAAGAAACTGCCGGAATGCATGGAAGCCCAGCGGCAGAAAAAGTGGCAAAAGCTTCAGCCGGTCGAAGTCGAAGGCAAGACCGTCGGCATCGTCGGCCTCGGCACGGTGGGCGACGAGTTGGCGCGCAAAGCCAAAGCGATCGGTATGCGCGTCATCGCCACTCGGCGAACCGCAACGGCAAAGCCCAACTACGTCGACGAGCTCGGCACGCCGGAGTTTTTACCGCGATTGCTCGCCGAATCCGACTACGTCGTGCTACTGCTCGCCTCCGTGCCGTCGACTTTCAACATCATCGGCGAGAAGGAATTGCGCCTGATGAAACCCAGCGCCTATTTCATCAACCTCACCGGCGGCCGCACGGTCGAAGAGAAAACATTGGTGCGCGCGCTCAAAGAAAAATGGTTCGCCGGCGCCGTCCTCGACGCATTTGCCAAGCAGCCGCTGCCGGAAGATTCCGAGCTCTGGAGTTTGCCAAACGTCATCATTACGCCGCGCATCGCCGGCATCACCAGTCAGAAATGGCCGGCGGTGCTGCCCGTATTCAAAGAAAACCTGCGCCGCTTCGTAACCGGTGCGCCGCTAAACAATCTTGTCGACAAAGAGCTCGGTTATTGACTAATTCGCGGTTGCTGGCCGATTAGCAGCGATCAAGTGCAGGCCACGGTAACATTGTTTCAACTGCTTGTCCCGAAAGCTTTCTTCTTGCAGGCTACAATTGTCGATACTACTATCCATAAAAGCTGGTCCGTATATTATTAGTTCGGCGTCTCTCAAGGGGGGTTAAAATGGCACAGGCGAAGATCAAGCTGCAGCGGCTTGTTCAAGACTCGCAGGAATATGGAAGCGACGATGAGCACATGGTATCGCGCGTGTTCTTCGACCTGGAAATCGACGACACGAAGTACCAAGGTCTGCATTGTGATGTGAAGCAAATGGTAGGCAGTTCGTTCGAGACCGCGCCACTGGAAGTGTCCGCGCCAACTGGGTACAACGGCCCCTTTAATCACCAAGCCTTCCAGCAAATCGTCGAGCGCTACTACCGCGGTCTGTTGGTTCACAGGGCCGAGGTATCCGGATCGCCGGGGGTTCCAACATCCGCATGCAGAACAACACATTCGTTCAGCCCCGCGAGGCAACGTTTGAAGTACAGGTTTCTGGTGGCACATGGTGAGACGCCGAACCCGGCGCTCAAGCGGACTCGTGCCTGCGGTGCTCGCCGCTTAGCTCCGCGTTAAAAAATACACTGAATCTCGCAGGACGCACACGAGAATCGCACGCGCAGGAGGCCACATGAAGATCGCCATCACCACGACAACCAGCTGAGCGACTGGAATGCGAATGCTGGCCGGAAAAGAAACCATCGCGACAATTGCGGACCATTGGCTTGCGCGGTTCGAAGCGGCTCTTGCGGAGCTCAATATCGATCTGTTTAAGACCCTGTTTCATCCAGATAGCCATTGGCGCGACGTACTGGCCCTGACTTGGCAGATAAGGACGGTCAACGGCTCAGACGCTATTCTTAGAGAGCTGAATGCGCATGTCGGTCGAGCCCAACCGACTGGTTTCAGGACGGATCCCCATCGGACTCTGCCGCGCAATGTGACGCGCGCGGGCACTCAGGCAATCGAGGCGATCTTCAGATTTGACACCATTGAGGGTCGCGGCAGCGGAGTCCTACGGCTTACCCCCGATGCCAACGATGGTGACAAGTTGAAAGCGTGGACGCTGCTCACGGCGCTCGACGAAATAAAAGGATTTGAGGAACAAGTCGGAAAATCACGCCCCAAGGGCACTTCTTATTCGCGCGATTTTCGCGGCCCGAACTGGCTCGACCTCAGGAAATCCGCCGTCGAGTATGTCGAGAGGGATCCGGTTGTGCTGGTCGTCGGCGGCGGCCAGGCCGGGCTTTCGATCGCCGCACGCTTGCGTCAATTGCAGGTCGACACGCTGATCGTCGACCGCTGGCCGCGCATCGGTGACAACTGGCGCAGGCGTTATCACGCGCTGACCCTGCACAACCAGGTGCAAGTCAACCACCTTCCATACATGCCTTTTCCACCGAGCTGGCCGACCTACATTCCCAAAGACAAACTGGCCGGCTGGTTCGAGGCCTACGTGGAAGGCATGGAGCTCAACTATTGGACGGCCACGGAATTCGAGGGCGGCGCGTATAACGAAAGAGAAGAGCGATGGTCCGTTGGGCTACGTCGGGTGGACGGCACCAAACGGGAGATGCGTCCGCGACACGTCGTGATGGCCACCGGAGTGAGCGGCATTCCTAACTTTCCGAATATCCCGACGTTGGGCAATTTCGGCGGCAAGGTTCTGCACTCTAGCCAATACGAGGACGGCGAAGCATGGAAGGGTAAGAACGCGCTCGTGATCGGCACCGGCAACAGCGGCCATGATATTGCGCAGGACCTTTACTCGAGCGGGGCAAAGGTCACTCTCGTTCAACGCAACTCGACCCTGATCGTCAATATCGAGCCGAGCGCGCAACTTCCCTACGCGTTGTATGACGAAGGACCTCCTCTGGAGGACTGCGACCTCATCACGGCGTCCATCCCGCTTCCGCTGGCAAAGAAAAACCACATTCTCATGACCGAACGTGCAAAGAATCTGGACAGGAAACTCCTCGATGGACTTGAGCGCGTAGGGTTCAAGCTTGATTTCGGTGAAGACGGAACGGGTTGGCAGTTCAAGTACCTCACCCGCGGCGGCGGCTACTATTTCAATGTCGGCTGTTCCGATTTGATCGTCGAAGGTGAGATAGAACTAGTGCAATTCTCCGATATCGCCGAGTTCGTGGCAGAAGGGGCGCGGATGCGCACCGGCGACACGCTTGCCGCGGATCTGATCGTGTTGGCGACCGGCTACAAAGGCCAGGAATATCTGGTTCGCAAGCTGTTTGGCGCCGATGTCGCCGCCCGCGTTGGCCCTATCTGGGGATTCGGCGATGAACAGGAGTTGCGCAACATGTTCACGCGCACCGCGCAGCCGGGTCTCTGGTTCATCGCCGGCAGTCTGGCCCAGTGCCGCATCTACTCCAAGTATCTCGGTCTGCAGATAAAGGCTTGCGAGGTAGGCCTGCTACCCCGAATTCGCGCACTTCCGTGACACTGACTGGGGACAAGGGAGGTCGGAATTAAGGCCTTCAGGTTTTCGTGTGAAGCAGGGCTCGGAGGATGCACCGCCGAGGCGCGGAGAGCGCAGAGTAGAGAGGTTCGCGCAAAGCACGCCGAGGACGCCAAGTTCGGAAATCAATTTCTTTTCTTTGCGCCCTTTGCGTTCTTTGCGCGAGATCTTCCGAATTTCGGTTGCGGCGTAACCGCGCTAGGCCTCTGTGGTGAATCGTTCTTCATCGGAAATCCAGAAGAACCGTAATTAAAGACCATGAGCATGATCTACATGGTGGAGATGGCGCTGCTCGACACGGCGCGGCGCGCTGAGTGGGACGCCTGGTACATCGCCCACCAGCATCGGCTGCTGTCCATCCCAGGATTCCGCGCCAGTCAGCGCTTCGAGGCGATCCACACGGTGGAGTCGCCTTTCGTGGCCCTGCACGAGGTCGACTCGCCCGATATCTTCACCGGGCCGCAATATCGTGCGAACGGGGGACCGAACAACACGGGCGAGTGGCAGGCAAGGATGGGTCGCTGGCGCCGTAACCTGTTCGGCGCGGACCACACTCCGGATGTGCCCATGGACGCGCGTCTGGTGATCGTCGAGGAGGGCAGCGGGCCGGCGTTGCCGGACGACGTGTCGGTGCAGTGGATGGAGGCAGTCGGGCTGGATCGCAGCGTGCCACGGCGCGGGCTCGCAGTAATGCCGCCCGCGACGGCGGACCAGCTCATCGGCACGCCGGGCATCCGCGTGCTGAAACCGATTGGCGCACGCCTCCAGAGCGAAGGCTGACGCGGGCAAAGGCGCACGCGATGGAGGAGATCGTCGAAGCGGTATTGGATGTCTTCGCCGGGCGGCAGTTGCCCAAAGATTCCGAACTGTGGAGCGTGCCCAATGTCATCATCACGCCGCGCGTCGCCGGCATTACGAGCGAGAAGTGGCCGGCCGTGCTGCCAGCTACACCGCGGGCTGATATTCGGAAGACCCGCCGCACTCGCAGCCCTGGTCCGCGAAACAACTGACAAAAACCAGCGCCTTGACGGATATTGCGGCTGATTACGCTCGTAGGAATTTACGAGCCCCGGAATTACCCGCGGGACAATTGTGCGGGTCACTTAACAGTTCGCCCGCAATCCTGCTGGACTGACGTTCTTATCTCCTTGCCAACCTGTGGGGCGTGTGATTTCAATGTAAGCTCGATGGTGTCTCAATGAAAAGCCGCATTGTACAGATTGGTAATTCACGAGGGATACGCTTGCCAAAAGTGCTTCTAGAGGAAGCCCAACTTCTTGACGAAGTTGAACTTGAGGCCGAGCCAGGTCGCATTGTGATTCGCAGAGGGAACCGGCCCCGCACGGGATGGGCGTATGCAGCCCGGAGAATGCGTGAGCGAGATGAAGACCGGCTTCTTGATCCAACAACGCCCACAAGGTTTGACGAGAAAGAGTGGAAGTGGCGATAGGACACGCGGTGGCAGCCCGGGGTGAGGTTTACCTAGTTCAGCTTGGTCCGAACGCGCGGTAGTGAAATCCGTAAGACACGACCATGTCTTGTCGTCTCACCAGACGAGTTGAACGACCATCTGCGCACAGTGATTGTCGCACCGATGACGACCGGAGGGCAAGCTTATCCATGGCGGGTTCAATGTCGCTTCCAGGGTCAGACTGGATTTGTGATTCTGCTGAAAAACCCTAAGAATGCTTCGACAGGCCTCAGCATGAACGGAAAAATCTCCAATGATTTCAATCGCTCTTCCGTTCGTCCTGAGGCTCTCGAAGGATGAACGGAGGGTTTTTCAGCAGAATCATTTGTCGCCACTGACCAACTCCGCACGGTCGATATCGAGCGACTAGCGAGGCGACTAGGGCGCTTGGCGCCTAACTCGCTGACTGCGGTATTATCCGTCCTGCAGGAGATGTTCGCACCCTGAAAAAATAGCGAGGCTAACATCACGCTTCAGACCGACCGCTGAAAGCGACGGCCGAGTTTAGCGGTACCTGTTTTTTAACTCACCAAAATGTCTGCAGGTCACTCGCGGTTTCAAACCTCCACCCGCAAAAAACTTTCTGCATTCAACGGGCAAGACATTCGGAGTTTGCATTAAGCATTTGAACGCATTGAACGTTTAATCGACTTAAACGATTTGGCCCGCTCGCCTTGTCGGCTGAATCCGAGTGTAGTAGATATAAATCCATCAAATCCGGGAGGGTAGTCTAATGGCATCGATTCTTTATGTCGGCACAGATGAAGGAGTCGTAACACTGAAAAGCGAAGACGGCCGCAACTGGAAACAAGAACATCACGGACTCAAAGACTGGGCGATACCGGAAGTCGCGGTGGCGCCGAATGCGCCGAACAAAGTTTTCGCCGGCACGCGCGGCGACGGCGTTTGGGTGAGCGAAGATTTCGGCGCCAGTTGGAAAAAGCCCTGCTACGGCAAACGCGGACCAGGCAAAGTGCGCTGTCTGTCCTTCGATCCCCATGATGCCAATACCCTCTATGCGGGAACCGAACCGATTGACGTCTTCGTCAGCCGCGACGCAGCGAAAAGTTGGGAGCGGCTCGACTCGGTGTGGAACATCCCGTGGGTATCGACGATCACCTACCCGGTCGCCGTCGTGGAGCCTCATGTGCGCGACATCACGATCGATCCGAAAGACAACAAGACCATGTATGTCGCGTTGCAAGTCGGCTACATGCTCAAGACTACCGACGGAGGCAAGAGCTGGGAACTGCTGAACAAAAACCTCGACTGCGACGTGCATACCATCGTGCTCCATCCCGACGACGGCAACAAAATTTTTATCGCCACCGGCGGTCATGACTGCCGCGCCGGCAAAGCGCCGGGGCGCGCCCTCTACACGAGCAGCGACGGCGGCAAGAACTGGTCGCCGATGGCCGCCGAGTTTAAAGAAGAGTATTCCGTGCCGCTGGCGATCCATCCAACCAAACATAATGTCGTTTACTCTGCGCTCGCCAACGGGCAGCCCGGCGCATGGCGCAAACGTAACGGCGACGCGCAAGCTTACTTGATTCAATCCACCGACGCCGGCAAGACGTGGAAGAAATTGGACGGCGCGGTGTCGCAAGCAAGCCAGAGCTTCGTCGAAAGCTTCGCCTTCGACCCGGCGAATTCTAATTGCATGTACGCGGCGCAGCGCAACGGCGATCTGTTCGGTAGCACCGACAGCGGCGATAGTTGGTTCAAACTTATCAACGTGCCCGAGCTTTCCGACATCAAGGCGGCGCACGCGTGATCGGACTGGGTTTCAGGTGTCAGGTTTCGGCCTTCATGACCGATCGGCAACACAAAATCTCGCACCTGATTCTGGACACCCGAAAACTGAGCGCTGAAACCTGAAACCTAATCTTATGGCACACCTAGTCGGCTGCGTGGCGATGTCCCACGCCCCTCAATTGATGCTCGATCCCGATCATTGGCACCTGCTGCAAGATCGCCGGGGTGAAAATCTACCGGACAAACCCGGGCTGGAAAGCGAAACCTCCGAGGTGAAGTGGACCAAATGGCGCGCCTGCATCAGCGCCATCGATCAGCTGCGGCAAAAAATTGAAACGCTCCGGCCCGATGTATTTATCGTCGTCGGCGATGACCAGCATGAAAATCTGATCGACGACAATATGCCGCCGTTCACGATTTTCATGGGCAAGGAGGCAGAGGCGAGCGTCAGCCTGCGTTATCTAAACCAGGCGCGCTCGGAGAACCGCACAAAATATGACATCGACGCCAAGCTCGGCGAAGCTCTGGTCACGGGCTTGATGGATCACGGCTTCGACCCATCGTACTCGAAGAAAACCCGCTACGACGGCGGCCTCGGTCACGCCTTCGCCCGCGTGCTCAAATTTCTTAAGCCCAACGCGGATGGCCGCGTGCTGCCGGTGATGGTCAACACCTATTACCCGCCTGCGCCGTCGGCGAAACGTTGCCTTCAGTTCGGCCAAACTCTCGCTTCGCTGATTCGTGAGTATCCCGGCGATGACCGGGTCGTGATCGCCGCATCCGGCGGGCTCAGCCACACCAAGATCGATGAGCCCTTGGACGCGAAATTCATCGAAGCGCTGCAAGCCAACGACACCGACTACATGAGCACCATGCCCTCGTCCCTGTTCCGCGAAGGCACATCGGAGATTTTGAATTGGATCGTCATCGCCGGCGCGGCGAATCAAAAGGCTAAGATGATCGACTACTGCCCTCTCTATCGCACCAAGACCGGCGTCGGCTGTGCCATGGGGTTCGCCCACTGGGATTTGAATTGAACGGAGTCCGAGTCTCACTGTTGCGTCTCAGAAGCTGTCGACCGTAAGCCGCTAAATCTCAGTTCGTCATTCCCGCGTATCCGCCAGAGGACGGATCAGCCTCAGGCTGAAGCGGGGAATCCAGTCTTTTTGTGTTAATCGCTATAGAACGAACCTGGATGCACGCGGAGTCGATCCTGAGCGAAGTTCGAAGGGCGGGAATGACGCATTGAGGTAGATCAATCTCCATGACCACCCGCGCCACCGATCCCGACCTGCAGTCCTCCGGCAAGCTCGCAGCCCTCCGCTACCGCGACTTTCGTCTTTTCTGGACCGGCCTTTTGATCTCCAACATCGGCAGCTGGATGCAGATGACCGCGACCAATTGGCTGCTTTACCAGCTGACCAACTCACCCGTCTTGCTCGGTTTGAATGGCATCTTTCGCGCCGTGCCCGCCATCGGCCTCGGTGTCATTAGCGGCACCTTCGCCGACCGCTACGATCGCCGTAAGCTGATGATATTTACCGAAGTCGTCTCCGGATTATTGGCGCTCGCGCTCGGCCTGCTGGATCAATCGGGTCAGATCGAGGCTTGGCAAATTTATCTGTTCACCTTTCTCAACGCCGCGGTGGGATCATTCGACGGACCAGCGCGACAGGCCTTGTTTCCCAATCTGGTGCCGCGCTCGGCACTGCCCAACGCCGTGGCGCTCAATTCGCTGCTGTGGAAGGGATCGGCGCTCCTAGGCCCCTTCCTCGCCGGCATCGCGATCAGTTGGATGGGCACCGCCGGCGCCTTTTACGCCAACGCCGTGAGCTACGCTGTCGTCGTGTGCGCCATTTTGATGATGCGCGTCACTTCCAAAGGCGCGGGCAGATCGCGCAGCTTACTCAGCGAAACCACCGAGGGGTTTTCATATATCGTCTCCCGCCCGGTCGTTCTCGGTGTGATGGTCATGGAAGCGGCGGCATCGGGATTCGGCTTGAACCATACGATGCTGACGATCTTTGCCAGCGATATTTTGCGCGTCGGCGCGCAAGGCTTCGGGATGCTCCAATCCGCCCGCGGTCTCGGCGCCGTCATCGGTTCGAGCTTTTACATCGGCGTCGGCCAACGTCCCTATCAAGGGAGAATTTTGTTTGTCTCAGCGATTCTTTACGGCGTTGCTTTTGCGCTCTTTGGAATGTCTTCGTCGTTCATGTGGTCGCTTTTCTTGATGGCCATGATCGGCACCACGGATACGATCTGGGGCGCATCGCGGGGCACGATTTTGCAGATGACGACACCGGATAATTTTCGCGGCCGGGTGATGGGAGTTTTTCAGTTGAGCAATCGCGGCCTGCATCCGCTGGGGCAAGTTCAATCCGGCCTGGTCATTCCATTGATCGGCGCGCCGGCGGCGACGGTGTTGGGCGGGCTGCTGGTGTCCGCAATAACTTTGCTTGCCGCTTGGAAAGTCCCCGCGATCCCGAAGTTTCGCTGGGACTCGGTGAGTGAGAGTTCCGAGAATGAAAAATCTGCGGATGAGAATCGCGCCGCGAGTTAGCGCCGCGCCGCCGGCCGACGAGTTCGAACATTTCAAATCGTTCCAGACGATTTTCCGGCGATTGGAACGGCTTGAACGTTTTGAACGGCGCCTTCAGGCGCCTCACTAAGGCAGCGGCTCTTGCCGATCATCGAGCGCTTTGAAGCGCTGCGAATAGCGCAGCCGCGCCCCCAGCCGGCCGGTAAGAAACTTGTCTCGGCTTTCAGTGGCGAGATCGATTCGCGCATTCTTTTTCGGATCGCGAAACGTGTTGATCGGATCCTTGCCCGCGGCGATGAGCTTGATTTGATTGTCGAGCAAATGTCGAAACAGCACGACGCCATGATCGGATTCGCCCAGCAGTTCCTTGGTGCGGTCGTAAATCGCTCCTTGTGAAACGAAGATCGCGTTGTCTTGCGGGTCCACATCATTGTTCAGCAAATGATACTTCGGCTGTCCATGATTATCTAACTCCGGCGAGGGCATCTGATAGAGCGGCATTTGCTCCTTGGTTTGCTGCTCGCCTTCGTTGAACGGGTGGATCGAATAGTACCACTGCGCCGTGTGGGTCTCATCCACCGGCACGCGGAAGCGCAGCATGTCCGGTCCTTTTTGAATCGTCGGGAAAATTAACCAATGACCGATCTTCCAGTCGTCGGACTCCTCGGTCTCTCCCTCCAGAATGCGCCGCTTGATGATGCCGTACTCGGCGATATCGAAACCGATCTTTTGATGATAAACGCGCTTGCGCTTGAGCTCGCTCCGGCCGCTCTGCTCCGCCGCGTAGTTTCGAAACACGCCGTGCAGCCATTCGACGTGCACCGGGTCCAAGATGTTCTCGACGGTCTGGAGCCAGTTGCAAGCGGTAAGCGTGTAACCGGCTTCGCGCCAATAGTCGTCCTCGACGAGCAAGTCCCAGTGCGGTACCAGCGGCGCCGGTTGCGGCCCTAAATAGGCGAAGATCAAGCCGCCCAGCTCTTCGACGGAGTAGTTGGCGAGCTGAATCTTGTCTTTGAATCCCTTGTTCAGCGTCTCTTCAAAGGGCTGCTCCAGACAGCGGCCGGCGTGGTTAAACTTCCAACCGTGATACGGACAACGGATGCCATCCTCTTCAGCCATGCCGTAAACCAACTGCGCCCGACGATGCGGACAGTAGGCGTCGATTAGACCGAGCTTGCCCGCGGTGTCTTTAAACAACACCAGCTCTTCGCGGAGAATCTTGACGAGCTTGGTCGGATGACGCGCCAGCTCCGACACCGCCGCGATCGGATACCAATAGCGCCGCAACAAATCCCCCACCGGCGTGCCGGCTTTGACTTGCGTCAATCGTTCGTTATCTTCCTTGCTGATCATGATCTGCTCCTCATTTCAGGGCTGGCTTCCCTGTGCAGCACTGCTCGGAGATTGCACCGCCGAGGCGCGGAGGGCGCGGAGTAAAGAGTTTTTGATTAATGAATTCTCCGAACTCCGCGAACTCTGTGCCTCTGCGGTGAATTCTTCTTCACAGGAAACCCGCAATAACCATAATGAATTGAGAATCGGGCTCAACGCCAGAAGGAAGATTCTCCCTTCCACCACGTCCGCGTGCGGGCGAGGGCAGCGGCCCCGCACGAAAATCTTCATTTTGCCTTTTTAATTTTTACTTTTTAATTACCTGATCACCTTATCCGCTTTCGTCAGCGTCCACTGCGGGATTGTCAGGCCGATTTGATTCGCCGTCTTTAGATTGATGACGAACTCAAACTTCATCGGCTGCTCCACCGGCAGGTCCGCTGGCTTAGCTCCCTTCAGGATTCTGTCCACGAAATATGCGACGCGCCGGTGGCTCTCCGCTTCGTCCGCCGCGTAGGACATGAGGCCACCAGCCTCCACACCTTCTCTGCCACTGTGCACCGACGGTAATCGGCTCTTTAACGCAAAGTCCGCGATCCGCTTACGGTTAGCACGCATGACCGAACCCGCACCGGTCACGTAGAGTCCATCCGGACGCTCCTTTG